>Ga0247734_1000494_pt1 | contig 34312 bp, 31 predicted proteins | sample UWRJL103311B2_FD_180933 | JGI IMG/M metagenome (GOLD analysis project Ga0247734, IMG submission 180933) | Plant litter microbial communities from Arlington Agricultural Research Station in Wisconsin, United States - UWRJ-L103-311B-2 | ecosystem: Environmental > Terrestrial > Plant litter >...
GGGGGGGGGGGGCAGGGAGTCTGGGAAACGAGACACATTTCTGTATGGTTTATAATCAATGAATAGGCCTACTGTAAATACCAACAATTCGTCAAATGGGGAATTTTATGCGATGAGAGGAATATTACTCACTATTCGGAAGTGATGTAGATAAGTTAATGAGGGAAGACTAACCACCATAGGCTTTTAGAGTGTATTAGTGTTATGCCAACATCTTGTAACCATATTTGGAAAGTTGGCTGTCCGTAAGCTTTGTGAGTTGAGTCTCCTAGCCTCATTGTAGATATGCAGCTCAAGATCTCTGGCACTTTTGGTTTCATATGCATAAATTCATCGGACGAAAGAGGGAGCTTGTGGTATGTATGTAAAGTCTACTTTGACTTTTCGTAACTGCATAGGTAGCTTCAACTGTACCACGTTTATACAATCTGATTGTCCCCATGTGCGTTGTACTCAACGCACATTTTCAACTCCAAACAACCACATGTGCCGCAGCGCCAATTCGTATAGTAGCTAGCCAGCCGCCATAGATCCCAAGCGCCATATGTAAACCTCAACGGTATTCCAACCTCAAAAATGACTACGCCTGCTTAATCACGCCTTGCCAATCCAACCGGCAGTAACAAAAAAGTCAAAGATACGACCCATTTTCGACGGATCCAAATTGCACAACTCCTTCGTAACATGCTTGCGCTTCAGCTGTCCATTACCCTTCAAAGCTTCTTTCAGAATCGCCTCTTTGATCACCAAGAACGGCTTAGGACGAAGCCTAGTTATCTCACACAACTGAATTTCTTCTTGGGTGAGTAGGTGCAGATCCGCGGAGTTTTCTTGCGTCATGTGGATAGGGTTGTAGCTAGCCAGAGGCTGCATCGTGACTTTTTCACGTTTGATAGGCGTCGATGTGCCGTTCGTGTGACCATTTGTGAGTGTTTTATCGTCTTTCTGTTTGCTTAGGGAAGTAGATGGCGTCTGTGTTAAACGGATGGGAAGTTCGGGAGCGACGAGGGCAGAGGCTCCGGAAGGAGTCTCGATAACATGGGCTGGTTTTGTGCGTACAGAGCTTGCATACCGTTCACGGTCCATGGAACCCATAGGGATGGCTTTCTGTGCTCGAATGACCTTGTCTTGCTCGTACTTCTCACCACCAACAAGATCAATAACCTTCTTTTCACGCCAATCTTGGAGCTGTGCAACTGCTTGGCGGAGGTTGTGTTCATCTTGTATACCTTGCTGGAATTCTTCAAAATCCTTTTTGTTCATCATCCGCGCGTAGGGTTTGGCTTTGTTGAGAAGATCACGCTCTTCTTTGGTGCGCTTTTTGTCCAAAGCTGCGTTCTTACGATACTCAAGGAGATTGTGCTCGAATATGATCTTCTTTCTGTCGGCACGCTGGGTGAGACGAGTGTTGTATATATCAATAACCGTCATCTTAAGCTCCATCTCCGGTTCCAGCTCCCCGGTACGCGGATTGATGCCATCTCCTGGATCAAACTGCATATGCTGTACTGCTTCCTCTGCCTCATTCGCATATTCCGTCTCAAATTCCAATCGTCCCGGCATATATCCTTGGACTTCGTGGCAAGACGGTACACTTGCTGTAGGCTTCTTCTTTGGCGTGGCAGGCGGTGCACTCTTTGCAGCTTCCTTCCGAGTTTCTATCCGTCGTTTCTTACGCAACTGGAACTCCTCTCTCGGAATTTCTTCCAATAGTTCTTTGTCGTGGGGACTCGCTCTTTCGGGTAATGGGAATTTAGAGCTTTGTAGATACACTTTATCATAGTGTTTGGCTACTTCGTCTTTCGTTCGGTAACCACCAATATGATCTGCTATGTCTGCCCAAGAGCCCAGCCCATATATCTCAGCACCTTCTAGCAGCAGTAGCTCCTCATCTGCACCCCAGTTTCGGTCGTATATTGGCACGGAGTTTTGTTCTATAACTCGAAATGGGTGCGTGGGAGGATCGTGATTATGGGAAGATTGCCCATCTGCGAAACATTGCACGCAGAGATCGTATTCGTTACATTTGACATGGGCGCATCTAATTCGAACCTAAGAGGAGGGTCAGCCCGAATAAAGGAGACTATCAGCGTAAAGAACTTACAGTCGAGGTGATATCCGCAGAGCAAACCTATATAGATCATCAGGAGCTGTTCATCAAACCACATTGTGTTATGAAGGGCCGCGCGACTGTATTGCGCCGTGCAACGCCGAGTGGGCACTTACATCGCATACGTATTTCACACCACCCTCGCCCCCGCGATTCGCAGTCTTCTTCCGTATGACCTATTAACAGTTAGAGATCCAGCACGCAGCTAAAGCAATCTGGGGAAGATGGACTTACCCCCATAACCGCGGACTTCTCTATTGTTGCGCCAGCTCTGAGGGATGGCGCTAGAGGTGAGATTGGATCCCCGGAGGGATATTATTCAGACGATGGGATGCCCGAAGACCAAATGCGTCCCTAAGGAATATTAAGATTGGGAAATGACTTGCTGGGATTCGATGGCGTTCTCGTTCTGTTGCCCAAAGACGAGGCGGTCGTGGGATCTGATATGTGCCAAGACACTTAGGCTGATTGAGACGTGACGGGTGGGGCGGATCCTACTTTGGGATTGATGAAGGATGAAGGCCAATTCTCACAGATAGTAAATGAAAATGAATTAGACAAGCAGGACGATTAATGTGAAGCATATAGCATATAGCATATAGTATATAGCATATAGTCTAGTGCAGTGATAATATCTAGTTGTTGTTTGGTTTCTGTTTCTTCTGGCCATTGCCCATCATCACTTTTACATACAAGAGGAGTACATGTATGGGGGAGGGCACAACAGGATCATCTACTTGACGGGAATAGTGCTAGTCAACACATAGGTATTTAGGTGTATCCATCCCGTGGTGAATTGCTGGGGATGGTACGGAGTCGAGGGAGTATTATTGGGGTAAGTAGTTCTACAGTAGCTATCTATCTATCTATCTATCTATCTATCTATCACTTTGCCCTCGTCCCAAACAAATATGATTAGATGGTGTGTGCATCTCGAGATCTGAGGGCTGCGGTGGCGAAGCATGATAAACAACAGGTTCTCGCCTGGGCAAAGAGGAGTTGAGGTTTCTTTCCTTCCTTCCTTCCTTCCTTCCTTTCTTCCTTCTTACAGTTAGTAATTTTTAGTTATTAGTTATTAGGATATAACTTTATTGTAATGTTAATAATATATATACTAATCACTTCCTACCTACCTACCTAACCAGCTCACTAGCTATACTGCACCTTTTGCACCCCAGCCTCGGTCTAGTTTAGTTTTTAGTTGCCGATTGTCACGTGCGAGAGACCCCAAACAAGAAAAGAGTGGAGAAAGGAAAAGAGGAGGGGGAATTGGTTCGTTTGGTGTGATTATTACTGTATTACTTACTTACTTCGTATTATATAGTTTGTGGTGTTGGTATTGGCTGTTGGTGGAAGGTGGAAGGTGGAAGGTGGAAGGTGGAAGGTGGATCCAGCAGCAGCAGCAAAGCCCTCCTCTGCTCGTCTTGGCACCCTGCTCGTCTCTTTCTCTTATTATTAATAATAATAAAGTAAGTAATAAGTACTGTTATTACGGTGGTAGAAGGCCGAGAGGGAAGAAGGCGAAAGGTTGCTCGGTTGCTTCTGACTGCTGACTTCCGACTTCTGACTTCTGAGCCACTGAGCCACGCCCGCTAAAATGGAAACAGCGCTGGAACATCCACCCACCCATTCCACTCCACTCACTCACTCCACTCCACTCCCAGACTCCTCCTAACGAGCCCTCCCCTCCTCCAGCAACGAACTCTGAAAGTAATCCTTTTGCCTTCGTATTCATCCAAAGACAATCCTTGCTGAGGATCGATCACCCTCAACCCTACCTATTCTTACTATTTCCTACCCTCCCCTCTCCCCAAATCCTGCGCCTCTGAGTCCAATCTTAAACTTCAACCCTTCCCCCGTCCCGAACTCGATCTATCCTAGAGCCAAGCTGCTTGCGACTTGCTTTGGCGGGGCATTAATACACATACACCGCATCATTCGGACTACAAAGCCACCAGACCAGATTACAAGATTCCAAGACTGCAAGACAGCAAGAAGACAAACGGACGACAGAAAAGAGGCACGACTTCTTGGGCCAGTATCACCGACATAAACCAACAATCATTCTACACAGGCAGCTTGCGCATAGAGACTCAATATGTCGTGGAAAATAGCAAAGAGTAAGTCGAGCCACGACTGGTTGCGTTGGGTGGGAATACCGGGATTGAGCTGCTCACAGAACACTCTCTTGACCCAGGCCGCTTGATGCCGGCGGTCTTCAATCGATACATATAACCTCCTTTGCTAACGCGTTCATGCAGAGCTCAAGGACACGCACCTTGGTCCTCTTGCCAATACATTCTCTCGCTCCCCCTCAACATCTACGATCACTCCAGACTCCACTAAAGATGAGAAGATCAGTATATCAAGCGCCGTGTCTGATAATGGCATAGGTATGTAGGCTCTAGCGGAGTCGTCAAAACGTTGCTAATAAGATAGCTGCTTCTGAAGCAATGGCCCAGGTCCCCCCAGCCGATCCACGACCTGGTATTCTTGTTGTAACTCTACATGAAGGCCAAGGCTTCCAACTTCCCGAACATGCTCGAAATACCTTCAACACCCACAACCAACAACACTCACAATCTAATAGTAATGGTTTTGGTGTAGCGGGATCGGTGCGCCCAACATCGTCACAACAAACGAGTGCTGCTGGATCATATGCCAATAACGGCCGACCACAAACTTCTGGAGGAGCATTCCAAAATCTCCCTACGAACCATGGCCGGATCCTCTCCAAGTATCTCCCTTACGCATTGTTGGACTTCGATAAGGTACAGGTTTTTGTCAATGCTGTGTCAGGTACCCCCGAAAACCCACTGTGGGCCGGCGATAACACTGCCTACAAGTTCGATGTCTCCCGCGTCACTGAGCTTGCAGTTCATTTATACCTCCGAAATCCAAACGCTACACCAGGTTCCGGACGAAGCCAGGATATCTTCCTTGGTGTGACTCGGATCAACCCACGCTTTGATGAGAGTCGCAAGTTTGTCGAAGATCCGAAGTTAAGCAAGAAGGATAAAGAGAAGGCGGCTGCTGATTTTGTCAAGAGTGAAGCCTCGGCAGGGCACTCCGGCACAGAATGGATTCCCGTCACATATGGAGCCGGTCAGATTAAGATCGGCGTTCAATACATTGAAAACCGAGCTCGAGCATTGAAGATTGAAGACTTCGATTTGCTGAAGGTTGTTGGAAAGGGTAGTTTTGGAAAAGTTATGCAGGTCAGGAAGAAGGATACACAACGTATTTATGCGCTCAAGACCATCCGAAAAGCCCATATCATCTCCCGATCTGAGGTTGCGCATACACTTGCCGAACGTTCAGTTTTGGCTCAGATCAATAACCCGTTCATTGTTCCTCTCAAATTTACATTCCAGTCTCCGGAAAAGCTTTATTTTGTTCTAGCCTTCGTAAATGGTGGAGAGCTCTTTCATCATCTCCAGAAAGAGCAAAGGTTCGATATCAACCGCTCAAGATTCTACACTGCGGAGCTTCTCTGTGCTTTGGAATGTCTTCACGGTTTCAATGTCATTTACCGTGATTTGAAACCCGAAAACATCCTTCTGGATTACTCTGGTCACATTGCTCTCTGTGATTTTGGCCTTTGTAAATTAGATATGAAGGACGAAGATCGGACAAACACATTCTGTGGCACTCCTGAGTACTTGGCCCCGGAATTGCTTCTGGGCGCAGGCTACACAAAAACGGTAGATTGGTGGACCCTTGGCGTTCTACTGTACGAGATGTTGACCGGCTTGCCTCCTTTCTATGACGAAAATACAAACGAGATGTATCGCAAGATTCTTTCCGAGCCGCTTCACTTCCCTGGTCCAGAGGTTGTTCCTCCAGCGGCCAAGGATATCCTCACTAAGCTATTGAACCGTAAGCCCGAGTTACGACTAGGTGCTAATGGTGCGTCGGAGATCAAGGCTCATCCTTTTTTCCATTCTATTGATTGGCGAAAGCTTCTGCAACGCAAGTATGAACCGACATTCAAGCCTAACGTGGTATGTGACCCCCAATGAAACTATTTGAACGATGTGCTGACCTTGGTAGACCGATGCTCTTGATACTGGGAACTTCGACGACGAGTTCACCTCAGAAGCACCTCAAGATTCGTACGTGGATGGACCTGTACTCTCTCAAACTATGCAACAGCAATTTACCGGATGGTCCTACAACCGCCCAGTAGCTGGACTAGGAGATGGTGGTGGTAGTATCAAAGACCCTTCATTTGTGGGAAGCGTAGATCAACGGTAAATGGATGAATTGGACGATTGATGAAAACACGAGTAGAATTTCTATTCATATGCATGATGGATATGCTTGATAGAGACGTGGGTATAAAAGACGTGTGTCTTACAAAATATGTTCCTACACTGGCGTTCAGGATGGATTGATGAATGGTCTCTGCTGCGCGGCCTTTGGTCAATTGACCAGGCCATTGCAAAATTTACATAGAACTGAATTGTGTTCAATGCAACCCTTGATTCCTGTACTCTACCAAACTGTGACTAAACTGAACACTAAAGCCTGCGACGACTCCTTTCTGACCCTAAGCACGAGATAAATGGGACTAATAGACCTATTTGTACAATGCTTGACATTAGTCTATGCAAGATGATTACGGTACTTGATGTCTTAAGGTCACTCAGCAACCCGATCTCCCGACTCCCGCAAACTCACCCCACTATTAGCGTTGTCTATCCGGAACGTCATTGAGCGAATTGGCTGTCAACATCCTAACCTCAACATTCTCCTTCATTTCAAGAACTGACTATTACTATTGAATAGGAACTTGATCGATAGCAATCACTCGACTGGACGGTAAGCTAAACTTTCTTTGATATCATTGGGATCCTCATTTCCCGAACTCTGCTACACCACCCCGTGGCATGCCCCACCTCGAATGTTACTGGAAGTCCGAGGAGGAAGGGAGATCAGAACAAGAGTAGTTCGGCGCCATTTGAGTATCTGCTGACAATAGGTAACAGATATATAACGAGGAGATACCTTGAATTCATATTACGCATCCAAATTTCGCGACACAGGCATACAAAAATTAAATCTTGTCGAAGCATACCTCCGAAAAAATCCCAACGAACCCCAACAATCTCTGCCCCTCAATAATCAATCATCATGCCTCAAGCAACATCACTTTCATCTTGGAAAGCTCTCCAAGAGCACCATGATACCGTGGGCAAATCATTTGTTCTCAAGGAGCAATTTGAGAAAGACCCTGAACGCTTCAACAAGTTCTCCTTCACATTTGAAAATACGGCTGACAACTCGGAAATTCTCTTTGATTTCAGCAAGAACTTCCTTACCGAGGAGACATTACAACTCTTGGTCAATGTAGCAAAGGAGGCCGGTGTGGAGGAGTTGAGAGATCAGATGTTCAAAGGCGAAAAGATCAACTTCACAGAAGACCGAGCTGTTTTACATGCCGCACTGAGAAATGTCACCAACGAGCCTATCTTAGTTGATGGCAAGGATGTTATGCCAGGTGTCAATAAGGAGCTGAAGCACATGGAAGAGTTTTCGGAAGCTATTCGCAGCGGAGAATGGAAGGGATATACTGGGAAGCCATTGACCAACATCATTAACGTTGGTATTGGAGGATCTGATCTGTATGTATCAAGCCTTTATCTTAGAGCTGTTACTGACGTGGAAATAGTGGCCCAGTAATGGTCACAGAAGCTCTCAAATTCTATGGCGATCGCAAACAAACTCTCCACTTTGTTTCCAACATCGATGGAACTCACATGGCCGAGGCCCTTACAAACTCTGATCCGGAAACAACTCTCGTTCTTATAGCATCCAAGACCTTTACTACTGCCGAAACAGTCACCAATGCTAACAGCGCCAAATCTTGGTTCTTGGAAAAGACCGAAGGCAAGGGCGATATTGCTAAACACTTCGTCGCGCTCTCTACCAACGAGGCAGAAGTTACCAAATTCGGTATTGATGCCAAAAACATGTTTGGATTTGAGAGCTGGGTTGGAGGCCGATACTCTGTTTGGTCTGCAATTGGCCTCAGTGTAGCACTTCATATTGGATACAAAAACTTCCATGAGTTTTTGAGCGGTGCTCATGCAATGGACACTCACTTTCGCACTGCTCCTCTCGAGAAAAATATCCCAGTGATCGCTGGTCTCCTCAGCGTTTACTACTCTGATTTCTTTGGTGCTCAAACTCACCTTGTTTCTCCGTATGTTAAGATCAACCTTTCAATTCCTCACGTGCTAATTTTCGTTTTAGCTTTGACCAATACCTCCATCGTTTCCCGGCTTACCTTCAACAACTCTCTATGGAGTCGAACGGTAAAGGTGTCTCCCGTGATGGCCAAATGGTCAAATACACCACCGGCCCCATTCTTTTTGGTGAACCCGCCACCAATGCCCAACACTCCTTCTACCAATTGCTCCACCAAGGTACTAAGCTCATTCCAACCGATTTCATCATCGCCGCCGAATCCCACAACCCAATCGACAACAACAAGCACCAAAAGATGCTTGCGTCTAACTTCTTCGCTCAAGCTGAGGCACTTATGGTCGGAAAGGGTGAACCTGAACTTAAGGCTGAGAAGACTCCGGAGGCACTCATGAAGCACAAGACCTTCCTTGGTAACAGACCTACCACTTCCATCCTCGCACAGAAGATCACACCCGGTACTCTAGGTGCGTTAATTGTGTTCTACGAGCAATTGACATTTACAGAGGGTGCGGTATGGAACATCAATTCTTTCGATCAGTGGGGTGTTGAGTTGGGTAAGAGTCTTGCGAAAAAGATCCTTAACGAGTTGGATGAGCCTGGAAATCCCAATGGGCATGATGCTTCTACAGGAGGCTTAATTGCTGCCTTCAAGGCGAAAGCGAAGTTGTCTTAAATTGTCTGACCGGTACTTTGCTGCGTATACAAAAGTGTGGATAGTTTGGGAAGGGAAAGTTCTTTAGTAGTTGATGTCGGATAGTGTGCCAATGTGGTTGAACATGAAATACAACTCGACTCAATTTTTCATTGAAACTCTGCTTTACTATTTAGCCTCCTGAATAATTGCCTCCTAAATTACTTAAGTTGCATCTTGCACCCTTAGTCCCAATCTCATAGAACCCCTATCCTGTCTTCTCGCTTACTTACTCTTTCGCCAATTTGATCCTCAGCCTTGTCATCAGCCTCCCCCTACCCGCCCCTGGTTCCAAGATCTAAAAGCGCCAGATATTAAATCTGGCAGTCTGGCACCACGTCGCCATGCTGCATTAATCTCTATATATTTCTCCTACAGGACGACCAAGGTGGAAGCAGTATACGAGGATGGCGCTAGATCGACGATGGAATTCGTGGCTCGCAGTCATATTTTTGATCGCATCGATCTGTATAGCCAAAGTGAAAGCGCAGGAAGAACATTCGAAAATCCCCCTGCCGAGTTACCATTACGGGGCGCATATTCCGGTCAGCTGTTTGAATCGTAGGATGTAAGTTTTCACTCAACCTGGAAACTAGTGGGAGTGCAGTGTTGGAATTCCAGTTGATAGAGGGATGGCTTAGCTTAACAACGAGAAAGTAAATGGAGAAGTCAAAAGCTAATGGATCTGCAAACAGTGATACCGGCGAACATATCGAGAATGACAAGCACGAATTGCAGTACATCCCATTTCCAATTTGCAACGAAACTGGCAAGCCTTTGGAGCTACAGTATGGGGTTGAAGCAGGTACATTTCCCCATTGTTCCTCAGATCCAAAATTGACCGAAACACAGAGCTCAATTGCACAATCCCCATGATTACCGACCCCTTCTTCCACCTTCTCGAATTCTACATACACAACGATGCACCCCTATCTTGTCGTATCCCCTCGCGCCCCCCTCCGCAAGTAACCTCTCCATCCCACGCAAAGCCATACGAACCAGAATATGTACCCCTGATCTTCGCTCTCGCCGGTACTCTCCAGCTCTCCCACCTACATGTCTCAACACATCTCAATATCCTACTACACAGTACCCCCAAACATCATCTACATCCCCATGACAGCGGTGTTATAGACTCAGGCGCCGCATATAGCATCTCCCCTCTATCCCATACTACTGGCCCAGCAGCGCTCACGAAGAAACTTGTAATCGGCGATCCACTCCCACTCAGTTTTAGTGTAAGATGGTTCCCGACGCCTCATTTACCGACTGGGAATGGGAAAATCGAATGGGCGGGCATGGGAGGCCATTTTTATGCAAGCACGTTCTTTTATTGCATGGTTAGCGCGATTGGAGGGGTGGTATGTACAGCAGCATGGTTTTGGGGCATAGTGTTGCCGAAGCGGCTGAAAGGAAGGGGATTGGGAGGTGCGACACCTTTGGGTTATGGCGTTGGGAATGGATGGGGCGTTGGGAAACGTGATTGAGCTATAAGGCTCGAGAAGAAAGCAACTTCGCCTTCAACAAAATAATATCCAAAACAAGGAATGTGATTAAAGGACAATAAGGTGCATGATCTGTAAGATTGGTGTGGAAATACCTGGATGGCACCTTGGGCTTTGGCGTCTGCTCTTTTAAATGCAAATATCGAATGCTTATAATTTATATTCATATTCAGTCAGTACTATGAATGATATCGAGCTTTCTTCTTCGGACACATGTTCCTTGTAAACTTTTTCACAATCTTACTATCTAGTCCTTGTTTGCGCGGTATTGCTAACCTTAGATTAAGCCGAAATCAAAGATAGAATTATATGAGAAGATATGAAGTTAAGATACGAGGGTAAGTGAATAGATATCTTGTCAAGCTGACCCACGATCCCTACTTACATCTTCACATAAAGCGACTTACTTGAAAGGGTGGCCAATGACGAATTGGAGAATGCCAGCCGTCCTTAGAAGTCTTGCTGTGATCAAATTGAATTATTTCAGGCTAGGGGGCGACAGAGTGTTTCGGCACTGTGAGGCGAATCAGATTGTATTTTCCTGTTACTCGAACTAAGACTGCTATTCAATCTAGGTCTTTCCCATGTTAACACTTAAACATCCAACATCCGTGAGAGCGGAGTCCAAAATGGCATTATCCAATCGTGGTCTCCAAGTGCTATGCAAAAACAGATAGCAAATATTCGCTTTAGGATCTCCAATTGGAATAGCGCATTTACCAGAGTATCACAATTTCGAAACCCAAGTTAGCGGATTGCCTATTCCTGAGAGTTTCACACCACATAGCTTCGTCTTGGATACAACGGTAAGACCTCGAGAGTAAATGATCTTTCGTGGTAGATAGCCGATAAATTTTAAGCCATCAATATATAAAATGAAGCAGCACCATAAGGTCATGTAGACGATGTGTTTCTTAATATGAAAGCTATCTACGTAGTATAAGAAAGCTTACGATGACGCTGGCTCAATTGGGACTCGAACTTAACTCTTTGCGTAGGCAAGCAATCTGAAAGACTGCCACTTCCTAATGGATAACACCGATATCTACTTGTAACAAAGATGTTGAGAGTTAGAAGTCTTCGGCACATGATGTATACGACGTAACTATACCAGTCATCCCGCGTTAGTCTTAGCATTGCCAAGGCATCATCACATCGTTCTCCTATCTCGCTTATGTTTAACCTCGCTTGATGGTCCAGACCTCTATCATTTCACAAGTATTGTATACCTCTATAATCATTGATGGAAAGAGCGCTTATACTTTTAGTTCAAGAGGTTATGGTAGGAAGTGAAGACAAATGTCAAACCTCCAACAAGTCTAGCAACCAAGAACTTAAATAATCACTCACCCCTAGATAGGTAATTAGAAATATACCTGTGAGAGTTGAATGGCTGATAAACAGAGCCATTGATAGAGTATCCTGCGGGTCAACATCGACAGGTCTTCCTGCTATACTCATACTTCAAACTTGGGTGGACACCATCTACTTTCGCAAGATCGTGCACTCAGATCTCTCTTATCTTGCCGTATACAATCTTGCAAATATGGAGAACAATATCGAAAAGCTACCAAATGAGGTGCGTCACTCCTGAAGTGAACACAAGTGGCTAATTTGTAATAGATTCTTATCACCATTCTCTCAATCTTCCCCACCAGATCACTCCTCTCTATGATTCTCACTTCCCATCGCTTCCACGATCTTATCATTCGTATCATCGAAGCTCGTCTCCTAAAAGCTGCAACTTTGGAGGAACACGTCTTGATCTTTGAAGTCGCACATCCCTCAACAAATACCCAACAGCTCTGCTCCCAGCTCTATTGCAAATACCTCGGCACTCGACCTTTCAAAGCTAAAGACACCAGGTTGAACAATACTTCTGTCGATAAACTTGGGGAGTTGGCAAATATCTATTCCCATTTCCAACTTCTGCCAAGAAAAGACCGCCCGAGTATAGGATTGCCACCTGCTGGCGGGTTTCTCATAAGCCATTCAAGTCAGACTGAGACGGGATATGCTCATCAGGATATTGATATCGAGCCGCATGAACTCTTCTCGCAGATTTGCACCAACACCAATCTTTTTAAGGCTAGCGGTGATCAAGGTCTATTTCAAACATTTGTCGTCATAAGTGCTGGAGTCATACGAGTGTGGAGAGAGTGGCTTGCTGAACGCTGCATCTCATCCATTGAGCATAATTGCCATACGATGTCAGGGGGTCCGAATGAAATAGATTATGCAAGTGAAGACGGGCTACTGTGGGAAGATACTAAGAAACATGTCGGTTTGCGCATGGGTGTTGTTTCAAAGAAATGCCCGCATATATATCCCTCGGACGGTGCCACTCAGGAGAATAATTTCGTCTCTTATACTTTGCAAATTGAAGGTTAAGTTCCCCCCCCCCCCCCACTTGGAGGAGAACCACGAGCTGAACCCTTTTAGAACTTGTGTTTCGGGCTACCCAGCTCCTCCTGGCGGTTGAGCAATCACTCGACCAAGAAATCAACAACGCACGCAAGACAACGATATTCCGTTGGTGAAATGCAACCTTTCTTAATGTTACTGCGCTAACTACCATTGTATCAAATAAACAACATCTTCTCTAATTTCATGCATGATAGAGCATATAAATCGCATGGATATTGCTTGTGCTATCATAAATAAGCGGTAGAAATTTAGTCTCCGGGATTGCTCTATAGCACAATGGGTCAAGCTGTTTGACACAATAAATCTTTAGAAAAATGGAACATTTTATCATGCGATTCCTTTCGTTGTAGTGATTAAACACTTCATTGATCATGAATTTACTACTTTACTCGACCGCGTTTCTATACTGGACACTATTGGGGTTTTCCTTAGGATGGTGTGATACTGATCAGACATTGCTAGGCTTATGAAAATAAGAAAAGAGCTCAGTTGACCGCTGAAAAACAGAGTAGGTGCATGACACTCGCAAAACCCATGTGGCACGATCTTGTTCTCCACAAAGTGGCATAACATCTTCAGAAACCTCTACATTTCGGCAACTGCTCAGCTGTAAAACCACCAAACTTCCAACAGAGTCGACCAAAAAGAATTGATAACTAAGACTAAAAGGGCTTAGATTATTGGCCGTCACAAATAGACGAAAGCTACCTCCAATTACCCTGAGATGCCTAGCTTGCCGGATGAATCAATAATTAGGTGATAAGCTAAACCAAGAATGGTTGGCAGACTCATTTCCGAAAGACTCAAGATCTTCAGGATAGAGCATGTAGCATGTCACCTTCTTAAATTGAAACCAATAGCAACCTGTAAATGGCTATTGTGCCAGACCCTGGATGCCCAAATTCAACGGATAGGAAGCAACTCGGCAACTAAGGCAGGGACGTCAATCAACGTGGCGCCGACCAGGGGATATAAAGGTGGATGGATAGGATGTAGACTTGCTATCGGAAGATGGCAGGTTGAAGTTTTTGGTGATTTTTACCAATGATCATTTTGAGGCTTTTGGAATTTCTGCTTATTTGAGGGAAATTGCCTCGCATGCTCTGTACTAAGTAACTTTTCATCTCTCAAGCTGATTTGCAAGAATCTTAAACAATACATTGATTGTCAGCCGTGGTGGAACAATATAGGTGCAGGCATGTGATACGAGCGTCCATTGCTGGAGTAATAGCGACTATATTGAAAGGAAATAGAGAACAGCTACAATCAGCATTATGTGGGTTCTGGTGATGGATTCGAGAATTTGTGATAGAAAAGGACACAAAGTTTGGGAGGTGAAGTTGGGACCGCATCGGTGGCATTTCATAATAATATCAAGCCACTCAAGAGAGGGTAATCATTTATTAAAAAGAAAGGAAATCACTACAAGAAACCCAAATATTTGGCCATGTTCAAATGTTTCCTAAGTTGTATCATCACTATAGTGCATTCGGATCGACACGCCATATCGCATCCGACATTTGTGCCACTTGCACCATCTGCTCAGCATCATGTACTCGTACAATATCAGCTCCACCAAGGACCGCAGCCGCCACTGTTGCAGAAGTTCCCATGATCCTCTGCTTTGGTTCCTTGACACCAGTAACTTTCCCAATGAATTTTTTCCGACTAGAACCTACCAGCCATGGAAATCCTCTGAGCCCTGGCCAATTCCGTAGCTCGTCAAATCTCCGCAGTATTTCGAGATTCTGCTCTCCAGTCTTCGCGAAGCCGATTCCAGGGTCGAGGATCATTCGCCAACGACGAACACCGGCATTCTCAGCGGCCTCGATACGAGATAGAAGTTCGGAGGCAACGGTAGGGATAAGGCCATTGGGATAGTCCGTTAGTTGGTTCATAGTCGATGGATCACCACGCATGTGCATTAGTATGACTGTCTTACCGAGTCGAGCCATGGTGGACAGCATATTATGGTCCATCGCACCAGCTGTGACATCGTTGATGATATCAGCACCCGCTTCAACTGCCTTTTCGGCGACAGAAGCATAATATGTATCAATACTTATAGCAAATCTATCGCGTGTTACGTTTCCTGCTCCCTGAGAGTGGAGCCTTTCGATTAGGGGAACAGCACGAGAAGCCTCTTCGCCAGCATTCACGCTTTTAGCTCCTGGTGCGGTGGATTGTCCACCGATGTCGACTATAGTGACGGTGGGATATTTGAGGGTGGCTCCAATTTCGGATAAAGTTTCATCTACATTACAGATATTGCGACCACCAGAGAAAGAGTCTGGCGTGACATTAATGATAGCCATGACTTGGGTTTTGCGGTCAACTTTTAATGGACGAAGAGGCTCTATCGTGGAAGTGAGCGGCGTGATAGTAGACATTCCTTCCGATGCTAGAAGGGCATTTAGATAATCTTGAGTTACTTTCCATGGTGATTTCGGATCTATCGGAAAGCCGGGAATGAGCCTGTCAATATATTAGTTACGCAAACTTCCTTGTAGACAGGGACAAAATACTCAGCAAGTGGCCGAAGCACGAACTCACGCTCCAGCATCAAGAGATGTGGTATTTGCAACCTTTCGTGTTTGATAGATACACTATCATAAAGAAGAATGTCGAGATCAATATTACGAGGTCCTTTATCGACGATTTTTTCTCTGCCCATAGCATTTTCTATGCTTTGGAGCTCATCCAGCAGTGTCAAAGGTTCAAGTGAAGTTTCTATCTATTCTCCTTTCGTTAGTAGTCTGTAGACATGATTGGTCGTGGACGTCATCAGATCATCAGAATTGAGCACAGGCAACAATGTTATAAGCTCTCGGTTGCGTCAAAGACTGCAATAAAGATGTGGGCTTGGAAAACTACGATATCTTTAGCGGGCAAAATTGCTGCTATACAACACAATATGCAGTCCTATATTGACTAGATTCCTCAATGTGATACAGAAATAAATCAAGTTGTGATAGTACGCAAGGCATGCGTATGGTAAACATATTGAATTCGCCAGACTTTAGACGCAGGTAGTTGAGAGCATCATTAACAATGGAAATGGATGGAGCGGTGGAGGTGGCCTATTACCAAATCGGGACTTCATGAGATATAACATACCCCCCGGGGCCCAAATTGAGATCTCATGCCCCGCATTCCCTTTATACTCGTACCACACATAGACGCCCACTGCACTACTGTTGGTGTTGTTGGTGGTGGGCTCAATTCTGACGACATATAACTCTTCACAGCTTGGGTTGCTACTTACCTCGCACACTCCGTTGATAAAGTTTGCCTGGTCTAGAACATACATTGGCTCTGTTTCCCAGAGACTACTTGTCCTTTTTATCTTGATTCCCCTCGAAGACATTTCGTTGCAAGCTCTCTCGATCATGCCTATGCGATCCCCAAGATTACTTCCTAGGGCAATAAAAGCCCTGTGAAGAGACTTGGGCGATTTAGAACCATTATCATTGATGGAACTGTTGATCTCGATGTCCTGATGTATGGATTTGAGGGGATGTCGTGTCCAAGGGTGTCTGAGTGTGTGGCTAGTGGTGTATCTGGAAATGGCGACGAGAGTGATGGGCTTCCATCGTAAGCAGGATTTTGGAGCAAAGGCGTTGCAACTCGCCACCTGCAATGTGCAAAGGAACCTTGCTCTCATTTCGGTGATTCAACAATTCACTCGTTGGGTATATGCTGAAAAGGTCAATTAGGAAAATAAAAGCAGAAGTGAGGTTTGTCACTATATCACGTGATTAAAACTTTTAATACTCCTGGTGGATGAAAATCATACACGCATGTAAGGTAACAGTTTGAATATCGTCCTGGAGTGCCTCTTAAGCCAAATATATTCTCAGAAACCTTATTATATCAGCAATCAAAAGATGTCTCTGAATGCCTACTACTTCCAATGCAGGAAGAACATGACTCGGTCTAGAAGCCTCGGCTTGTTATTAGAATATGGGGAAGTGGAGCTAAGGACCGAGCATATCCTCATCCTGACTCTCCGCTTTCTTCTCTCACCATAAAACCTCGGCTTCCTCTACAATCATAACACAACTTACATCTGTCTTCTTCAACATTCAAATTTCACTAGCACAGGCTTATACTTGCCTCATTGAAAAGTCTCACTCCCATAAAAACCTACCAACAAAGATACCATCAACATTAGCAACATGGCTTCTCCTCGTGAGTCTCACATGTCAGCAGTAACAATAATGACCAAAACACTAATCAATGGATAGAGCAACTTCGCACAACGGTCACCGACTTGTTGAAGATCAAGCACCCTATCCTTCTTGCTGGAATGAATGTCGCAGCTGGCCCCAAGCTCGCTGCTGCAGTTACAAATGCTGGAGGACTAGGTGTTATCGGAGGAGTAGGATACACACCAGACATGTTGCGGGACCAAGTCGCAGAACTTAAGTCCTATTTAACCGACAAGAACGCCCCTTTTGGAGTTGATCTCCTGCTTCCTCAAGTTGGAGGTTCTGCACGAAAGACCAAGTAAGCTCCATCACATGCATTGTCCATTGTTAATTGCTTTCAAACGCCTTTGCTGACTAAACTTTCAAAGTTACGATTATACGAAGGGTAAGCTCAATGAGCTGGTTGATATTGTAATTGAAAGCGGTGCTGCACTTTTCGTTTCTGCGGTCGGCGTCCCTCCTAAGCATGTCGTCGAACGGCTCCACAAAGCAGGTGTTCTTTATATGAACATGATCGGTCACCCAAAACACGTCAAGAAATGCCTGGAGCTTGGTGTTGATATCATTTGCGCGCAAGGAGGAGAGGGAGGTGGACATACGGGCGATGTTCCAACCACAATTTTGATCCCTGAGGTTGTGAAGTTGTGCGAAGGCAAGACCAGTCCTATGACCGGCAAGCCGGTACAGGTTGTCGCTGCTGGTGGTATCTACAATGGACAAACCGTCGCAGCTGCCCTGATGTTGGGTGCCAGCGCTGTTTGGGTTGGCACCAGATTTATCTTGACTGATGAGGCTGGAGCCCCTAAAGCGCACCAAGAAGCTGTACGAACCGCCGGTCACGATGATAATGTTCGCACTATCATCTTCACTGGTCGGCCAATGCGTGTTAGAAACAACCCATACATCAAGAACTGGGAAGAAAATCGTGCTCAGGAAATCAAGGAGCTGACAGCCAAGGGTGTCATTCCAGTTGAGCATGATTTTGAGAACATGGGTGATGATGTTGATGACGAGGTACTTGATAGCGCACGACCCCACTTAATGGGCAAGGCTGCAGCTGCAGTTCACGAGAAGAAGAGCGCAAAGGCGTTAGTTGATGAGCTCGTCAATGATGCTGTGGCTCAAATCCAGAAGGGAGAGAAGCTGATCTCCAAGTTGTAGATTATCTGATAATAGGGCTAACCAAGAAATATCTTGATTTGTATACCATTGTTCCACATTTTTATACATTTTTATACATTGAAAGTAGCGAAGGAAAAAATGTGTGCGAATGAGTTTAAGGATAGGATATAACTATGTAGATTGTGAAGCTCCAGAATGCAATTCCTGGGGGTTTCTGATTGATGGTCATTAAGTTACTTCTACCCTCTATTGGTATAATATGGTCACTGGTTGTCGAAATTTCCTGAACTGCAAAGTTCCTTCCTCCGTAGTTTTTACCGTCCAAATATTTTTCCTACTTCGGGATGAGGGAGTTCAATTCCATAGTGGTCAAAATTTGGGAAGGTAAAAACCAAGAAGTGTTGAATCATTGAAAATGATCCGAACTTGCTTGAAAGACTGAACTTAGCTTCAATCTCTAAAGATATATATACAAGATCACTTCAAACGATCGATTTACCAAGCACTTTTGTCCTTTGTGGTTGCTAGGTGTCCAATTTGAGTACCACTGAAGCAACAACATAAATTAAGAAGTCGTGAATATCTGAGTGAGCTATGTTGATCGAGCTCCAAATATACAGAGTAGTACACTTTTATAAACTATGTCTTAATTTCCTCTTTCTAAAACCTCCCCATGAGAGTTAATATCTTTTGCACATCTTCGCAACTTCTTATCCATCTTTCCAGACTAACATAAGCTGTCGCATTTATTTCTATTGGTTTTTCATACATTTAGAGGACCAAAGTGAACCAGAACGATATTTTTCTCGATTTCAGACGTCAACGTAAAATAGTACACAGTAAGTGACTTGAGAAGATCAATTGTCAGGCTGAGCAAAGGAATGACTATGTACCCTTAGATTCCCGGAGAGAGCGAGGGGGCCCTGAGATATATTAGGAACTAGAATACAACATTGAAGTAAAAAGAATGCTTTGCGAAGCGTCGTGGCTCCAGCAATAACTCACAGCTCTCAGGCTACTGAAGCTACTGAAAACAAAATATACTTTTAATAAGAATTCAACAGATTCCTTAGCCGGTAACTAGTATGAACTAGACAGAGTTAATCATTTTTTTTGTGGATGACGTTCGCAATAGGTGGAGGTGGCTCCTTTGCTTGCGTACTTTGCTTAGATTACAGAGAAGAAGTCAAAATAACTTGCAGTCTCGCTCACATAACTTTCAAAGGTAAGCCGTGGCTGTAGCACCGCGTTCTTGAGTGATTTACCAATGTATTCCAGAAGGTGATTCTGTTCCATCATGATACTTAAGTGAAATAAAGTGCAGTGACGTCCTGTGAGAGGGAGATCGATGATGATAGAGAGCTTCTCAGAGGAGAAGGAGGGAAGTCTCCGGGACCTACAGTCGATTCTCTTGTGGGACGGTTCCTTTCATGGAAGACCCAAAGTCCCTCTTTCCGTGTAATTGAGGTGTATTAGATTGAAGTGTATTGGCAAGTTTTCTAGTCTTTCTTATCTCGCATTCGATCAGACTTCTATAAACTCGAAGCAGAAAACTAGTGTACATGATATAGCTCCCTGTTCAAATACCTGTATGCGGTTATCTCACTCGCTCTTTGTTTGATTTTTGCTACTTAGTTTCTCAAGTAATCCTGCTCAACTAGCAAGTTTCTATGGACTATAATCTACAAAGCAACAGCTTATCATAATGTGGAAAGGCGAATCATTTGAGTCTGATAGATATCAGCAGATCAAACTAAAGTTGCACAAGTCTAAGTTGCTGAAGTATACTAAGCTACGGCTAGCTTGCCTGTCAATTCCTGACTGAGTCGTTCCGTTGGCAATTAAGAACAGAAAGATGCTTACCGTTTCGTAGTGGCATCAAACATAATCCATCAGTTAGTTTCTTGATAAGTTCAGTGTCTTCGGGTTCTTCAGCACTTCTGATATATATCAACATCTAAAGTTGCATCAATACACACAAGCATTAACCCTACACTCAGTAGAGATTCATAACGGGTGGGGTGTGCGGCTGAACATAATTTTTTTACCTTCCAATGGAACTCGGTTGAACGTGAAATCGTGGTAAAGTTATGCCATCTTGGCTTTTTCTTACCCACGCTAATCACCCCTTACATGCCAACCAGGTGGGTGCTTTCAGCCTCCTAACTTGGCAAATTTATTTTCGTACCATGTTAGCAGTTCCTAACCCTCATTAAGCTTACTTCTTTTTCATGTTATAAAAGCTATGATGGCAGTGCAAGAGCGCACTATGGAAAGATTTCCTTGTGTCTGTCGGTCGGGCTGTAGACTTCCATCTTTTAAATCAAAGAGAACGCACGACTATGATATTCAATAAGTTGCTCCTACTATACGGCGCTCTGGCAGGGATTGCTCTAGGTAAAGTTTCAAAAGTTCTCACCGCGAGCAAAAAATTACAATGCAGCTCTTCGAAAGTCAATAGTAATTCTAACATATTAGAACAGGAAAAGGTAGTAATGTTCCGACAGCAGACGACCCCTGTGGAGTCAATTCGGATGTCTTTCGATGGAAAGTCAACACTACAGAGCATTTAGAACTCATGCGACCATGTGCAGTTATCGATCACACTTTATGGATTGGAAACAATTTCCAAGGCGTATTTTCCTTACCTAACCTGGTCAACGTTTCGAACATATACATCGGCGATGCTTTTTACGATGATCAAACTCAGACTATTGCATCTGGGACACTCACTGGCGTCTCTTTCCCAGCACTTAAAAAGGCTAGCGAGATTCTTGCCGTGAATCTAGCCAGTATCAACTTGATTGATGTTCCTAATCTCGTAGATGGCTATAGGATTACGCTTTCAGGGCTACCGGCGCTCACCAATTTCTCACTCAGTTCGAATTATGCAGGTAGCTACATAAACATAACCAGCTCTGCAATCACCGAGTTCAGCTATGGCGGCTCCAGCTTGTCTGGCATAACCCTCACCAGCAATCCCTCGTTAGAAAAAGTTACCATTTCCGATGACTCTGCGATCGGTGCGCTTGCTGTAGATTGTGGCGGCATGGTAACGAGTAGGAGTAGTTTTGGGTACAAAACTACTCGTCGCGCTGCTCAGCATCCAATGCCTCGCTTCACAGGCCCAAAAGATATCTCAAGCTTTGAAGTTCGCTATTGTAAACAACCTTCTGGTGACTGGAAGACTGCACTGGCTAGTGTAGGAAGTATAAAGGCATATTCGATGAAATTTCATGAAAATGAATTTGTCAATCTTTCACTCCCTAATCTAAAGAACATCTCTTCATCTCTACAGATCCTAAAAAACGATAACCTTACTGAGATTGCGTTTCCAAGCTTAACAACGATCGGGGAATTGACGATAACCGATAATCCGAGTCTACTATATATTAATGCCACTGCATTCCCGGTGTTGACAAGTATAAACTACACGTCAAGTTTTGATGGTGCTTTCAAGGCGTAAGCAACCTCCCCTATTTACATTGATCTAAGAAGCTAATTAAAACAAGCATCACACTTCCCCCTCGACTCGCTGAGGGCTATCTGAAAATCGAATCCAGTAGCTCCTCATTTAACTGCACATTATATGACGAATATAGCAGCTCGATATGGTCCACAAAACAAAGAGTTAATTTTGACATAACAGTTAGCTGCACCAAGCCAGTTTCTTACGGAGGCGGCTCATCTGGCAGTGGATCTGGCAGTGGAAGTGGCGGCGGCGTCAAAATCAGGCTGAAGCCTAAGATCATCGTCGCTATCGTTGTACCAATAGTATCAACAACGTTCTGGGCAATCGTACTCTGGTGCTTGTGCCATAGACGACGGAAAAGAAGGGCGAAGCAAAAGGTCGAAATGGCTGCTTTGCAAGCACAAATCCAAGGATTAGCGCAGCCGATTCAGCAGCTGGCAAATGGACAGCAGGTGCTTGGTCCAGGCCCTCTACAGACAGCACCACCATACCAAAACAGTCATGTATCTATGCTCAGCCAACCTCCCGTTTCCCCTGTTTCTGCCATGTCCGAGGTTGCACATCCTCCAAAAACAGCAACGGTCACAACCTCGCATATTTCGCCTAATGGCAACTTAGCACCAACACTGGAGCCTACACCAGCATCAACGATTTTGTCGCGGGAAGAAATGTTAGATGCGAGGGAGCGGGCCCTGCAGGAACGCGAGAGGCAACTAGAACAGGATGCATTAGATGCACGTGAGCGTGCATTACTAGCTAGGGAGCAGGAGATTGCGTCTCTCGAGGTTGAGAGGAGGAACTAATGATTAATGTACGGATTACTCATTTAATTGAATGGTAAATAATAAGACGTAGTCATAGTACTGCATGAAAGATACATAGGAGAAGTGCGTTTATATGCTTCTTGTTAAGCCATGATAGCTTTGTTGAGTGTTTCTACAGATTATTATTTTGAAACACATACGAATTGACAGCACGTCTTCTTCATTTGCTTTATGGCAGCACACTACAGAATTTTGCATGCGATTAAGATGAGACAAATTACATATACACTAAACCGGATGGCTACTAAGTCAACACAAGGGAATACACTCTCTGTTAATATAACAGACATAGACGTGGAGGAGTATATTGGAGACCTCGAAGTCGGCGAACTTCGAAGTGACGGCAATATAGGCCCTATGCAGAAATAGGTTGTCTCATATGAAGTGGCGCTACAGGCTAGCCTTAATAATTTTGATTCCTATTCGTTAGTAACCAATCTTGTGTCAAATTAAGATCCTGGTGTTGTCCTGTACACAAAGGAATGTTCCTGACGAGGACTTGGAACCATCACGGCGGCACTGTCGAAATCTAATACCTACCTTCTCGGAAATGGAAACATATGTAACATAAGTTGTATCAATTTGCCTTAGATAAATGAAGCAGAAAACCAAACATTTACCACGGTCACCAGAACAAAGTGTTGTGATGTATGAGCAGCTAGGTGGACGGAGGTCGGCAGGGGCAGCTGGGCAGGTAGGTAGTCGAGGTAGGTATTATTCTGGTGGCCTTGAAATAAAGGCCAGAATATATGGGGTGACCTTCGACTTGGCAGTGCATTTGGTTTCAACAACTGGATTTAATCAGCGTTCGATAGATCCAATTCACAAGCTGAATAGGGAATAGCTACGGTGTCAATGAAAAACTGAACATCAAATCCCTTGTGAGTAAGCTCTCAGTCCTCAAAATTATCCTAAATTTGGAAGCCTCTGGCATGAGACAGGCCATACACCACCACCTTTCTAACTTACTCACAGAGCACGCAGGAACGGAGACGACATAGTATCGATTAACGATCACGCCAGTGTAGTTGTGCTGAGAGAATTCGGGCAATGGCGTCGGCACCCAAAGGCGTTGACCTCACAGGTGATTTTGGAGGAGTTGACGATATCAAACCCATTTCTTGGCAGTAAGTCTGTTCCTGAATTTGAAGCCCGAAGCCCATAATAATAATATTCTTAACCCATCATAGTGATCCTCATCCAGAGTTTGTCATCGTAAGTTCTTCTGACATTGTATTAACTATTTTGACACAGTCTAATCAAGTATTTTTTAGCTTCTAGTTGGGCCTGAAGAGATACCATTCGGTATTCAAAAAGATCTTCTGTGTGCTAAGTCCGCCCATTATCGAGAATATTTCGCAAATGTCGAAGGACAAGTCGAATATTTAGTCAAGTTGCCAGACACGGAGCCCGCGGCATTTGGCTGCTTACAGAATTACCTCTTTACAGGAAAGGTATATTCTGGTCTGGGCGCACCCGACTATTCGGTTTTGCTAGGTGTTTGGAAGCTGGCTACCCAGTTACGGATGTCTGACGTACGAATTGCGGTTTTAAATGCAATGTCCGATAGACGCATACAAACCAACTGCATACCCGGCAGACCTATTCTACTTCAAGCATGGAAGCAAACTGAAGAAAACAGCGGCTTGCGGCTGATGCTTATTTCGTGGGCTGCAGAACACAGTATGTGATGTCTTTCAATATTCCCTTTGGTGAATCCTCCGCTGTGGACACACTAGACAAGCCAAAGGTTTTTGGAATTTGGCAGTGCCACTTAACCGGAGATTGTGGGGCATTACAAAGCGTAAGAGTCGGTATGGGTTTTAGAACTCTGGCTGCCTCGAACAAAAAGCACTATTTTGAACGGTTTACAATTTTAACACAATGGGCGACACATCTTTTGCCACTTACTGCCAGCTGCACTCATATTAACACGAGTTTAGTGCGGTCACTCCCGTCGATACCCACCAACGAACGCAATGAGTTCGCACGGGGCCTTCCTTTGGAGATACTATCGGATCTCGTAGTTGCAATGGCCGAACTTCCTGCAGTGTCTGCCTTTGCCACCGCACCTGTTTATCCCACACCACTCGAGGCAAAGCATGCTCTCTCTAGTGGAGAGACTTCTCGACCCCCAGCCAAGCGTGCTCGTAAATCCGCTCCTAATCCCGTCATACTCGATGAAGTTGAAACGAAGCCCATCATCAAGAAAGTACCCCGAAAATCAGAGCCGGTTCGTCGTAAACAGCCCATATTTCCAAAAGAGCCTTTGACAAAGCCTGATAATTGGACCACCGCTACTGATATCGAGTACTGTAAGGACCTTATAGATCGCATGATTCGAGGGCCGGGCTATTGGACTCGTCTCGTAGGACCATTCCGTCACCCCGTTGATCCCGATGCTGAGAATATACCTAATTACTTTGACGTCATCAAGAAGCCAATGGACCTCACTACCATCAGTCAGAAGGTTCACGGTGGAGAGTACAAGGACGGAAGTGGGTTTGAGAAGGACATTCGACAAATTCATAAAAACTGTTATGAGTACTGGACCAAAGAGGATCCCATTTGGAAGCAGTGCCAAGATTTCGAGAACTACTTCAACACACAATGGGGAGAGCGATACAAGTGGACACCAGGAAGTAAATTCCACAAACAACTCGTCAAGTCGGAGGTTATCGAATAAATGCGTCTGCAACGAACCGCCCGTCGCTCTTACATTTATGGTGTTTTGCTGGGTGTTTTGAAAAGTTTGTGGGTCTAGCATCGGTGGCGTACTGGTTGGGTGTATATCAAGCCTAGTTTGCGGTTTGCACAATCGTACTTGGCTACTTAAGTGTTGCTGGGGAACCGGATATTTTAACGTATCCGTGTACTAATAAGAGAGCCCTAGATGCTTGGTCGGCCGTATGAATGCCCTAAAATTGATACCACCGCCTAGACACATGGTAGTTTAATCTTGCTTTAAAGCATTTTTGTTTCCGAGTGCTTATTGAGACTAATTAATCATCTTCACTGCTGCCAATTAGTTCACCTTTCTTTTCTTCATTTAGCACCTCTCACCATTGATGCTGTAGATACCTTAGTTAGAGTGCTGTTGGGCAACGGAACAACAAAACGCGATAAGCGAGCCCCTGAAGTCAACCTTCGAGTCGCCTATCTACAAAACAGAACCTTATAACCTTCTCGAAATTTCCAAATGCACTGTCATACGCCCTCAACACATATTAAGAAAATGGTCATCGAGGTTACTTCAATTTTTCTGCATGAAGTACATATTTATATGCTCTTGGTATCATGTTTCGCCCTGTCTAGTTTTAACGTTGCATCATAGCCCTCGGGTACTCCCGTCACAAATAACAAATAAACCCTATGAATTTACTTCTCCTAACAAATATTTACCATGCCTCCCACATTTGAGTTCCCATTGCGACTAAGCGATTGAATAACTCCTCTCTAAGTGCAATCGCGGTAAGCTGGTACTTATGGCCGTCCTTATCAATAATGAGTATGCCATCTGCAATCTCGCGACTCGTAGCCCATCCGACCACCAACTTTGTCTTCCATCCAAGACCACCAACCTTCTTGATCTCCTGCTTTTGGTTAGCAAAATCACTACTCGTAAAGAATGAGGACGTACCTGGATATCAGCAATAGCAATAGAAAAAACTGGATCCAAGTCTTCCTTTGCAGTCCAACTTAAAGCCGGACTTGTAGCTGATGCCGTAATATAAGCATGTCCTTTCTTTCCCTTATATCTAGCTGGAAAATCAATCGGGCCGGCGTTCTCAACTTGTCCATTTTTCAAGACCCCAAGACGATTCTTCGCATGCTCACCTCCAGCCGCTGCCTTAAGCCGATCTGTACCTAACACAGTCTCAACTCCACCTTTTGTCACGGACTTAAAAGCAGCCAGAATGCGTCGTCCAGGTTTCTTTTTTGATTTTTCACTGGGGTCGGTTATCAGTGTTTTATCATCAGGATGGATAGCATCTGCCATTTCAGAGTCGGATACACCTTCTATGTGAGTTAGTAATTGGGGTTGCATAAGTTATTCTTAAATGAATCTTACCAAGATGCTCTAGATTTTGGCCTGCTGTTATATGAGCTGCGTCCGGAGGTGCAGGACCATTATATGGTGGAGGCGGCAATGGTGCTTTGTTGGCTTCCCCAATCCGGAGAAGTGTGATTGTGAGTTGAGCATTTGTAGGGATCCCTTTAAGTAAAGTGTTACGAATCTCTAGTAATTTCTGCCAATTTGGAAACTTCCGGTTCAAGAAAGAAGCAGCTCGCCAGATGATAGGATCTGCAAAGAAACCAAATCCAATGAAGAGGCCATTCATTTTCACGAACATATATGAGCTGGTAAAAAATGAAATAAGGAGGACAGGCACGAGAACTGCAGCAAGCTTCAGGCGCGGTCTCTCTTTAGGGAAAGGAGCTGTTGGTGAAAGAGCATTTGCGAAACGCTCCCAACCATCAGCAATATCTGCAAGCACATGCATAATAGGCCTTGTTTTCGACCACATAACAGCAGAAACTGGTTCTTTTGTTTTGTCGTGGGCAGGGCTAGGCTCTCCACCGGCTGTTTTTTCTTTAGCAGCCGCTGCACCTTGCACCAAATTCGTAGGGTCGGGCGAGCGATCTTCCAATCCACTGGCACCCTCCTCACCATTGTGTGGATCTCCCTGTGGATGCTTACCTGCCGCGCTACTGAGTGCAATCGAGGCAAAACCATTAACAAAGTTGCTTGCTTCCTGTTCTACGGCCTCTCCATGATATTTTTCTGGGGCCCCTGTTAAGCTGTTGTCACTTCCAAGTACGCCTGCTTTCGGTTTCTTGATACCACCCGTTTTACTATCGATCAAGGCGATTGGTGCTGGTGGGAAGCAATATCCCCGGGTTGGAGGATAAACTATCAAGACTATGACAAAGGCAACTATAGTTGGCATGAGGAAGTCGATTGCCCATGCTGCAAAGTACACTCCACCGAATGCCATAGTTCGTTTCGTTTCTCGCCATGACCGAAGCCTTGCAGTATGTTTGTAGAATCCAACCATTCCAATAATAACCGTCATGTATAGCCGTTCGATATTTGCCCTCATCTTATCTGGGGAAAACTCCTCCTCATCTGCGATGTTGAGGTCCAGGCCCATGAGTGGAGGCTCAGCCAATGCTTTTACATGGTACATTTGCTACGAACTTTAGCTGCCATCACGCACACTCTCAATTTTTGCTTACCTTGTTGAACCTTCGAACCAAGGTCCATAGCTCTTCGTTAGGCAGGCCTCCCACCAAAGGATTGGGAACATCGGTGTGAGTTTCGTTCCATCCTAGGTCTTTCACTTCAATCTGACCATGGCTCAGCTGGGCGGCACCCTTCTCTTTATGGTCTGCGTTTGCTAAATCATGGCTGTCCGTCGGCATTTCTTCTTCGTGAGCCTCAACAACCTCAGGAGCATCAATTGGTTCGGTATTATGGAAACCGTTAGGAGGAACTGGACCCTCCATCACGGTGGTTCCTTCTATCGGACTCGACATGAAGGTGGTTCTTGCTGGATGGAAAATCCAGGAATATCACGGTTTTCCCAATTTGATGGAGAGGAAGTCTCGAATTAGTATTGGAGTAAAACGCGGAGGGGAAAATTGAAGCGTTCGAGAGGAATAAGTCTTCTCTTAAATGTTAGTTTGTTGATACGACGTCATAGACGACGGAAGAGGCGTTCTCAACTGGGACGGACCGGAGCCTAAATATGCATGTGCAAAACATAGAGTCCCGGCTTCTTGATTTTATTTTATTTTATTTTACTTTATGTCCTAAATTAAATAAGGAGAGGTCTAAGTGTCGGGGCTTTTAGATGGGTTGAAAGATGTGTTTTCCCCAGTCAAGTCAGCATGAAACTTTGGACCAGGGTCTACTGTATGTATAAGAACCCTGTCGTCGCTCTCCCGTGGCTTCGGGTAAGTGAGGTCGGCTCGTTGGCTCGGATGGATCTTTACAGGAATATTTCTTTTGATTTCGATGAATTGTCGTAACTATCGCCCATTATCCTACCAACCTGGTTCATATGATCGGTGATCTTGAGATACGGGCTTTTCCTTTCACAATATGGCTTTTTCTCAAGGACAAAACAGAGCTTCTTCGAGAAGTAACAAGTGGTATTAGCTGTCTCATTGGCTCAGATAGCGAAAGTTATAGGCAAATGACTAGATGGATATTCCAAGAAGCTTCTGCAATGTAAGGGTCCTAAACCCGTATAGGTCTAATTCAGCCATAGGAAAGGATGTATAGTTTATACATTAAAGTCAATAGCACAAGAAATACCACGAAATCACCCCAAATGTATTGTACCTCTTGCGCCAACCGCATAGACCCATCAGGAGGGTTACTACTCGCAACTGCACCTGTCCTACCCTAGAGCTTAGACCAGAGGTATTAAGTGGAAATCTTTGTCAAGCAATGTCGAATTTCCAATTACAGCTTGCTTGGCACATAGTTGGGCTTGCGTTTTTCCACAAAACTCGCAACACCTTCCCTCATATTGTCGCCCTTATCCATCCTTGCGTACCAATTCTCCGCCAACAGCCTTGTCCCCTCCTCAGCTCCAATTCCCTCCCAGCCCATCTTGATCCCCTCTCTTGTGACAATCATACTATCAGGGCTCGTCTCTGCAATCGCCTGGGCCATCTTAATAGCTTCCTTCACACTCTCGCCCTTTCCGACAACCTTATTGACCAATCCCCATTCCCTTGCCTCCTCCGCAGCCACAGTCCTCCCAGTCAACGCCATTTCCATCGCCCTCTGTTTCCCTACAGTCCTCACCAACCTCGTCAACGCCCCAGCAAGAGCCACGACCCCAATTTTCACCTCCGGCAGCCCAAAGACGGCATGTCGTTCCGCAATTACAATATCGGCATTAATGATCATCTCTGAGCCACCTCCAAAACAAATCCCATTCACAGCACATATCACCGGTTTCTTGCCCCCTCTCCTGCTCAAAGCACCAAACCCGGAAGGGGGGATAACGCGCTCTTGTTGCTGTGATTTAACGTCGGGCTTGTTCGCAACATGCCATTCTTTCAGATCAGCACCTGCACAGAAAGCGCGTCCAGCTCCTGTCAAAATGGCAACACGTAGGGAGGGCTCAGCATCGAACCAGGTGTACAGAGCGTGCAATTCATAGTGCCCAGGAATGGAAATGCAATTCAGTGAGTCGGGACGATTGAGAGTTATGAGAAGAATCGTGGGGGTAGGGAAGGATATCTTCGCATCCGCGAGCGGAGGCGGAGGTGTTGCAAAAGACATTTTTGAAGAACAAAAAATTGATAGGTTGTGCTGGAGAGGTTATAGTCACAGTATGGTCAAAGGCTGAAGACATTCAATCTCTCTCTACTCCCCACGTTATTTGAGCGAACCGAACTATCTTGCGGGGAAATAAATGCGGAGGTTAGTTCTTGAAGCCGAACCGAGGTGTCGGGCCAGCCTGACAGCTTACCCGGCATGGGGGTAGAGACATAACGAAGTAGCAATTGACATCTTTTATATAATATTGAAACTAGCTAATCTAACTACATTATTCGCAATGTTTAAGGTTTTACCATATCTCTGTGTATGGTGCACCTAGCTCAGAGAAATCTGCAAGGAACATTTATTAGCATAACCACTTAAGTTAACTATTCTTCTTACTTCTAAGAGTCGAAATTAATCTTAAATAGATAAAAATGAGTATTTACAATTGTTGCTAGAGCTGGTACAGGGTGCAGAGCACTATTTTGCTTCTAATCGCACCTCAGTTCCTGAATTTTATACCAATTTCAAGGCTCCTTTAAGAAGCACGTGATGACCCTCCGAGTGAATACGATTGTTGTATATATAGTAGGAGAAGGTTTCAGTGCCCGAAACCGATAATTGTACCTTCTTAGAGCTCTTATCCTAGTGGTAAACTTCTCCAACTACTAGTCCTAACATCAATACACCTTACGCTTAACTCGTTTCTCCTAGGTTGCCTTTTTAGTTCTTGATTTTTATACAAACCACCTTCCGACTCAGTTGCTATAGTTAGACTACTTACTTAAACTGTTTCCGGGATCAACACGGTTGTATTTACAATTGTCAAATCAGTCTATAATTTATTTCTTGTTACAATTTTTAGCCTTAACTCACTTTTGTTTAAAGACCACAGATTTGCCTTTGTACTATATAACTATTATTCTCGCCTAATCAATTATAACATAATATCTACTATCAACAACAGTTATACCCTTTAATATATAACTAGGCTTGCTGTTCGCTTATTGCATGTGTAAGTGTAATTTGAGAGTGCTGAAAGCAATCCTGGGAGTGAAAATATTAATTTTAAACTGATCAAGTGCTCGTAAAACTCAACCATAGAGTGGATTATTATTGAAACTATTCTAAATTAATAATTAACTCTCACAATTTCTACCACATACCAGTTTACAACGATGCTTACGACATGACCAAAACTCACCTCATATGATTGTATCACAACGTCAGCACCATACGTTCCTTCAGCTCCCTGATTTCAGGCTAAAGCTTCAATTCGCCGCTCTTGTTGATTAAGTTTCACAAATACGCAGTGTCTTTCCATCTGAGCCTTATCTTCTCACTTTCAATACCCCACACCCCACCATGTGTGTACTGTTACATCGTTCATCCCAAAACCCACCAGAACCGCCGTCAATCAAACGCCCACGTGTCAAACGAAGGATTTTAGCATCCTCCGTCCTTAAACGGCGTCATCTACGGGCCCTTATCAAAAATATATTGCTTGTAAGTTGATATTGATTAAATTTGATTATTGTACGTGTTTATATGTATTTTAGGTATCGGTTAAAAGTTTATTGAGATAAGAAAGGGCCATTTTAGGAACAATATATCTGGAGTACAGCATTCTTATGTAGGGACCTGCTTCAGTTAATCAAAGTAATTTAACTGACGGATGAAACAAGCTGCCGTCGAATACGAACAGAGCCAGAGTGCGAGATATCCTAATCAAAGTGAAAGAAGATCCGCATTTTACCGACCACCGATTATGGTGTTGTACCTAGGTAGCTAAGAGCCAATACATCACCAGTCGATTTATAGATCCGAACCAAGAGCAGGGGTAGTGATGGCACAGCACTTTTGACGCATCCGGTATCCGATGTGACACCAGATAGAGGTGACAACCGGATGGCAGCCGGCAGAGACGAATCTTCTAGGGTTGCCCAGATCTTCAGCCACTTGTAGGAAGTGTAGACGGCGGGAATTGTCGGTCCTGGACCTGTCCCACCAGCTTGATTTGATAGCTCTCCTTCGTTGACCCCACTGAGACCTTTGTTCTGCTCATGCGGACTTCGACTTCTTTCGCATTTACAGATAGATTTTCCCTTGGTGGATTCGACATCCGTAAATGGACATGTGAAAGCCACAGGAGAAAGGACTTGCATCATGCCGGTAGAATAACCATACACCGGGAATATCCAGTTTATACTGTACTACAGAGCCGGTTCCTGCTTTCCGAAGGATATTAACACGGGGATGGATCTTGAAAGGTATCCATCGCCGGGTTCAGGCTATGCACCTGTGCTTCCCCAAATGAGCTTTCTTTGCCATCAAGTATCAGGTCTGCAATTTAAAATATCCATATGGGTTCTTACCTGTCTCAATCCGAGGAGCAATATTTACTTTTGGGCCATCATACATAGGTAGGATACCCACAAAAAGATAGAGATATTGGGCTGGACATTCTAGATTCAGAGGGTGTCTGTGTATCATTGGTTTATTACATGTTGTAGGGCATGATCACTACATTCGGAATAAAATCCCTAGTCCTTCCTCGCTTGTCCTAAGCCCCGCGTTGATGGAACCGAAAGGATTTGGGCTGTGCCTCCATGATATGTATAAGTTGGATTAGTCTGGTACTCGCAATAACTATTTGGTAGTATGCTTCTTAGAAAGCTAGCTACTGAAACTCGGGTCATACTTTACTCCGCAATACCAAGGCAGATTGGCACAGTCTCCTCCTCACATGGAGATGCATGCACCATCTTATGTTTCGCCTTTATCCTCTTCACTCTACCCTTGCTTGCCATTAGAATCTGCAACCGAGACCATTGTAAAAGTGCGCATTAGTATATGTGGGTTATTTTGTAGTAACAAAAACAAAATGTTTCCCAAGATACCAATGGCTGACAGTTAGCCTTAATCCCAGTGCCTTGCATACATCTCTGTTCCAGATAACAGGGAACTCCGAAAGATTTTTTTTTGTACTATGAGACGATCGGTTGACGAGATGCTACAACATTACATTTACTTATATTACACACCATTTTCATGAACAAGAAGGATAACACCGCCACCATGCCGAGCCCCGCCTGCTTTCTTTACCCCACATGAACAAAGACAGTGTGGGGTATGGGGTAACATCCCAACGAACTCACCACCTATTACTTACTGTAACCATCTCGAGTAGCACAAGCAAAATCTATTAATAGTCATCTACTTGCTTAAGTAGTGTGTTGCATAGCATACTACATCAGATCGAGAAGGTGGTTTTCGACTCAGCTTACGGTGCTGGGCTGTTCTTGTTCAACCGATATGATTGGTTTCATATCGACGAATTGAAATGCATAAGCAGTTAGCATACGATGGTGGTGATGAGCTGATTCGCAAGCGATAGCTTCATGTGAGGGGGAGATAAGGCTTTCGGGGTTGGCGGAACCAACTGCAAGAAGAAAACCCAGAAAGCCGTTCGGTTTACTCTACATAATATGGAACAAGCCGTATTGGAGCCTTCACCTCCAGAGAGCTGGTTTGGGCTCTGATATGCACTGTCATTTGAAGCTGCTGTACTACTCTAATGAATGATTCCGTAATTCATGATTTCAAGGGTGCTATGCGAGGAATAGTTTTGGCGTCAGCAGCCAAACGTGAGTCGTGGAGAAATTTCCCCTTCCCCTTTCTTAAGCGAGCCGCTTGATCTAGAGCAATGTCAGAAAGTACGCACGAAGAAAAAAAGGCTAACTAGAATGATATAGAATGTACGCCTAGATAGTACGCCGATTCAGTACGTCGAATCACCACCAAACTATGTTGCATCATGTAAATTCTCTGCAGCGAGCAGCAGTAGTGTGTCTCCGGTGAATCTGCACTCCACACCCAGTCCTATGTTTCCTCCCCCTCAACCTGCAAGTGCGGGAAGATCAATCTACTATAATCCTACAGAACAGTACCTGCAAAAGTCATCCCCCTCACTCTTGGCTACAACGTTTCAATGCCCGTAGACTTGTCAGGTTTCTCTTGAGAATCGGAACCGGATCATCCATTTACCCTGGCTCGGAAGAACAAGCCTCCTTTCATGTAAGGTTCACGTATTTCTGCTCGTAACCAAACTTTGACCACACCACCTTTACATTTACAAATAGACCACTTTATGTAGTGGTCGGTATAGTTAATATACAGCAAGCAGAACGGCCCTATTTCTTGTTTATGCGGGCGGTGTTCGATTATCGATTCGACAACAGCAACTAGAACGGTTGGCCGCCAATTTATGTATCTATCTACACACTGCGTTGCTCTATTATTCGCCTCAGATGAAAGTAGAATCATAATCAATTTTCTGTAACCATCATATTTTACGTTTTTCTATTTTATAGAAGCAGTTAATCACAATATGTCCCCTACACCTCCCAGTATCTTTAGGCAATTGGGGGTTTTTTTTTTTTTGGCGCG
>Ga0247734_1000495_pt1 | contig 34295 bp, 33 predicted proteins | sample UWRJL103311B2_FD_180933 | JGI IMG/M metagenome (GOLD analysis project Ga0247734, IMG submission 180933) | Plant litter microbial communities from Arlington Agricultural Research Station in Wisconsin, United States - UWRJ-L103-311B-2 | ecosystem: Environmental > Terrestrial > Plant litter >...
AATGATACGGCGAGACCGGTATCTGTGTCCTGACCTGACCTGACCTGACCTCTCTCGCTCGCGTCGTCTCGCCTCCACTAACAACTCGATATTCCATTAGAAAGCCTTCCTGGGCCTCCTCCCGCCTCCTCCTCCCATCCATTCTTACCCAGCGTTTCTAGACCCGTTATTTGCTCTGCCCTATCCAGCGGCGGCAGGCAAAGGCCAGTTCTTCCACACCTACAACTACACCCACACACATACACACACACACACACACCCACATACGCCAATTACTGCTAACTAACTTTCTAGCAAGTGGTTAATATACTTTAGCTGGTACCGTAGCATCACGGTTTACTCCTGAGCTGAGGCCCGACTTCAGCTGTCACCACTCGAGGCCATCTAAATTGGACCATCGGCTTCAATAGTCCATATCATATCAGCCCCTTTGTCTAACCTGACGTCGTCCGCCCAACTGGGATCCGGCTACACTGCAGTCCTGGGCATAACGTTGTAATTTGCACCTGCAGAAGTTACCGGGGTCTTGCTCAAGCTACCCTTTACCTATCCCACACTTTCGCCGTCATGCAGGAGCATCACCCCTCCTCCGATGTGGTCCCGTCTATTTTGCGTCCTATTGGTGAGTTTCAAGAAGCCCTATGTTCCACCGATGGTTGCCATTGTGTCCACCTCCAATTGTTTAAGCCCGTGGGCAAACCGCTCGACAGCGTTTGTTTGGGCTGATGTGTTGTATTGACCGACAATTATGAGTTGTGCGGTCAATATTGCAAACTCATTCAGGAAACCATCCCACTTTCCAGAGGCACGGCTTCTCTTTCTGTCATTGTGATTATCTATAATTCTTAGCCCCACGCCGCACAAAAGAATGCAAAATGTGTTTCCTCTTCACGCACAGCATGGATTACCATATTCATCATTTGACTGGGCAAAAGACTGACGAAACTTCTCATAGGATATCGCAACAATGGTTGTGGATATTGTCACGCTAAATCAGGAAGTCAGTCACATAAATCTCAAAAACGTAAAGGTTTCTTGTCATAATTTGTTAAGAGAAATGGAGACACCTGAAACCGCCTTTCTTTCACTTCCATTTCCATTTCCATTTCCATTTCCGAGTCAATTGGTGTAATGAGCAATCATTACGCGGACCATTCTTTGTTACCGTGTATGCACTAACACCAGCTTTATCGTTATTTCAGGCTTTTCTTATTATGCTTCTGCTCTATCACTACAGCCAAACTTTTATGAGGCCTTGCTCAATCGCGGCTGGAGACGGTCTGGTACCCTTTTATACAAGCCAGACCAGCGTGCATCTTGTTGTCCGCAATACACGATAAGGCTCGACTCAGAGTCCTTTCATGCGTCGAAAGACCAGCGGCAAGCCCTAAATCGGTTTAATAAGTACATTATCGGAGAAGAATATGCCAAAGAGGCAGCGAAATTATATCCAAAGTCGAGAGAACAAGCCAAAGCCCGTGATGCTAATTTCGACATCATTGAAAGAGTTCATGAAGGCGAAAAGGACTTTCTGAAAGCTCCCCCGGAACCATCACATATTCTCAAGGTTACTCTTGAGAGTGACAGCTTTACCGAAGAGAAATACAAGATATATGAGAACTACCAGCGCAAAGTCCACCAAGATTCACCCCACCAGATTAGCAAACAAGGATTCAAGAGATTCCTATGCTCGTCTCCTCTTCCACAGAGCAAAGCAATTTCTGATGGACGAGAGAAAAGTTTAGGATCGTACCACCAGTGCTATCGAATTGATGGAAAACTCGTGGCAGTAGGGGTTCTGGATCTTTTGCCACAGTGTGTTAGCGCTGTCTATTTCATGTACCACGAGTCTGTCCAGCAATACAGCTTTGGAAAGATTGGCGCATTGAGGGAGATTGCATTGGCCAAAGAACTTGATTACAAATGGTGGTATGCCGGATTTTACATTCACAGCTGCGTAAAAATGAGATACAAGGGGGATTATTCGCCTCAATACATGCTAGACCCAGAGTCATATAACTGGAACTTGCTTGACAATAGCATGAAGAAGAGGTTAGAAGCAAACAAATATGTGAGCCTTGCTCACGCGGCCTTGAACCTTGAATCGGGAGACAAGTCTCGTTCAACGGCACCAAGTGTAATTATCGCTCCGTCGACGGACGTTAGTGTACCAAACGACTCATCTGACTCGGGAAAGGTTGAAGATGAAGCTGAGGATGAGGATGAGGATGAGGATGAGGATGAGGAGTGTCCCGTACCTTTGCCAGATCTGCCAATATTTGCACGCAATATGCCAGGTATCCTCACCAAGGAGCAGATCCTGGCGGAAGCCAACATCGATCATATCAAGATCAGGATTTGGGGCGAAGAGGCTGAGACTTCCGATCTGATCAGCTGGGCGGTTGACGATATGGACACTGTCAAGTCTCTGAAGGGAATCATTACAGAGCTTGTAGGAGCGGTTGGTGCTGATTTGGCTGGGAAGATGGTCGTCGCATTGAATTGAGGTAATGGCATGGTGTAGGGGTGATTCCCATGACAATTCTCCGTTAAGTGGACATGAGTTGAAACTCTCCAAGGAAAGATTTTGCAGATCTACAGCAAACACGAGAAAAGAAATATGACCTATTCTTGCAAAGTTAGATATGAAGAAAACATTGTGCTATCAGTGATTGTTACTATTGACGAGCCATTAGAGGTAAGGAATTTAGCTCTAATGTATCAAACGATCTGATACTGTGATCAAGATAGTGCCGGTGGGGTTCATTTAAATGTATAGAATTTGGCTTATAGACCATGTTCGAATTTTTGAATGTATCATGATATCTGGCGCGTCGTATTGAGATCAAACTAGTGAGAAATTAATCGCTTATCAATTACCTGATGGACTAACATATAAACATTATTAGAGAGGCGCTCGTGTAATTAAACATATATTTAGAAGCAGAGGTCCTCTACTATCCTTATGAGCTGTGACCTGGGACTGAATTATGTACCCTTCCGTTTTAGGAAGTGAGTTCAGGGGCTCGCTTAATTTGATGATATCGTGCAGTAAGAGGATCACCATGCAAGCTTCCTTCAATACAGTTTATATAAAAGTAATTTTGCGAAACGTTTTTTTACACTATCTGGTACTAAGCATTGATTGGGCTGGTGGGTTTATTCCCTTGGATAGTGCGACATTGTGTACTGTACAATATCTTTGTCCCTGAATCGTTTGCGGAAAATATAGAGTAGAACTCAAGAATTGTTTTCAAGACGCTAAACAGCAGATAAAAAACTATTTACGAGGAAGGAGACTCTGATATGCTAGAAGTCCAAAGTATCTATTGACATCGCATCGCTTATACTGCAATGCTATCAACATCTCCAAACTCGTTGCTGAACAGAGAAGAAAAAAGGCCGAAAACATTGGGTCTAGAAATTTGTGATTCAAGTATCGATATGCTGTGAAATGCTCAAGGACTTTAAACAACTGAGCTTGAATTTAGAAAAAATGAAATTTAGCAGTAAATTTAGTCACCATATTCTATTGTCGGTGGCTATCCACAGCCTGATGTTCAGCCTTGCCAAGCCTTGCGCTAATCCGCCTTGCTTGAAGAAATGTTGATGCAAGCAACCACAAAAACACAAGCTCCTACCTTCCAGGTCTACGTTTGAAATTGAAGAGAGAACCAGTGGCCGGAGTCCAAAATGGCGCCTGCAACCACCCAACAAGTTCTCTTGTCCCCAGCAGAGCTCTCTTACCTGCACACCTCCCTCTCCAACACCCCGCCAATTCGTCCCGACGGCCGTTCACCAACCCAATTCCGGCCTCTGATCGCAGAAACTGACATCCTCCCCGGCACCAATGGATCCGCGCGCATTTGCTTCGCAGATGGAACAGAAGCTATTGTAGGTGTAAAAGCCGAGGTCGAGAAATCGCGGCCAAGTTACCAACATGCCGAGGAAGGAGATCGCGAGGAAAGGAGCGAGGAAGACGAGGAGAGGGGATTGAATGAATGGGTGGAGTTGACGGTTGAGATCCCTGGGTTCAGAGATGATGATAGCATGCCTGTATTTCTAGCGGCTATGATGAGTGAGGCGCTGTTGGCGGATGGAGAATTTACGAAGAGGTTGTGGATTAATAGGCGGTTTCACTGGAAGCTGTATCTTGATGTAGGAATCTTGCAGTTGCTTTTTGAGGGGCAGAGCTAATATGATCTAGATTTTGTTACTTTCGCAGCCGTTGTCATATCCTTTACCACTACTTTCTCTTACCACACATCTTGCGTTGCTCTCGACAAGATTGCCAAGATTAAAATCAGAACAAGACGAGGATCCGTTGTTTGATGATGATTGGGATGCTTCGGTGTTTTTATATCCTAGGACCAAGCACAATTCTTTTGATCGACCGCCAGTAACGCTTCTGGTTATGTCCGTTAATGGAAATATAATTTTCGATCCAAGCAAAGAGGAGCTATCAGTTGCAGAAGTCGTGCTGGCGGTATCAATTGGAGAACGGTCACAAGTGGAGGACGGGGACATGGACATTGATTCGGGGAAAGCACGAGATCTTAGACTATTGGCTGTACGGACAATAGATCCTCCGTCCAGGTTGACTCCTGCTGGAGTGCCCAACATCCTCAATACGGCGACTGGAGGTGCACCAGCGGCTACAAACGAGAAAGCCTCGAGCCAGCGGGAGACTATGGTCGAACGTGGTGTCTGGCAACCTCCTCGAGGCGGAGCAAAGAGAGAGCAGATTGCAGCCATGATACAAAAGGTCCTTGAGGAAGGAGGTGTTGCAGAAGAAGTATTGGCAGGATTAGATGGAGTAGAGCTGGGTTAGGAGTATGAGAACCCATGCAGAAGCGCCTATTGTGAGCTGATGACCTATATACTTCACAAGATACCCAATTTCAACCAAAATGTCTACCGACCAAATTATTGTTTCTTTTTATGTTATATATGCTACCATATCCCAAACCATTTCTTGACAGGAGGTCTCTTTTGCCTAACTGGCTCCTCCACTTGCTCCACACGCTCAATTTCTTCGTCGCCTGATGGCACTGCAGATTTCAAAGGCGGATTATCGCTCTTTGCCATCCAGCCTCCAAAGCCCTCGTCCTTATCCAAGCCATGCGCTTTGCGAAATGCAGACCGCTTTGCAACGTCTTCCATCTTGCGGTTCCTCCTTTCCTGAGTCTTTGCCGACTCATGTGCCGAATTCAGTCTGATGACCTCTGCTGTAGTCCTTGTGAATGCGATTGGGTGAAAAAAAAGATCCGACCAATTGGGCAACATGTCAGCGAATGGAGACTTTGTCTTGAAGTCTGTAACAAGCACAGTAATAGCGAGCGAAGTTAAAGTACCCTTTATGGTTAGCTTTGGGTCTTTCAGTCTGAAGAGAGCTTGTGATTTACCAGGCAAATCCATAGATGAATGGACCTATTAGTTAGGAACCAGTGCATAAAAGTTCCTTCTCCGGGCATCATGTTCGGGTATTGTTTGTACTTCATTCGTTCCTCATCCTCCTGAGTCAGTCTTGGACCGGGATAACGTGGACCTGGCTTGCGAAGTTTTGAGCCATGAGAAGGAGGGTTAAATTTGCTAGGTTGCTCTAGCACAATTGGTTTTGAGCTTTGCGAGCCACCCTTTTTGTTGGAGGCATGGCGGATGGTCAAGGAGGAGAGAGATGCTACTGGTAGACGGGTCCGCCATATAGAACCCTTCTGGGGAAGTAGGAATCGGGGAATGGAGGCTGTGAGAGACATGGTGAGGTGGTGGACGGGTGCATGAGCTTGTACCTGGCGTGATATAAATTGAGCCTCATCAACATTTACCTTGTAGATTATTTTGGATATGCAGTCACGTGACACCCGGTTTCTCCCGTCTCGGATGACTTTGGTCTTCCTATGATTGGCCAGACAGCTGCACACTAAGCTGTGGCGGTGCGCGCTAACACAGCAACGAACGAGTTCCTGGTTCATTTTGCCGTTCGGTCATCCCATTTAATTTTTCCAACTTTGTCCTTTACAAACCTCATCCATCAATACCTCAAGCAACGAATTCACACTCGGTCGATATACATAATACTACTTCATACGCCCCCTATCAACCTTTAACTAGACAAGATGGGATTCAAGGAAGGTACGTTTTGCCAGTTGGCTCATTCATTCTGTTTTGGAACTCCCGCGAAACAATCTGCCATTGAGTTGGTAATTGTGTCATTTGTTCATCAAACTTTGGCATACATCCAAGGCTGGTGAGAAAGCATATACTGGCAGAAACGGACATGCTTTTGGGTTATCTGGAGGCCATTGAATCAAGGGGCAATCTTTATGGCGCCACCGAGGCTGTTCATTTGAACCCGGGGTTTTACAGCAGTTCCAAAGCTCTCCTGGCAGTGATCATACCAGCTTTGGAGAATTAGCTGCTGGAAAACCCACTTGTTTGCCCACAGTGTTTCCAGGTCTTTGCACTCATATTCCTCACGCCATGCGCCTGATGATTTTCCCTTCCATCAACATCCGAAAGAGCCGCAGCTGACCGAATATCTATAGGAGACGCAAAGAAGGGTGCCAACCTATTCAAGACCCGTTGTGCACAATGCCACACCCTTGGTGAGGGCGAGGCAAACAAGATTGGTCCCAACTTGCACGGTCTTTTTGGACGAAAGACTGGATCTGTTGATGGCTTCTCCTATACCGATGCCAACAAGGCAAAGGGTATCACCTGGAACAATGATACTCTGGTAAATTCTCAACATCCCCCATTACTCTCGACTAAACTAACTGACGTTTCCCTTAGTTCGAATACCTCGAGAACCCAAAGAAGTACATTCCCGGTACAAAGATGGCATTCGGTGGACTCAAGAAAGACAAGGATCGCAATGACTTGATCACGTACGAACTCTTGTTTATCCAGCTCTTTCGATATAAGCTAACAAATATTTTAGTCATCTCAAGGAGGCCACTGCGTAAATATGGCGAACAATTGTATGATACATAGACGAACTGTATTTTAGGTTAGACTGCATGGGGTTTTAGCATTCACACCATAATCAAGATCTCCTCTTCCTCGAATCATAGGAAATTATGGCGTTTTCAGACCTGTAATACATTCATAGTAAGAATAGAACCGAAAAACTGACCCGAACCTGTTTAAATGTGCATGAATGTTGCATCCTGTCTCAAAAATGGCCCATCCTGCCTCTGTTCATAGTTGATATCACGGAAGTTACAGTAACGAGAATACTTCAAGAAGATTAATACTCTAGACATGCTCTTCTGACCTCGATTCCCCAAGCACTTTACAAGTGTGGCTAAGTCTGCGATAACTTTCATTCATTAGACTTTGGCCAGTACCCCGTTACACGGCATCTACTCCGTGTGTGTCGCTGCACGACATCTCGTCGCGTCTACGGCAAGATCAGCGACCCCAAGTTTAATTACCTTAGGTTGTGATTATGTTCTTACCGATACAGTAAAGAGGCAACGTCTATTGACATACAAAGCAAAATTTGGTGACTTTTACTGTAAGCAATGAAAATAGCATACTAAGTGTAGAAGCAAATTCAACATAGCTCATGTGATTCATTTATCTACATGCCCCGTGCCTGTAACCTACGATACTTCTCAGCATCCTTATCTTTCACACTAGGCTTTACCGTCTCCAAAGCCTTTTGCCAATCCACCATCAGTATCCTCAAATCAGGAGAATCAACTAGACCTGCAGCACTATCTCTTTTAAGAGCCTCACGACCTGCAGCAACACGCAAATTTTCTAAATCTGCTCCACTGAAATCATTGCATTTGACATCCTTTGCCACGATTTCAAGTACGTCGACTTCTTCTTTCGTGGCATCAGGTAAAGCTTTTTGATAGAGGGCTTTGAGAACCTCAACTCGACCATCAGCGTTGGGAAGATCGACGAAGACAGAACTTCCCAAGCGGCCTGGCCTTAGCATGGCTGGATCGATCATGTCGGGCCTATTGGTAGCTGCAACGACATAAATACCCGCTCTGTTGCTTAAACCGTCAAGCTCAGTGAGAAGGGTATTAACGACCTTGCTGCTAGCTTCAGATAAGGAGTCTTCTCTTTTCGGTACTAAAGCATCTAGCTCGTCAAAGAACAGGATACAAGGAACTGATGACCTTGCACGTTCGAAAACTTGGCGAACTGCTCGTTCCGACTCTCCAACATATTTGTTAAGCAGTTCTGGTCCTTTGATGGAGATAAAGTTCGCCTTGGATTCATTGGCAACGGCTTTTGCAAGCAAAGTTTTACCACAACCTGGCGGACCCCAGAGTAGAACTCCTGTAGGAGCTGTAATGCCAACTCGAGCAAAAGACGCTGGTCGTCTGATTGGTTCCACGATTGCCATCTCGAGTTGTTCCCGTACTTTGTGCAATGCACCGATGTGCGCCCACGTGGTATCCGGGATTGTTGCAAATCCTTCGCGTTTTGCTGATGGCTGGACTTTGGGAACAGCTGCTAGAAAATCCTCGTATGTGACAGAGAAGTCATCTGCAGGAAGTTCTTTATGGACGTTGGCCACAAGCGCATCTAATCTGGAGAGCGCCGGCGAAGGCTGTGGCTCTGAAGTTTTCGGATCAATATCCATCTCCGAGTCGCTAGGTTGAGTTAGGACGACCATCATTCGCTTCATGGCCAAAGTACCAGCAACAGACACCACGTCGTTCAGATCTGCACCAACAAAACCAGGGGTGAGCTTTGCCAGATTGGCATAGTCGAAAGTATCAGCCAACACGAGCTTCTGCGTGAGAGCTCTCAAAATCTTCTCCCGTGCCTGTTCATTTGGGACGCCAAGATTGATTTCCTTATTGAAGCGACCAGCTCTTCGAAGAGCTGCGTCAAGGCTGTCGGGACGGTTTGTAGCCGCAATTATAATGACGGGTTTCCCTCCTGTTTTTTCTAGAGCCATGTCATCCATACATGTAAGCATTTGTGCTACAATCCGCTTTTCCATTTCTCTTTGGGCACTTTCACGCTTGCCCATAATCACGTCTATCTCATCAATAAAAACAAGACAAGGTGCCATCCGTTTTGCCTCTTCAAACAAATCTCTTATCTTCTTCTCCGATTCTCCGGACATACCAGCTACAAGTGACGGTGCAGACACTGGTATGTAGGAGACTCCTAATTTCGCTGCGAATGCATTTGCAATCATCGTCTTGCCACAACCTGGAGGCCCATGTAAAAGCACTCCTCGAGGTGGCTGCACTCCCTTGAGTATATATGCTTCAGGGTATAGCATTGGCATAGCCACAGTTTCACTCAGTTCGTCTATGACTTCTTCCACTCCTCCAAGATCGGCCAGGGAAATATCCGTTGGGGGTGATCTATCGACCTCCTTTTTTGATTCCTTTTCGACTTTCCTCTTCTTCTTTGGTGCTTCACCATTAGTTTGTCTCTCCCCTTTTGATGGGGAATCCATGAATTCGCTCCTTGAGCTTTCAATAGGAATTCCCGAAGTGCCCGCCGTGTTTATAGGAAGTGCATTTTCTCCAGGGCTAGGTACTACTAATGCATTTGGTTTCGCCCAAGCTCGTGTAATGCTCTTGTTGATGATATTATTCTCCTACTGTAGATCAGAAATCTTCTCAATAAACTGGATTTAGCAAACTACCTTCAATGGGGGGTTTGAATCCTCTATTCCATCAAAATCACCATCTAGAGACTCACTGTCGTCCTGCTCTTCTCTCATGACCATAAGAACCCTGTCAATGGAGTCCTCAAGCAACTTTTTGCTTCGACGTTTCAGACTTGAATTTGAGCGTTTGATGTCTTCATATACGGCGGAAATCGTAAGACGTTTTCCGCCATTTTCAGATTGTTCGTCCGCAAGTTTTCGGACTATTTGGTAAATCTGTGAGAAGATCTAATCAGAGACAGATTCTCCGGAGCAGAGAACATTTTTTTATTTACCTCTTTATCCAGACCTTGAGTGAGGGTTGGTCTAGAGCCCCTGGGTCTAATCATACTTGAAGCTCATTCACTATCTGGGGAGGTGATTAAGTTTATCGCATTATTTGGCTCAACACTTCAGAAAAAAAATCACAGCCTCGGCTCTTATCGCACTAGCGCTACCGTCTTATCGGGATAACGACGTCAACCCCCATTACTCGCGTGCCTGGGAACTGGGAATCAAGGCAGGTCAATCTGTAAAGCGTCGGAATGCCCTCAAATCTTCTCGGTGTCTGTCGAAATCTCCTTAGATCACCATGGGGAACTCTTCCAGTTCCCATAAAATATCTGCACAGGACAAGTATGAAACCTATAACTTCCTCACCCCACCAAGAGTACAAAGTAACAGTTCTAGGGCGATCCTGGATATGAAGAACCAAAGAGATAAATTACACCAATATCAGCGCCGAATAACAGTTTTGACGGACCGAGAGACTGCTATTGCAAAAGAAATGCTAGCAAAAGGTGATAAGCCAAGAGCGAAACTAGCCCTCCGACGGAAGAAATACCAGGAGTCTTTGCTCATGAAGACTGATGCCCAGCTTGAACAACTAGAGAAATTAACTAGTAGTGTGGAGTTCGCGCTGGTGCAGAAAGATGTAGTCTTTGGCTTGCAACAGGGGACGAACGTGCTGCACGAAATACATAAGGAGATGGGAGGATTGGATCATGTTGAGAAGCTGATGGGTGAGACTGCGGATGCCATTGCATATCAGCAGGTATGTGTATCAAGCAACATCGTATCCTTTCGGATCCAAACTCATAATTTGTAGGAGGTGAGCGATATGCTAGGAGGACGAATCTCAAACCAGGATGAAGATGAGGTAGAGGATGAGCTTGATGCTCTTGAGGCAGAAATTACAGGCGTGCCTATGCCGGATGTGCCCACGGCGGAACTAACGACTGAGCAGAGGGAGAAGAGAGGAAAGGACAGAGCAGAGGCAAGGCAGACACAGAAGGAAGAGCAGAGAGTAGCTATTTTAGCATAGTGGTCTCGATGCTATGCTATGAGGAACTAAACACATCGATACCCAAGCATGGATCAAATAGCCGGATTCATGGATAGAGAATCATTATGCAGAAATATTTATGTGCATCACGGAGCGTCATAGGCAATGATGCGTTATGGAGGAAGCATCGATTTCTGACGAATATAATATCATATTCTTTAAAACTACTTATAACACGCAGAGTGGATGCGTGAGATCATGACATTTGCTGAGATATAATAAGACTACAGAGTCACATAGCCTCTCTGCAGTAAGGATACCTTCTATGCATCTTTGATGACTCAGATGGCCGTACAAATCTTTTGTATATAGAATGAATTAAACATATATCTCTTTATGTGATACTAATGCATTGTACATCTATTTCCACTTCAAATAGGTTGTCAGAGTAGACACATCCATCATGTTTATCAGACCCATAAGAATATGGTCAAGTGAGGCATACATCCTTAAATTATCCAGTTGATCTCTAAGAATAAAGACACTATCGGCAAAATATCTCATATAATTTGATAACCGCTTGGTATTGCAAGTAAAAGAGGATATCTCTTGATGTGAACACAACTAACAATTGGAGCACGAAGACACCAGGTCACTAAAGTTAACATCAGCCTAGTCAATGCAGAAGGGATCCTAGAATACCTTACTCAAATTGAGATTTAGGGATTATTCCATTAGTATGGCACGACCATAATATTGAATAGCATTAATATACAAATACAAGTACACCCAACAGAAATATGCTCTGATGTTGATGGCAGGACAGCAATTTTCAAAACTCCAGGGCTATGCAATACTCCATCGCTATGGTTTCAATATCAACCTTCCTTCATTTGACTACTGCAATATGTCCGTGGTATGTGTATAGACGTAACAAATGAATCGTACATTTCTCCAAACAACCGAACCTCATTAACAGATGCATTGTGAACGTGTAACATGTAAGTTGTACTGTCACTAGTCCAGAATAATTACTTCTCGAATTGGCTGTCGGGGTTTTGAGAGTGGTTGTTGTCGTAAGCGTGACGGCGTCTCAATGACTTGACGTCGAATAACCTGACCATCTTGGTCGTAGAAAATAGATTCGCGGGATTCCTCCTGGCGATATCTGAGAAATGTCAGTGTACCATTAAGCTAGATAAATGTGGAAATAAGATATTGACGGATTCCACGAAACTATAGTCGGACTTTTCTGTTTTATTAAAATGACTTACGGAGGTTTATCTATTGGACGAGGAGATAGATCTTGAGCGCGGCGAAGGGTGATAAATGATCCATTCGACTGATCTTCAGGTCGGGACCGTGCTGTTCCATACGCGACAGAGCCTCCACGAATGCTGCTAGGGAAAGAAACTAAGTCGTCTCTATCAGACAAACAAGGAACGACACGATGCTCAGGATACTCATGATGAAAAACTTCAGTGCCAGCTATGGATCGGCTACTAGGAGTACTACCGGCATATCTCAAGTGCTCCGGAAAGCCTCTTTGCCTGTCTATGTGACTATCCGGGACTGTCACAGACCTTGCGGTTTCAAGTTCACGAACTCCGGGGTTCACTCTCTCGTACCTACGACTAAGATCTTGAGAGCTCTGTACGAAGGAAAAATTATCGGATGGTGCATCATCGTATATAGGGATTCTCGGTCTTGGCTGAGAAATGAAATCTCTAGAATGAACAGACGATGATATTGGAAAATCTGGCTGCCTCACAATGTGTGGCATGTCATCATGATCAACACGACGACGATTTACCTCGGGGCTATCGTCAATGACAATAACCTGTCGTGGTGGTGGTGGCGAGAGCATTCCACGTCGTGAGTATGCATCTTGCTGAATACCACTATAGCTAATTTCACGCCGCTCATTTGACCCATCGCTTGATGTTTCAATAGATGGCACGAGCATGTCCTTTAGACCCTGGCTGGGAGACCCTCTCACGACTTGTGGTGGCTTTTGCTCCATGCTAGCATATGTAGGTGTCCTACGGAGAGACGGGGCATCTCTGTAATGCATCACATATTCAGTAGGTGGTAGTCTGGGTACAGCTTCTCTATCGCGGAGCACTCTGGATTGTGGTCGTTGCTGATGATAGTTTGAGCGTAAAGGCTGCAAGGAACCTTGCGATACGGGCTGATTCATAAAACGACTGCATAGTTGTCAGTACTTCTCAATTTTGGGAAACCGAACAACTCATGACTGCCTACAAATTGTTGTAATTGGAGTTGCAGGACCACTTACTCTTGAACTTGGTATGCTGGGCTCGTATATCTTGACTGTGAGCTAGACTGTATGGGGTGATGCGCTGTATTCAAACGAATTTGGTTAATTTCCGAAGGAGAGTTTCTGCTTGGGGGATCATCAAATATGGTAGCCCCTTGCTTTCTTCTACTGACAGCTTCGTCCCAGGCAGCCTGATAACGCTTGAAGCCACGCTGTGCCTTATCGCCATGTCCATGAATCTTGTGACTGCTTTCGCGTTCAAGGTATGGAGATGATGCAACCTTGGAGATTAAGTTTGAGTCAGTGAGCGGCCAAGGGATTGAGGATAAGGACCTCCGTAGCCGAGAGGAATCATGCTTCGCGAAACAATATCTTAGTAAAGGATAAGATGCAGGATTCTCTTACCAAATGTTGGAGTGACTCATTACGAGATGGTTTGCCGCTATGGTGATGCGCTTGCATCACCTGCTTAGAACCGACCGGATCTTGCAGTTCGATAATATCTGAGCTAGTCGATGAAACCTCCCCTTCATCAGAGCTATCATAGTCGTAGTCGTCGTCGTCTTCGTCGTTCTCGTCGTCGTCGTCATCATCATCATCAAGGCTATCATCTGAGGAGTCTTCCGAGTCGCTTATAACAACAATCTCTCGTAGAATCTCGCTAATTTGATCACGTCCTGTCTCTTCATCTCCACGCCATTTAATAATGAAATCTAGACAAATAGGTTCGACAACTTTCCGTGCATTTTCCCATGATGTTTCTCTGAGTAGTAGATCATACCGTGTGTGCGTGTGTCTGATGTGGGCAAGCACAGCTAACTGTACTCGACGAGAAAGTGGAATATCAGCCTGGAGGCCAACAACTGGAGCGCCATTGAAGACGTTGCCCTTCACTAATTTAGCTTTATCACTTAAGGAAATCGAGAAATCTTACCAATTTAAAAGCATGATCAAGGATCATTTGTCGGTCAGTATTGGGTATCCTAGGGAACAAATCACGGAGTGCGGCATCCGCCTGGTTGTTGATCTCCTCCTGTGACTTGGGAATGGGCTCAGAAGCTGTTGATACTTTCGTCTCGCCCACAACCGCCCGAGCTTCATCGACTATGTATTCTCGGAAGTGATATCCAATCCGATGTACGTGGTCAGATATCTTTGACATTTGTTCCGTGGTTTCCTGTACTGGTTAGAAACATACCAAGATTTGGAAATTGTCGCTTATTGTTACCGAAACGATGTAAATCATAGCCCCCTGCTCTCGAGATAATTCTTTACATTTGGTTGTCATGATGGGGTCTCCGACGGGTACAAATTTGTAGCCAGGAAATGGCTCTTTTGTTCTCGTGACCTTCACAATGGTTAGCAAGCCACGAAACATTGGAGGAGTTCGGTACCTGAAATTCAAGTTTTTTCTCTTTTCTCTCCGTATTCTCCATAAACTCAAAGTAGGAATGATATTTTGGCTTTGGTAGTTCTAATTTTCCGACCAGATTAGACGGAGGCGGCCCCTCCCACATGTTTTTCATTTCTCTTCTTTTTTGGTCTTTCCTTTTTTGCATCTTTGCAGTACGTCTAAGCTCTTTAACTTTCCTCTTCAACTCAGATGGTTGCGATTTCTTTGCAGCCTTAGCTGTAGCTGGGGCACCAGAAATTTTGGTCTTGCCCAACTTGCCTTCTTGCGCTATCTTTTTGCTGGCTGCGAGCGCGACGGCTTTGGCCATCATGGCCCTTTTCGCCTTTTTGCCCATCGTATCACAATTATCAACTTACCATCTCACAGCCGCGCAAGAACTGCACTTCACAGGATTACAAGATTCCAGATCAGGAATGCGTTGTGGATAGAAAGGTGTCTTGATTTTTTAAATGTGATGGTATGTGGTCCATCACTATCTAGCATGTAGCCGATTTTGGACGGGGTTGGGCTGACGAAGCTAAGCCAATCTGAGCTTTTGGTGTTGGACCAAGCCTTGGCACGTGATGGCTCAATGCTTGATACAGTACCTAGTTATGTGATGTTCTCAACAGCGACAGTATATGTGATGGTGGTAGATATCTCAGTATTGCTGTGGCAAATCCTCTGGCAATTCAGGAATTATGCTCTCGTAGAACAGATGTTGTGCGTCAATGTATATTTCAGGAAGATGTGATTATCAGCCTGGTACTAAAGGTCAGCTTTACTTTCCTGCATGGATTATCACCAAAACCGTAAGGGGTTTATCCCTAGTGTAGAAAGCAGTGGTATCTTCAATTGCGATTTGGGGGTTCTAGCTATTATCAACCAATGCACTTCAGAGAGTGATTGTTCTTGTTAAGTGGATAGCAAAAGTACTAATAGCCTTGTCTATCCTCTATAAAGTTGCCATCGTCCTAGTATGTCTCTGAATTACCGCCTGATGATGATGTATTGAGCTAAGCTTGTAGTTGTTGCTTTGGGGTGGGAGGCGTAAATCAAGACTTATCCTATACCTTATATCAGCTAGGATATTTTTGTTATTCTTTTGACTTGATAATTTTACTTATGGCAGTAACCAGTTGTTTTTACTTGGAGAATGCCACTAATCTTAAGTACCAAAGAATGCGGCTTCATTCAATAGTTTTCGTCTCAACTAGGTGCCGATAGCTGTTCTGCATGCAAAGCTAGAGTTGATCATGAATGAACCAGTCAGTCAAACTCTTCTCATTACCGGTACTCTAATTCTGACTTTCTGCAAAGCGAAGTATTTACCCGCTTGAATAGTTATATCGGTTTGCTCTCGCTACTGACCCGGTCCTTCGATATATCGCTTTCGCTATTTACTCTATCTTAGCTTATATTCGATATAAAATTGCTCGAGAAGATCTGGTCAGAGCCCTAGTCTTTCATCTGGATGGGGCAGTTTTTACGTCAAAGTAGTAGAAGAACTTATTTTCGCGCTCCAACAAGTCTGGGCTTGGTCTTCATGTCTTTCATGATTCATAATATTGTCTGGCTTGAATTGAAGGCTTGTAATCCGGCTGGAGAAGATGACAATGCCGCACAAGATACTTGCAATGATTGAACTAGTAGCAACTAAGGTCAAGTTTTGGCTACTTATCATGTAAAGGTTACTGTGTTTTGGAAAAATTACAGGCATATGGAGCCTTTGTAAGACCCCCTTTTAGGACTAGGCCAAGTTAGTCTATTAAGAAAAGGAAAACGGCAACGCAAGTCTAGTATAATTTCGCATAGCTGAACAAATATATATGCTAGAGCTCATTTGGCTAATTGAACCTTTTACTTTTTGCAGCTATCAGAATATCCCTATATTAGGTCACACTGTCTCTTAATACTTTTACTATTGTTCGACAGGCTGATCACGTGCAAATCTGCCAATAGGTCACAACCGCGCACATCAGAGGGAAAATAAAGAGGAAAACGATAACAATCTTCTTGAGGAGGTATATTTGCACACTCGATGACCAGTTCATAAAATTAGGCATTCTTAATGGTGGCATATTTGCGCTATTCGAACTTCCACACAGTAATCTTAACAATCGTATTCTGGTTATCCAGTCAGTCAGGAGAACTAGAACGATGATCCACAAGTTCAGGCCAAAATAAACCCATTTTTATCCTTCCATAGCGTTTATCTCTTTCTTGATAAATTCAAAGGACGAGAAGAAAATCGAGTTCACAACACATGAACGCCCCATGGAAACTCCTAAGCCGCGATACATCGTTTTGTTAAAAAATTGGATCTTTGGTGCCCTTCTGACCTTCTGCCCTTTGCAAGAGGTAAGGCAATTTCGCTGGTATATGCTCTTTGCTGAATCGATTGGGTATATGAGTGCCCAACTTACGATTCCACAAAGCCCTCCAGCAATAACAACAGCGAATGGATTGGTGGGTGAGCGATCTCCCCGATATGTTGTCAGAAGCTGCTTACAGCTTTCGTAAGTCATAAAGTATGTTGCTGTCCCCAGTGTATCCCTCACTGTGATCACATCAGTTCAATTCCAAGAGAGAAAAGGTTACCAAGCGGCTTTCAACAAGGCGTAGTCGTTAAGCTTAGCAATTTCTTGCAAAACAACGCTATGAGGAGACAAGCTATATCCGACCAGTTGATCGACTAGCAAAAATTTAAACTTACGGAGGTGTAGACTAAATCCCGAATACAGTCCAAGGAACCCACGGTGTTTGATAATGTTTTTAGCTGTCTTGAAAGTGCCCTTGTTCTGATATGAGGCCGCAACAGCTCTAGTAGCTCTGGCATTTGCAGGATCAGACATGCTTGTCGCATTGATACTCGACGCATTCCCATTAGCCATAAGGACGGAAACTTGTGCGCTGAGTTTAGTCAACTCAAAAGGGCCTACAACAACATTAGCAGAAGAATTTCTCTCTAAAGATAGTTCGTACAAGCGACAAGAGTGATGAAAGAGCCCGCAGTCGCTCCAGCTGCAGCAAAACAAGCCATTGATGAGATATTTGGATGAGTTCCCAACGTGTTGACGTGTATTAGCGGATCAACCCCAAAGTTTCGCCTCATCCATTCCGAGTATGTGTATTTAGACTTCTGGTAAACAGAAAAGGATATTGTTCGCACAAGAGTGACGCTTGCCAAAGGAGCTGTAACGCCCCGAAAGAACCCCTTGAACTTCTCAGTCTGATAGGTGTGTCGAACGCAATCTGTGAAGTTGTCATATTTGTAGGTTTGCATCCGTGTTTTAACTGAGTCCAGAGGGAACTTTGATGTGTTAGATTGTGGTATCAGCAACTAGGATTGGAACTGACAGCTGCGAAAGTAGACAGGAGACTGCTGGCAGAGGCAGCTATCTCAGTTCTGTATCGTTTTGGCCAAATCTTCTGATTGCTCGGTTTTCGCGAGTATGGATTCTCCAGCTGCTCCCGCTGAATCCCATCTTTCTGGCCAGGTTGGTGACTACGCATAGTCGAATCGCTGTAGCATGGACAATGGTCTTTTGACCAAGGTCCTCAACGCGATAAGGCCAGGAGCCAAGGATAGTCCATGAAGCCTTCTGTCGCTTCACGGTTTCAACAAAATGAGTTGGACTGCCTAGTTCACAGCCTTACGTAGAAGTAGACAGCAAGAGTAATGAAGAGGTCACAAGAGTTGAGATGAGGTTCGTTGTTGCTGTATGATATATATGCGGGGTCGTTTGTCCTTGTACTTCACCATCTACGGAGTACAATCCACTAAGTACAACTCGCATCCCTGTCTAAAGCGAGATGAGATCACTCGCGATTCGGTTCATTTAGGGGCGCCGCAGCCTGACACATCACTTCACTGAAGCAACACTGGAGACTGCAACCAACCAACTGCAGGTAACTTGATTACCTGGCGTATCAAATATTCTCAGCCTGGAACCGTCAAGAACTGCTGTCGGCAAAATTTACGAGAAACCACTTTATTAAAACACCGTTGGAACAGCCAAGACCGAATCGTCAGATGTCAAAACCCACAATAGTCTAAAGGTGATGCGCCTTGGCCTGTAAGGAAACACCTGTGCCCTTCAGATCTGGAATTTAGAATGAACAAATAGTCGAGAAGAGTATCAGGTTCTAAGTTCTGGTCGAGCCCTAGAAAGTATACCAAAGAAGAGTTACCAGTGACATTGGATAAGAGTGTCTACAACTTCCTCTCATATACCTGACATATCTCTCCAAATACGACATGTTCAAAAGCACCGAGCGATCCTTAAAAGCGCTTCAGACATAGCAGTAATACTCGTTTGTACTATTCACACATTGCTCCCGATATGGTCCCTAATTAATCTCTAGGCATCAAACAGTGGAGAGAGTTTGAGCTTGCAGCCAGAAAGTTCCGTGGTCTATTGCCCAGACAGGTTGTTAACATGAAATCCAGCTTCTCACCCTCTGTTTGCCCTCTTTCAGAATTCCTTTCATTGTGATGACCTTTGATATTACCTTCGTATAGATATAGATATTCCCCAAGTGCCTTCCGATGCTCCCAGCATAACCATATCACCTTGCCTGGTTATGGACCCTATTTGGTAGAATATATGACACTTGATGTAGAGGTGACAGCTCGAATTACCCAGAAAAGTAAGTGGTTGAGCGAATGAATGTCGTAGTGCAGGTTGAACGCTCTGCGCTATAATGTTGATTTCACCGGAGACAAAGTCCCATATTATCATTTAGCATGGCAATGGTAATATCGTATTGAGCCATTGCTGTGTCCTGCAAATGATTCCTGTTTTCACTTTGCCCTTTCCGCCACCTAATTGGAGAGCTGTTGTTAACTTTGCTGAATACCGTTACTCTGTAAAATTGAGCTAATCTTACAGGTTTTTATTAAAACAATTCCTTCTCTCCCAGTTAACACGTAGAATATTCTTGAGAATTCGGTGCTCGAGGCCTGCCTCCTGTGCTGCTATTCTCAGGAACTCCAGCGTCCGATTGATTTTCTTGCGATCAAAAGTTACGGGATCTTCTTGTCTGAATGCATCTCTCAATTGGTCTCTGGCTGTATACCTTGCTGGTTTTGAGAATTGAACCGCGCGAAGGAGACCGCGATAAAGGTGCCGATAGGCATGAATAATGTCTGGGGGAGATGGAGCTCCCATGGTGAGCGTGTGCCGTGAAGTGTCCCAATTATGATGTTTAAAAATAAGGTGCCAGGTACAGTATAATAGATATTTAAGGTTGGCTCCACTTTGGTCAGCGTCATCGGGTCCCCGCGATTTTATACCCGAACTTTGACCATCATGAACCTTTGGTAAAACAGCGAATTATCGCATATACATCACCAATGTACCTTGAGACTTTTTTCACTCAATGAGCTACGTATCAGATTTTCTTATTAACCCCATTCTACGACAAGCTCGCCGGTTTTCTCAGTCACAACAACAAGGCGAGCAAGTCGAACAACAACCCAATCCTCAGCATCACCATGAAATCGCCATAGAAAATATATCCCAGCGCTTAAATAGCCTAAACAGACCTGTTGATGGAAGGATTGAAGGGGAAGCGTCAATATCTGGGGAAGTACTAACATCGTCGCCGATAGAAGAAAGTCGTGGCTTGGAGGATGAACTGGAGGCACTTGATCTTCCCCCTGGTACCATACCAGTTGCTGTACCTTCGCAAGTTTTACCGTTGCGTGTGGACTCCTTGAGGTCTAGTGGGGGACATTTTGATGAGGATATGTCAGACAACCCGTTGTTTGGCATACCGGGTCGTTTTCGCACGAACTCAGGAACTTCTTACACAGAACATAATGTCACAAGCGCTAGGATGAGTCCTGCCGAAGGTCCATCAAGAAGCTCTACGCAGGACTTTTCACAGACCCTAGAATCAGCTCGACGACATAGGAACAGCTCCCTACCTGCTGACGACGGCATGGGTGCTCTTCGCCAGCAAATCGTCACCATTCAATCCATGGAAGCCCCTGCAGAGCAAAAAGCTCAGATGATGCATCAACTCTTAACTCGGGGATATACCCAAAGTCAAGAGCTCCACAGCTCTAAAAGCCCAGCGCAAGTGCCATCTACTGCAAACATGATCAGTCAAGAACGGCCCACAACTCCAGGATCTCTGACTTCGTACCTCTGGCAAATGAATGGGACAGATGATGTACCTTCTAATGAGCAGCACACATTCCATCTTTCCCCGGAAGATCTAGAGCCTACATACGCACCCTTAGACCCTCCCGAGATTGACGAGGATGGTACTATACGTTTCAGAGAAGACGAGCTTCAAGCTCTTGGATGTCGACATTACAAAAGAAATGTGAAGCTGCAGTGTTCAACGTGTGATCGGTGGTATACTTGCCGACTATGTCATGATGAGGCCGAGAATCACATACTAATCCGGCAAGCCACCAAGAATATGCTTTGTATGCTGTGCGGATGTGCCCAGCGAGCCGGAGAAGACTGTACCAGGTGTGGTGAGAGAACAGCATGGTATTACTGTGGCGTGTGTAAGCTATGGGATAACGATCCAAATAAGAGCATATATCACTGTAATGATTGTGGCATATGTAGGAAAGGCCGTGGCCTTGGAAAAGATTTTTTCCATTGCAAGGTACGTGAATCTGGGTTTTCTTTTTAGAAGCAAAGGCTGATGTTGAGGCTAGACATGCGGAGTTTGTATGGAGATGGCATACGAGCATTCCCACAAATGTATCGAGCGAGTCTCTGACTGCGACTGCCCTATTTGTGGAGAGTATATGTTTACATCGCCTCGCCCAGTTGTTTTTATGCTTTGCGGACATAGCATCCACCAAGAATGTTACTACGAGCACATGAAAACCTCATATAAGTGCCCCATCTGCAGTAAGAGTACAGTCAACATGGAGACCCAGTTCAGAAATTTAGACAGAGCCATTGATAGCCAGCCTATGCCTCCTCAATTCCGAGACACGAAGGCCATGGTATCATGCAATGATTGTTATGCTAAAAGCGCTGTCAAATATCATTGGCTTGGGCTTAAGTGTGCTATATGCGATTCTTACAACACTGCCCAACTTTCAATTCTGAGTGACCCTGCTGTAGAGGTCCCAGCTATCGATTCTAGGGAGCTCGAGATTATTGGCCCCGCGAGCCAGCCTGTCGGAGACGGTAGCCCATCGGTAGTTATTGGAACTGGACCACTACGTATCAGAAGGCACTCGTCTCATATACACACTCCAGAGACATCCAATGAGTACAATCGCTTCTCACCTTATCCTTTGCCTTCGCGACTGGGCCGATCAGTCTCTCCGGTCCGCAGCTCTGGCCTCTTTAACAGTGATGCTGCTGTAGTGGTTGAGACGGATGACTCTGTGGATGAGGATGATGACCTAGACTTTTGGGGAAGAGATGAGCTTCGAAGCATGACGTCGGCTGAGCTTGTTGAAGGTGAAATGGAGATGGATATGTCAGACGAAGAAGAATCGGATGATTCTACATCGCTGGTCGATGATGACTGCGATGAAGGAGATGATGAAGACGAGTTTGAGTTACTGGGACATCGTTGATATGCTTGTTTTTGGGAGGACTTGTTGAACGAGGCGCAATGCACTTAGATAATTAATAGCCAAGGCGTTTGGATGGGACTATACGCCATTGGCAGGAGGCATCGATATTTGGGAGGGAATCTGGTAAGGTAGACAACGAAGTAATGATCGCAGGTAGTAATGATCAGCGTTGTTGACAAATGCAGCACTTATATGGAAGCAATTATATATTCGTCAATTCCCCTAAATTTCTCAAACAAACTGGTAACATTACTTCGTGTACTGTACATATGAGATTCGATTCAGCTAAGTAATATAGCCTGGCTCTATTGTGCTTAATAGCACAAAGTCAATAGTTCTCTGAAGGTCTGAGAGCGGCACTCGATGAATTTGAGTCTATGCCTGACAGATTAATGTCAATTCCCTGTATATTCTTGAGTGTTTTAGTCTCCCATGACGCCAGAACGCTAAACCACAGTACCAAACTCCAAGCGCAGAATCATGACCTTCCATTCACCGATTTCACAAGACCAGATGTCAAGATCACACATACTCATCCCTGAGTACCCGACTGAATCTCCTTGCGTACCTCATCACCCTCCTTCCTTAACTCCCTTACAACTGACTATCCTGGTGTTAGTATTTTATCACCCACGTGACAGGAGCCGTGTACCGCAAGAGCTTCAGGATTAACGCCATTTTCTATCAGCGATATACAAACAGACAACGTCTCTCGGTCGAGATCAGAGTTCTAAATGGAATGATTAGCTATAGTTTGAATCTGGGTAGAAGATCTGAGCACGGACCAAAAGTGTAGAGATTTCGAGAAAGATGTCGACAACTTGTTTCGCTTGGGCTGCTCGGATTTGTTTCTCTTGTCTCGCATCGGCTTCTGATGGCATTTTTGGTGGGTACGGGGGAATGGACTTGTTGATGGCTGTGTTTCACTCGGTAGGGTTTGGTTGTTGCGCGATTGTGTTTGTTTTTGTGAGGTCGGTCGATGTTTCCTAGCACCCTTCTCTTGGCACGAGAGGCGAGTTGAAGAAGTGAGCATTAAAGTTAGAACCCATTTTGGAGTTTCATCTACTGTGTAAAGCACAGCCTATAATCTATATATTCAAGCTATAAATCGGGGCACGATATGTCTACTATCGTAGATAGAAAAAACTCTACTATTATTTCCACGTAAGGTTCTTAGAGTAATAAGGGATTTGTCCTTGCTCATTAGTCTCTATTACGGAATATCTCTCCCAAAACATCCAGCGCAGAACACCTTCCCTTCTGGGCGTTCCCGTGACGAGTATAACATTACAATTGAAACATTTCCCCTGCGCCCAACCAAAACACTACGACACTGCGTGCCACAGCCGTCTTCAAAGGTACATTTCACTCCTTCATAGTTTCTACGAATAGCGCTCTCATCCCCTTGAACAAATACCGCAAGTCCCTCGTCTCATTCAATTTGTCTAGCACTCGATCCATTTTCTCCTGCTCTAACTTAGGCTTGCAGTAGGAGATTTCATATTCGCGTTTAGTAGTGTCCAGCTCAAAAATAGCCTCGCGGGTCCAGTCACGATCATCAATATGTGTAAATGTAAACTTCATGTGGTCATTCAAACCGCTCCCATCGATGTCGAAGCACAAATTCGTCATGAAAAAATCTAGCTCTGGAATGTTGAATCGAGACTGCGCATCAACATACTTAGCATGCTTTCGCTGTGCTGCTAATCGGGCATCGATTTGGCTTTGTGTTTCCGCGATCTGCTGCTTCAGGGTTTCTTTCATCTCATTCGTCTCGGCGGCTTCTTTCGCCAAAGTCTGTTGATGGGTGCTTGATTTCGATGAGAGTATCTCGATATCCTTCTTCTTCATACGTTGGTCCTCTATAGGTATGTAAGCGACAACAAGCCCTTTTGGAGAGTGATAAACTTACCATGTAGCTCAGCAACATTCATCCGAAATTGGTTCCTCTCCTCCAGAACGCGTTTGCGACCTTGTTCAATGAAAGTGTCAAATTTGATTGTGAATTTTGCCATTCGATCGCGCAACTCATCGAAGCCGAAATTGATGTTTGGGAGCGAATCCGCCATTGAAGGCGCATCAGCAGAAGATAGAGGGGCGCGCATTGTGCTGGTGGATAGTGATGGTTCAAACATAGTAGACATATTAGACTGCAGCCAGAATGTTTTGTACTAGTGAGATTTGGAATTTGCTTTGTTGTGAGCGTTTAGTTATGGTTGCAAAGTGATATGAACGTGAACCGACGAGATTGTTTACTGCGGTTGCCAGACCAACTCCCGACCCGAACTACACTAAAACTTGCGGTGCCCCTCGGCTCCCATTATTTTCTACTAAGCCCAGGCCAGGACTCAAAGAAAAAAAGATCCATCACATCCTTCCGTACTACATATGCATTTACCCTTCTCAATCCATAAGTACATAATCAAACTTGTGGAAACCATAAGATGGCTATAAATCCAAGTTGGCGTACCACTCAATACAACGCGAAGCCAAATGGCTGATCATAGAGCAAATGATCTGTCGTACGGTCACCTTGGAGAAGCTACTTATGATGCTGACGAAAACTATTGGGGGTTTTCTGTAGATACTTTGCACAGTAAGTGAAGGTGAACAAACCTTGAATTTAACTCATACAGTTCAGGTCCCAAATTTGAGCAAATCCTTCCGTTCACAAGAGATCAACTGCCCTCTATTACGAATGCCTTAGAGGAAACAGAGATAAAGAGTGGCAATGCTACCCGCAAGCAAAGAACATGGCTCTTAAAGAACCGACCCGAAACATTCCCTGCAAACACAATCAGCTTGACCTATTCTAGATCTCCCTTGAGTACCTCCGCGGATTCTCTGGTACCGATGGGTCAATTGTTAGCAGTTGGAGGAGCTGTGGATGAATTCCGTATGCCAGCATACCGAACAGTGCCGTTGATTGCTATGGCATGTGGTGAGGCTGGAAATTTCCTACGTCTGCTAAGGCCTCGCATAGAGCACCACGGCTGGGGCGTACAAAGTTCTGTGAGGCTGTCGTTAATGGATGCTAGCATAGCTGAACAAGGACATTGGGCTGGAACTGGAGGCAGAATTCAGCAAATCGCTTTCGCCGATGACGATAAATTATCAAGCACCTGGCTTGCTGTTAGACAACATTCTATGATTACTTTCTTCCGGCCTATGTATCACATCAACCATATACCGGCTATCACGCCAGAGATATTTGAGGCTTCGTTTCCTCCGTCACACATAAATGCAAATCCTGTTGCTGTACTGAATGCTGAGCAAAGCGGCTCAACTGGCTATGTCGATGTAGCATTCAATCCTTATTATGCTCGACAGTTTGCCGTGGTTGACGAAGCAGGCGCTTGGAGGATATGGGACATTGAAGGCCGCAGAAAGTTGACCCTGAATGCGGGTAAACAAGGGACTATGAAGGACGGGTCTATGATCGGTAGCCCTTCAAACGAATCGGGCATTTCAGATGGTTGGCACCGGATAGTCTGGGCTACAAATGTAAGCACTGTGGTTGTATGTGATAGACGGTCTTTAGTTGTGTTTGATATTACTGCAATGCCTAAGCGACTAGGGAGTCATAGTCTATTGCCTTTGAATAGCACGGACTGGATCTTGGACATCAACCGCAGCGCTGTAAACTCTAATCACGTATATGTGTTGACAAGCTCGCGCATTTTTTGGTTAGACATTGTTGCAGGAGGTGAAGGCAAGAAGTCTAGTACTCCTGGAGCCAAACTCATCATTTCATACCGACACTACCGAGATCCCAACGATTACACGATGAAGCTCGTAGTGCTGAAGGATGAAACCGGTAAGAGATCTGCCAACTGATATACCACCATACTGATTTCTACAGTGTCTGCTCTCATTATTTCACGTAAGAGCCAACTTATCAATTACTACAAGTTTTCTATGAACAGCACGGGACCAACCTCTTCGCAAGGCTCTTTGGTCACAAGTCATCACACGAATTCAGTCAATTTGCAATCACTACTTTTCGTACAGGCAAGGTTAATGCCACGATTATCGCGTGCTCCTGGGTCAGAATCCAACTACATCGAACGTGGTGTGAGATTTTACCAAGCTTGGTCTTTGTCATCTAACCTGGAAATGAGTCGCACTCTCTACGCTGTATATGATTGGAATAGCAACAGCAGTATAAATCCAATGCATTGTGTTACTGCGCCCACACGCAAGATTCTAGATGCTCAGCGCCCTCAGGCTGTTGAACGCATTAGAAGTCATTTCATTGTCGCCGATGGCGACCTTGACGAACATCAAAATTCCTTAGAGGCATTGCAACCCGCACATTTATATAAGAGTCGAACGAATACAGGAAACCCTCTAAGACTGCGGCTTAATTGGATGGACATATATCGCCAGGTCTTCAGCCCCCAAGCGGAATCATCGGAAACAGAGCTTTTCATGAAGCACCTTGAGAAGGTTGTTTTAGAACATGTACATCGAAGGAAAGAAAATATTGATAGTCCAATGAAAACCCTGTAAGTATAACACTGGAACAAAATTATTTGATAACTAACATGTCCCTGCCAGCCTCGAATTATCCCAGCTCCCTATATTCTATAAGGATCTTGAACAAGCGAACTTGGACTACCTTTTGGATAAGATTTTGGTTGGGGAAGTTATTGACACGCCCTTCGCTTTGGTACTCTCGAATTTAACACTATGCCCTGGTAGTAAGGCATTCTTGAGAGACGATTCGAAACTACCCAACTTTGTTCAAGTGTACGACAGACTCGTAGCGCAATGGATACAAAATTTGCCGCGGGAAATTTCCAATCAAGCCCGATTGGCCATTTTTAACATCACACGTAAAGTTGCGGTGGAGATATGTTTGAGCTCAATCGCGATCTCATGTCGTGATAAAAGCGCCGATCAAGAGATAGTTAGTATAGAAGCGGATGAATCTGCGTTGCCTACTTCCGAAACCAAGCAAGGATCCAAAGAAGTATCGCAGTTCCTACCGTCCTCACAGATCACGGCAGAGTCATTATATGATGCTGGTTTCGGCTTACCAACCCCTGCCCAAACGCCGTCCTTGCATTCTGGTGGCTCGGTAACTTCAACAGAGGTTGCTGAAGATTATGCAGTATTACGTCTGCGTCAGTATGCAATATCAATGGAATCTCCGCAAGTGGTGAACAATCCGACACTGCTCTCTTACTGGCCATCTACACCAGGGCTAGATCCCGCGAACTTTCGCTGGAACCCAATACCACAATCCTCAATGGCAGATGAAGAGGCAGACTATAAGAGGGACAGGAAGAGACGTCGGGAGGAAGCTCGACGAAGACGGAAGACAGAGAAGTTTTTGAATGAAGATGCTAGAAAAGCCTACGGCCCTGCTTCTCAGCCAGCAGCATTGGCTTCGTTTGGTAGCCAACCACAGATTGCTCGACATGCTGCCAGCTCACAAATTATCGATGAACTTCCAATGACTCAGCCCAGTAGGGGCATGTTTGGAAGTAGATTTGTAGAAGGTGCGAAAAAAAAGCAAAGGCGTAGAAATGCGGGGTTTTAAATATATAAATCAAATCTTTGTAGTAGATGGTTGCCCGTTGCCATAAGGGAGCACATTAATATAACTTCTATGTTCATAGCTTGAAACTTTGTAGCCCCTATTTGCTGGGCTTGTATCTTATGCAGCAAAAATATATGTATATTTCTTTTTGCGAGCACCCAATTTATAGATTATACTGTTTTAGCAACGATATTCCCCAAATTTCAACCACACCCCACTTCACCCCCCCAATTCATATCTAAAGTGAAAAAGAGAAACAATCCACCAACATCACTCCTTTTGCCAGAAAATGTCCGGTCATTGCCATGATGAGCACGACCATTCGGGTCACTCTCATGGAGAGGCCCACGACCACTCAGATGATATTACTCCAGCGTTACAGTACTCTCTATACCAACATATCAGCTTCGATGATGTTACTACCCTCAACGAAGCGGAGGCGGACGCGGGAAAAGCGATATTGAAGAAGACATGGGCAGACTGTCTTGATGATCAGCCTATATTGGATAGCGATGCTGATGAGCAGTTGCTGATGCATGTTCCGTTAGCTCCCTCTAAGAGCCCATATTCATGGCAGTTTTGTTGACCACACCGTGCAGCTTCACCGGCCAAGTAAAGCTGCACTCGATCCTCATTCGCAGTTCCAACTCCTCATCTGCGCCAAAAACCCTCAAAATTTTCATAAATCGAGATGATTTGGACTTCTCCACCGCAAGTGATCTTACACCAACACAAGAATTCGAGTTGTCCCAGACATCAGAAATTCAAGATATCGGAGTCAAACGAGCGTTGTTCGGGAAAGTTCAAAGTCTTACTCTGTTTTTCGAGGACAATTATGGAGAAGACATCACGGCAATAAGTTATTTGGGTTTTAAGGGTGATTGGATGCAGCTGGGGAGAGCACCTACGAATATCTTGTATGAAGCAGCGGCGAACCCAGCAGACCATGCTGTGAAGGGAACGTCTATGAACCAGATGGGTAGCAATATTGGTGGGAAGTGAGATGACATATTCCAAGCCCCCCATGGATATAGATGGTCGGTCTATAAAACCGAATGTTTATGAAAGATACATACCTCTAGGTGGAAGCTCAAGTCTGTAAGTGCTCCAATTGATCTTTGTTGGGGTTTCTTACCAGAAATTCAGTAACCGTTTCCCGTAATACTCATAATCCCGAAAAGGTTTCTCGAATATTTATCAAGTTGCAATTTCCAAGGAAGCTATGCAACCTGAGACTTCAATAAAGGAGTATTAAATCAAAGTGCTACCACGCCGAAGTAGCTGTTTCAGGATGCTCCATTTCGGCTGATATTTTGATCAAATGGATTATTAATATACAAAAATGTATAAGAGATTCTTTTTCGAACGTGAAAGCTCCAGATTGTGAAACAGAATACTAAGATTTCTCTGCTCACACTACAATATCACATTTCCTATGCTTTCTGCCCGGTAGTCAATTTGGTAAAACAATTCACCAAAGTATCTCAAATATCCTTGCAACCTGTATGAGTGCTTACCCAAGAGTAAGAATATAAACGCACGTACAATCATTAGTATATCACTTAATAGGTAATATGTATGCAAGACCTTTGACAAATGAACATCAGGTCTGGGAGTTCGGCACAAAGAAGATCTCTGGTTAATCAGGAGGGATTTAATTTCTCTAAAGAGGCGTGGAAACGTGCAACTTTGCTACATGAAATCATCCTCCAGATCACTTCCTCGGTTTTGATTATTTGCTTCATCTGGATCAACTTCGTCGAATAGCTCATCGTAGGCATGCTCTTTCTGCCACTTCTTTTCCTTCCTTTCTTGAGCAATCCTTGCTTCTTCTTTCTTCTACACAGACATTAGTCCCAGTCCTTTCTAGTAGTTGGTATCTTGCTTACCCGATCTAATTTGGCAGCCTGGTCTCTCTTTCTCAAACCCTTCAACTTCTCTTCCTTCTCCATTTGCAGATCAGGAAATTTCTCAACCTTTGTTTTGTTAAGACGGTTGACTATTGGATTTTCTCTTTGGGGAACAAGGATCCTTTTGACCTGATTTAATCATGATTAGGATGCGCATATATGGATATGGAGCCATTCAACTAACCTTTCTCGGATCTTTGAATGACACTTGACCAACTGCCATGCTCCCATCCTTTTTCAGGTTAGACCATGGTGTATAAATAACTGTGACATTATCCTTTTTGTTTCCTGACTGATATCAACATCACGTGCCTACTTGCGCAAATAGTATTTTCTACCTTCGATAGAGTTCGCTTTGGTCAACTGGGCACAGTCTGTGAGAAGATCTTCGGGGATAGCGTCCCAGACTTCTCCCTCATTCATCCTGAGATAAATATGTGCACTCGAAAGCTTGTCCGCGTGGAACCAGACATCTTCCTCGAGACCATACTTTATCAACTCTTCGTCTGTAAATCGGTTAATACGTACGACGTCAGGAACCAAAAATCCTCACTTTCGACTTTATCTTTTCCAACGTAGATAAATGCAGCCGGCGTGACCGTATTCGAATTGAAGTAGTAAACCATGTTTCCCTCATTTGTTCACGAGGTAGCTGCGGTCGAGGCAGGATTATTTTATATTGACAGCCATATTGGTCGCTAAATTTGCCGTATAAAATTAACTATCCCCAGCTTTTCAACCACAGCTCAGAGAAGCACATCAATCAGTCTTCCACAATGGCGCCAAAGCTGCCAACAAGCTGTAGGGTGCAGCTGCCCTCTAGTTTTCTACTACCGGATGCATTTCTCCCATTAACCGCAAAGCGCGGCGTTAAATATGGCTGGACCACGGCACCAGCTCGGGGAAAGCCCAATCGCTTCAACCAACAATCGGCTGGCCTCCCTACACTCTCTATGTCCCCTGCCGCGGCACTCAAACGAAAAGACTTTACACTTCCTTTACGAACCGGAGCTTTAGCCGTCAAGAAAGGCATGACTGCTTTGTATGACCCGGAAACAGGAAAGCGAACACCATGCACGGTTTTACAACTTGATCGAGTTCAGGTGTTGGCCAATAAGACCAGAAAGAACCACGGATATTTCGCTGTGCAGATAGGAGCTGGTTGGAAGCATCCGAGTGTTCTTACGAGGCCGTTGCTTGGGCAGTTTTCTCACGCAGGAGTGGCGCCAAAAAGATTTGTGGCAGAGTTCAGAGTCAAAAATGCAGAAGGATTACTAGAAGTTGGGCAATCAATTGGACCAGAGTGGTTTATTGAAGGTCAATTCGTGGATGCGAGGGCAAATTGCTTAGGAAAGGGGTTCGCAGGTGGTATGAAGCGGTGGAATTTCAAAGGTCAACCAGCATCCCATGGTAACTCAAGGAATCACAGAACCATGGGTTCATCTGGTGCTTCTCAAGGAAGTGGTTCGAGAGTCTTACCTGGCAAGAAAATGCCGGGAAATATGGGTGGACAGCAGGTCACTACCCAAAATGTGAAGGTGTTGAGGGTGGATACTGAAAAGGGCATCGTGGTGCTCAATGGGTGCATAGCTGGACCGGATGGATGTATTGTCAAGCTCCAAGATGCAATCAAGAAGCCCTGGCCAGTAATCTCAACACCAGGTCAGGTAGTAGAGGAAGCAGCAGCAACTGTGTAGTAAATAGGTGTATTTTATATTTGTACAATACATATCGCCTAAAAAGGCGTTTTAGAGCAGTAAATCTCCCTGTTACTCCGTTCCCATGCTTTCGTCCCTATTATTACACATCCAATCTGTAACATCTTCAAGAAAGACTAGGTGAGTAAGAACCACGCCCAACCGTCTTGATTTCTTCGGCATCTAGCTCAATACCCTCAAAGGGATCACCCGCATCCAACAAATCGATCTTTTCCCCATCCTTTGTCTGCAGACTCCACTCCGTTGTAACGAACATACCCCTCCTCGTAGGTCGATGACTCGTAAATCTCATTGTGGCTTGATTTTTGCTCCCCTTGACCTCGAAATGTATATCAATCAATCCGTGCAGCTGATTCATCTTGCCCCAAATCCACGGCATCTGATGAGCGAAATATATATCCTCTCCCAAGTACTCCTGTGCTTTGGGTGACGTCCGTAGTGCATACAGATTTGATGCAACCACGGAGCTTGAGGATTTTTGGTAATTGAATATGGCAAGGGTGCATGAGACCAGAACGGCGAGAAACACAGGAATTGTACGGATCCATCGCATGCCAGGGTTATCAATCTCTGCATTTCGTTAGGACGTAACCCAGATAATTTGGGGATAGTAAACGAACCTGGGAGCTCGCGATCAGGTCTTCTCTCTAACAGCACTTGACCTAGCTTCGGCGGTGCAATTAGGGTCCGCCTCTGCACCAGATTGACCCTGCTAATATTTCTCACTCTGAGCAGAGCTCTGGCTCTAAGTAATCGAGGTAGCATTTTGGCGCAATTCGGAGTTGTTTGCTTCGCAAAATTGGCGTTGAACTTGTCCTTGAATAATCAGGTGTTGCTTGGCGACGCAAGGCTGACTTGTTTCTTCAAGATGTTGATCACAAGTTTTCTCCAGAAATCAACAAACAACAAAACCAAGATGGATCAAACCTCAGCAAAACTACGCAAGACCTTCCGGTATCCCACCGAAGATGATTCCGAAGACTCCTTGCCAGAAGCTATGGACGAGCAGGGTTCGTTCACCACTTTCCAACCCCGCTCAGACTTCAGCCTTCCCTCATTCCGCTCCAATAACCACCACCATACTGACATTCCTGAAGAACAAGAAAACCTAATACGAACGATGCAACAACAAACTATAACGCAGAACAAGATCTACAACAACGTGTTTCTTGTGCTGCCGCTTGTATGCGTTCTCCCTTACCTTACGACTCTCTTCCAGCCACAAACCTCACTGCTTTCTCTCCTCAGCATAACATCTCTCCTCTCCACCGCTTTTCTCGTTTATATCCTGCCTCCTGGGATAACATCTATCAATTTTCTTGACGCTCTGAATGTTCCTCCTCCTTCAAAGTCCCGTCGCAGCACGGGTCCTATACACCAACCTCAAGGACCAATAGAGACTTTCCTCCCATATATGAACACTGTCTTAAGTATGATGTTGGGACTGTTAGGTATGGTAACAAGAGGGAAGGAAGAGTTATGGATGGGGTTTGCATGGTTGCCAGGAGCGATCTATGCGATTGTGATTGGAGGGAAATGGGTTATGGGAAGTGTCAATCCGGAAGATGAATTGGGAGGATTGAGGTATGGGTTTAAAGGCGCTTGAATGTTGCGTTGGACGTTGGCACGTATGTTTGCTTTAACGAGAGGGCATGATTTTATGACTATACGCCCTAATAGACAAGTCTTCAAAGTTAGTTATTTCATTGCTCTTCCTCAAATTTAAGGGTTTGGTGACTCTTTTTCTACTACCTTTTTGACATTCTCAAGAAAATTCACGACGAGTCGTTTAGCCACTGACAAGCGATTGTTTCATCCAAGTTATGCGGTGATTCAAAGCTCTATGATCAATGTCTATCCAGCAGCCGTACACAACTCCAAATCATATCTCCAAAATCAAAAATCACGAACCAACCTTTTCCCACAGCAGTTCTCCAGACCTTCGTATCTTTCCACTTTAGTTTTTCAGAAATTCCAAAATACTTTGTTACCATTCCCCATCATGTCAGATTAACAAATGAAAATAAACATTTCCAAAGAGGATTTTGAGTGGAAGTCAGCTTCTTACATCCCACCCCCCATTTTCTAGCTGTTCCTGTGGGACAAGCGAGCATAGGTATGCAGAGGTCTTCTGCTTTAAGTATTAAAGATAAGTAGCGTTTTCTCGAGATTCAATATCTTCCACTTGTAGTAATCCTCTTCTACCCATTTAATAGTATAAGTAATATGTCATGGTGAAGCACCTACCACTAAAATGGCAAGGAGGCAGAATTAGGCGAAGCTCAAGCATATCTGATAGGCTTTCGTTACTTTACTAACATTTTAGACAATATTTTCTACTTAGTCTACGTTCGCTACATGTCAATACTCTCATTAAATCTTAGAACACCATCTGCCTTCAAAATCCCATCAATCCCCTCTAAGAGCCTTGGGAACGGATTGCCAAATTTATCCACTTGCACTGGTCCTTCTCCAGATCTATCCATGACAAGAACAAGACCTTGTGATTTGATAGCTTCAACTAGGGCGGGAATCATGTCCTATGAGAGGTTAATATTGATCTGGGATTGCAGGGGGCCACCAGAGAAACTCACCAAGAGCCTCGAGCAACAAATCAAGCCCATAAAATTGTTATTTTGTGATATCCTTACTGCTTCCTTGATGGAAGTAGTCCTCCTACCACTATTTTGAATCGCAGAAGCTCTAGCTAGCTCATCTTCCCGACCCAGGTCATTGCAAAGAAATACTGGATAATTTGGTTGTTTCCAATTTAGTGACGTACAAACAATAGGATTGTAGGAACTGAAGACAATGGACCTCATCTCATTTGGAGATTGCTCCCTTAGTGTCCTTGCATGGTCGAATACTACACCTAGGATCGCATCGCCAAAGGTGTTGATGTTGACAGTAGGACCAAGACGTAAGCTTTTTTCTTCTTCTGCTGATGGATAGAGGA
>Ga0247734_1000496_pt1 | contig 34263 bp, 28 predicted proteins | sample UWRJL103311B2_FD_180933 | JGI IMG/M metagenome (GOLD analysis project Ga0247734, IMG submission 180933) | Plant litter microbial communities from Arlington Agricultural Research Station in Wisconsin, United States - UWRJ-L103-311B-2 | ecosystem: Environmental > Terrestrial > Plant litter >...
TTATCGTCATACTATAATGACAGTAGCAATGCAAACGATTTCTACATGCTAATATCTGCGAGATTTGAAGATCGACGAGGCTTCGCAGCATTTGGCACAGGGAAAACTATGGATGGAGCATTGATGTTCGTCGTCTATCCTGGGGAGAGTGAAGGAGGTAAGAAGATCCAACGCCATTTTATTCCAAACACAACCGTATGAATTAAAACTTACCCTGTGTAGACGTGACCATGAGTCTTCGAACAACTAAGTAAGTTTCCAATGCGAAGTTTTCCCTTGAGCCTTTTTTTCCGTGTTCTGTATCAATCAGTTTGCTTACATCAAATAAACATCACAGTTACCACTACCCACCATCACCCTCTCAAATACTTCCCGATTATAAAATCCTAAAAACCTCAGTCGAAGGCGATTATCACAGCGTGCAATTAGTCTGCTATAGCTGCGACCAATGGACTCGGAACAGTGCGAAGGTGACTTCGAAAAGCCAAGCCTGGATCTTTTCTAATCATTATGATTATATAATGCAATCTAACGATGTTACAAAGCCGCTGTCTTTGCATACTAATTACGGTGATCGCCATCTTTCTTTGCGTTGAATTAATTTAAGATGTCTTGCTGATTTGGGATTAGATATTTTTGAGCTTGATATGACAGTCAGTCATTACATTGGCAGCCCTCCCGTAGCGCCAGAACTAGTTGAAAATAGTAGGAAGTCAATTGGAGTCACTAACCCCTCGTCATGGACATCACGGCAGCTATTTGCTATACATGGGTTGCTTCTCGCTTTCTCATTCGTGTTTATGATGCCGCTCGGCATTGCCGGGATCCGAAGCGGCTCCAAGAAATCGTTCAAGATCCACTGGATAATTCAAGTTTCAGCAGTCTGCATCGCAATCATCGCTATCTTCTTGGGAATTTATTTGGCTTGGGGAAACCCAGTCAGGGTAATGAGAACCTCAACTTGTTCTAAGGATGGAAATGCTAAAACATGTGACAGATGACCACACTACATGGTTCTCACAAACTCATTGGGTTCTTGGTCCTCCTCTCTCTGGTTCTCACCCCTTTGTTTGGCTACTTGCATCATGTGCGATATCTGCAGTTTGGTCGAGCTACAGGAATCACAGCCTGGCATCGTCGTCTTGGAGCTTCGGTGCTGGTTGGCGGTTGGTGCAATGTTCTTCTGTAGGTCCAAAACAAGTGTTACGTTGAATCCTCTAGTATTACACTAACGGAGTGCTGGATAGTGGCTTATTAATCGCAAAAAAGTCGATATGGTATTTTGCCATTGGTTTTGCGCTCATTTTGGGTGCCTCCTTTTTCATTTACTTGGCTCCGAAACTGTTAGCTTCTGTCAATGCGAAGAAAATGATGAATGTTGTGGAGTATGGGACTAATAAGGATGCGGATGATGAACAAGGGTTGTTAAAAGAAGCCTCAAAAGAAGAAAGTTAATCTACATGAACTGATTTTTCTATCACATTAATGATTACGGCTATAATGGTTTATCAGTTTGAAAATATTAAAATCTAAAACCTTTTTAAAAGAATTATTGCATTTAATACTTTTATGTAGAAAGTGTGGCGATTATTTTTCCTGGAGAGGTGAAATACAATACTGTCACGTATGATACATGGGACTCCTCAAGATAGGATGGAGCGAAGTCAGTGTATGAGGTGAATTGCAATAACTCGTATAGTTTGAAGAGAGATAAAAAGGAACTCTAGCTATATGCTCAAATAAGTCGATTCCATTCCATCCCACTCGTTCTTGTTTTAGCATCGGAGTCAGCTTCATTGATAGCGAGAATCCGGCCATCGTGGGAAAATGTACTGCCTGGCGGAGGTGTGTCTTTGTGGGTATGAGTGGGCAAAGGTGGTTTCTCAAGAGGCGTGGCTGTTGTATCAGAATCGTTAAGGACGTTGTCCGAACGTCGGCCGCCAGCGAGTAATGGTGTGTTGTCTGAGAGGAGATTGTTGGGGACAGTATCCCAATGAGATCGGCCGGTACCATGAGAACTTGTAGGAACTGAAGTACGAGTATCCTTTAATTCGGCAGGAGGTGAAGACACTATCAATTTTTTATCCATCTATAAAGGAATAGTTAGTAGTTAATCACACATTTTGTAGTAATATATAATTAACCTTGTCCTGGGAAGATGTCACATACCAGATTAACGACTTCATTATTCAGATGGACACTAAGTCTTTCTACCATTCCAGAAATATCATCGTAAGCGGCCACAACACCCATGTAAGTTTGTGCCTCTGGAAATGCCGATCCGGCAAAGTGCGAAAGGTAATACGTTAACACTAACGTAATTACACACATGCGGCATTGTGGATTGTTGAGATCGAGTGAATCTGGCAACAATTGAGCATGTGCCAGGATGTCATCGATTGCAGGCAGGTTGAATTTTCTATTTTGAGTGGCTATGGAATTAGTATGAGCCACGGGAAGGCAGAGTAGTTCTTACCAATGGCCGGCTTTGATTGCACTCTAGCATGTCCCTCTCTAGATGTCGGGGCAAAGGTCGTAGTCGCCGCATGAATGCAAGAGTCTATATCGCGTTAGGAGTGAGCCGTATCAATGAAGCGACACATCTCCTACTCGACACAGGGACAGAGCTCGCACCCAGAGCTACCTCTCTTGATGTCGGTGATAGATCCTGGGGATGGATGGATCCGGCTGTTCACAGATCAACACATGAGTCAGAATGAATACTTGCGAGTTGACATACTATGAGTAAGATGCGTCTGCTGCTTGGCAAGCTTTGCCTTTCTATGGTCGCGTTCCCTCTTACCAGGGTTCTTTTTCCTTTTCCTATTTTCAAGTCAGTAAGTTATATGCAAAGTGTATCAACATTAACAACTGTGTAGGAAACGCTGTAAAAAATACCGAGATTTAACACAATGCTGCCATGGGTAGGAACTCTGGAGGGGACAAAACCTACTTTGATAGTGTTTCTTCAGGGCGAACTGATGATTGATCCAAGTCCGGCATGCTGCGGTGCTCGGTGGGGGAGATTCTGACCCAAATGAACCCAGGATAAAGTAGTATCCGGGCAAGAGAAGTAGAATCAAGGCAAGAAGAAACAAAAATAATCAAAGAAGAATTTGGAGGAAGACGGAAGTTTTACATCTGCGGCAAGAGTTATATAGCCACTAGGAAGTGCGGAAACGGAAAGAGAGCCAAAGTTGGCAGGCACGATAGGTCGCGTGATTAACCCAACCAGAATCACAATTAAATTAGAATAATTGGATTACGATTATTTGAGGATTCTACATATTAATTCTAGCCTGTAGATATAAAGGGTGCCAGTCATAGAATGGGACTTTAGGGCATGTCATTTATAAATCAGACACCAAGCTTGGTGCTTGATATTTGACAGGGTGGATTGAGAAGAATTGTGAAAACATCCTTTAATTATGGCATTATTTTATTATCATGTGTAAAGTAACTGTTTTTCTTTTTGTTAAAGAAGTAGTACTAAAAGTGCGTATCCTAATGTTGAAAGTTTAAACAACTTTATTCTGCTAGTTTTCTGTGCATGCCCGGTAAATAGCTCGGTAGCATCTGTTGCATCAGAGTTGTTTCCTGTACCCGTCGTTTGATTCATCACCGGCGCTCTAGTACTTGTTGGTATCGGAACAGGCGAACCATTCATCACATAGTCGATAAAAGACGCCATATCACCACTATCGTCAACTGGGTTGGGGGCAGGGGACGGAGCTGAAGCTGACTGGAAGAGTGAAGATACGATTTGAGATGTCGGGGATGATGGGTTCTCATTCTGAATAGCTGGATCAGAAGACGCCATAGGGCCGGCAGCAATAGAGGCTGTAGATACCACACCATCTGGATACTGTACGATAACGCCATTGGTACCATATGATAATACTGCATTGAGGCTTGATACTGTGGCAACTGGGCCACCCTTCTGGAGCGTATGCGACTTATATACTACCTTTTCAGGTGGTTGGGGTGTGTGAGCCGCGGTATTCAAGACTACACTGTCGGGGACTGGATTCCCAGCTCTTGATGGATCCACTGCCGAATCATCCGTCTTTTGGTTGAGAGGGACAGCGAAGTCTGGGATGTTCTGACCCTGAGCTCTCGAACCGGTCTCGGTTGGTTTACTTACTAGTGGGTTACCGGGAGAGTTAACGGTTTCTGGTTTGTCCTCGATGCTGCTTCCTTTGGGTGGCGCTGCAATGATATTGGTAGCGATGAATGATACAGATACGGCGTCTACGGGATGATTTACAACAGCTGGTTGACTATTTGTGGAAGGGTTGTTTGCCGGCTGGGTGTTTGTGTCCGGAACTATTGGACTATTGCCACTCCCAGAATTGTCGGGTTGCGGTGCTGGCGGCGGCGATGGGGGTGATCTTGTATTTGTTGGAAGTGCTGGGTCAGGCATAGCTATTGGCACTGGAGCCGTTGTTGGTTGCACGAAAGGTGTGTGTGTTGTTTGATCTTGATGCAGTATAGCAACCTGAGTTGAACGAGTAGGGTCATCTTCTTCATTAGAATTAACTGGGCCTACAGCTACGGGGCCCAACCCAGCACCAGCAGTCAGAGCATATGGAGGGTCGATCATTCCAGTACTCTCCCCGTATATTGCGCAGCCGTTCCACCATGGCTTTCCAAATTCCAAAATATTTTTGGGAATAGATAGCCGTGGAAAACAACGGTATGAAGCATCGGTTGCTGCAGGAGCAGTATTGGACCAGGCAGAATATACATCAAATGTTATGGTACTGCATTCTGGCGCCATGATATCGCTCAGAGTAAGCTGACGTTTGCCGGTTAGCTGTCCATTTTCAACGGTAAGCGTGCTGATTTCTTCTAGATTGTATGGAAAGAATGCCGATGTTATATGCGGGCCTAGTTTATTAGGTCCTTGACAATCAGTCCATCCATCAATCCTGTGGTACAATATGTATACAGAGGGGTAGGTACTGTTATCGATTAGCTTTTCTCCAATTGAATGGTTGAGGGAAGAACATTACAATGTAAAATCGTAGAACTTATCGTATGCAGTGGTTGCTGGAGCCGCTGTTATTGTTCCATGTGCTTCCGAAGTCGGTGTTGGAAAATACAGCAGTTTCACTTCTCCAGCTCTCACTGTACAACCAACAGCATTCCAATCTCTACAGCCATTCGCCTTCGACGTATAACATTCATTTTCATGAACTAGCTCATTTTCAGAATATCCTTCAGCCCATCCCCAAAACTTCGGTGCTGTCTCGGTTAAAAGGTAATCAGGATAGCAGCTCAGAGGCTCACTATCTCCGATGAATGGAGGACGATAAGTAGCTGATTGATTTCTGGGAAGTCCTGTGGTCACTATTTCATATGGCTTTAAACCAATATGAGTTGTATACACAAGTGTTTCTGTCGTATACGGAGAGGGAGAGTTGATGGGTCTTGAACTGGTCTTGGTTGATAAAATGCTCGAAGTTGATAGGGACGAACTGAATGTCGAAGTTGAACTACGTATTGACGACTGCCTATCCGTAGAAAGAAGGGCGGCTTCAGTATGCTCAGAGTGCTCCTTGTTAGCTTCCGGTGCTTTTGGGGTATTGGCCTGTGTTGATGACGGGCTATTGGTTGGTGAGGAACTAAATTTTGATGCAGGTGAAGCCTGTGTCTCAGTTTCAGACACTCCCTCGTTGTGGATTTCCTGTAACCACTGTGCAGATGTCGCTGTTGACGACGTTCTGAACGTTAATGTGGTACTCACTATAGACGAAGCGGCACTAGTCGATGTTGGTGAGTGAGTTAGTGAGGAGGAACTTTGAATAGGTAATGAGCTTGGTGCAAAACTCGAAAACGACGATGAGGAACTTGAAGAGGAGCCTGAAGTGAGATTCTTATTTGGGAAAGCTTCGCACGAAATGTTAGAAAGAGTCTGCTAAGCACAACATAAGAGTTGGTCATCGCTTTACCTAGCACAGTATTTGGTAGCGAAGCTAACCCTACCGCAAAGAATGTCGATATATCTACCAGCCATCTCATTTTGTGTCCGAAGGGCTGGGGGGGATGTCAATCTCGGGTCCGTGCAGTAAACCCATTAAAAAATTATGCCAAAAGAAGGGGGATTCCGCAATTGAAGAGAACGTAACGACCTGAAAACAATGCACTTGAAGTGTTCGACCCCAAGGTCTTACATATACAAAATGTAAGATCATGTATGCACCGGCACGGCACGGGCGGGGACTTGACCATGCAAGGGCAGAACTAGTCCAAGAGAAACCAGCGAACCTCCATGCTTACGTTGTAGTTTTCAGCACGATGGAATGTTTCTGAAAGAAAAATGGATTTGAATCCAACCAGCAAATTGATACAATGAGGTGCGATGAATGATCTGGTGAATTAGTCGCTGATGAACATGATGATTTGATTGGTTCCCTCGCTCCCCAGGTGCCAGAGGCATACTCTGGAGTATACGGTGTATATAATAATGTAGAGATCTGGTGCTATGGGATACGGGGTAGGTACAGGGTACCACGCAATTCTACTCGATTCTCCATCCCCTGTAAGCTGATTTATCCGAGTCCAACAACCTAATAGGTCGTTGGGCCCCTCGGCGCGCCCGGCCCCTGATGAAATCGAAGCTTGATTGTTTTAAGGTATGTACAAGTACCTCCGTACTTCGAAGTCTATCCACCCTCGCTTACAGTAGTAGAGAATAAATACACATTGTTAGCGCAACGAGCACGTGTAATGTCACTTTAGAACTTAGCCAGAGGTACCCGACATTGACGACACCCACTGTGAATCTAGATTTCTTTACATTTCAGTATCCCATGGCTCCAGAATAAGTGCATGATTGGGGTTTATGTTCAACCAGGAGAGCTGGCTAACTAGAAGTAATGGTGGTGCCAAGGTATCGCATGAGGCTCAGCCACTCACTGGTGCGACCTGATAGGCTCGCTTATATATCCAGATCTGGAGCGAGGATAGTTGCAGTAGTAGTAGCTGTAGTATAGTAGGAAAGGTTGATGGCTAAGGCAACAGCATATTCTATCATACCAGTATTTGACAAAAAGCCAACTTCAATTACTATTGAACTTAGGAAGCTCAAATTAATGATTGGAAAACTTGTTTTCCTTTTATATCAACTTCTCTAGGTGGGTCACGTGTTACCTAGGGCTCGAGAATTCGTAAATGTGGATACGGTCCGAAGAAGCGCGATCATGTGTTTTAGTCATCCACTTTCTTCTTTTCCAATTCCCCTATAGGAGCTTGTCCCCTATAGCCCATGTTTCAGTGAAAGGCCAAAGTTTCAGTAACTCCCCTCTACTCTTCCCATTTGCCAAGTTTTCGAGATAGTATTCAAAAAGAACCCTGTTCTGCGCCTGCTTTTCCTCAAAATTCATTGCTGGAGCTATCCACCCTTCCAAATCTGTATCCAAATATTCCATAGCAAATTTCTTCACTCGGTGCAATTCTTCGTACTCTTCAAATGCAGTTTTGTGCGTATTAATTTCGCTAGGCGTAAAAGAGAACGGGCATGTCCCTGGCAATTTGAGCTGCTCCCATGACTGGGAAATTTCAATAAGGCAAGCTCTGAGAGGTTCAGCACCTTCTTCAAAAACTTCACCGCAGCGAACGAAAAGCTCTTTGAATACACCGGGAACATCCATAGCGTGGTAAGCGTCACGGTTCTTGAGGAATGTGCTGGTTTCGTACGCTTTGGTTCGTGAAGCTTGTTTAAACCTGTGTATAGCTAATCCTTTATCGTCGTCGTCCATTGATTCAAAATTGTTTGGTAGTTGGGGGTGGACAAAACCTCTAATATAATCACTAGGAGGCTCTAGAAATACGGGCCACCGAGCTTGCAAAAACAGCGGTAGTATTGAAACTGATTGCCAATCGATCAAGGAAACAATCTTTGAAGGTTCTGATTCCGAGACGAAAATATTACCCATGTGAAGGTCTGTATGCCAGAGAGCAGGCTGGGAACCTTTTTGAAGGGGAATTATGTCCATGAGATCGGCGGCTTTCTCAAGTAATGCTATATCGTCTTCACTATAGGATCGCAGGCTTGATTGATTTCTGAGCTTTATCATCTCTCTGTAAGCGAGCGCTCTACCATATGCAGCAACAGATTCCCCTAAAAGTCACAATCAGCTTTTACCGTTTTAAATTTTCTAGGTTAGGTTATACTATTTTTGGCTTCTTTAACCAACGTTTCTATATTGATAAAATAAACATACATGGTCCCAGATCGAGCTTTTGCGATATGATTGGATTTGATTGACTCTGATCTATGTCCCAGGACCTGTCGCATGATATTCCAACGCCATACTGAGATGTTGGATCGACGGTAGAGTTGAGAAGGATATGGTTATCCTCAAGAATGGATTTTCTGAGATAGAGGTGTCCAGAAGCTGGAAAGTGAATAGATGCAAGCTCATGCTCCAGTTCCGTAAAATGTTTGATTAAAGAAAGGCGGCCAACTCCATCAAGATCATCCCATTTTTCAAAGAGCTGAATCCCAGCCGCTTTTTCCATCACTATGTATTCTGCTCCAACTGGGTTGGAAGAACTGGAGCTCCACGCTAAAACGCGTGGAACAGGTACTGTTGTCTGGGAGTGGACTAGAAGTAATGAGCATAGAAACTCTACAGTTCAACTAGAGCAACACGACATACCAAGCTGAAGGACTGCAGTTTCAGACGCCGTGGTCAAGTAGGAAGTACCGGCATTAGGGCATGGAAGTTTTGCAATATATTCTTGCCCGTCTTCTCTTCTGATCAAAAAAGCCTTGCTAAAGCCTCCTTCCATTTTGTCAATTTGGATGACTGGAGATGGATTGCCCAATGCTGCCACGACCTCGCAGAGCTCTAGGACATTGAATTTGAGATAGCGACGGCGGCACTGAAACTCTTCGGCAGCGAGGAATCTACCATTCGTGTATCGGAACAGCTCCTCCTCGTGAATTGAGTCTCCTATATCGAATTAGAGTTTAGGACTTCGGACAGCAGGTCAATTTTACACACCCCTACAGGTTATGGAGAGACTCCTAGAAATTATAGACTGATGATTTAGCTTTTGTGCGTGCAATGTCCTTTGAAACTTAGAGGCTACCGAGCTCGGTCTGAAAACCAGCAGCATCAATTGACAAATGGGCCGCGTAGCTCTGGACACGGATATAAAATAACCTTTTTAGTATCATAAGATCAGCGACATTCGATTCAGTATTGACAAAATCGCTAAGTGGGGTGTTTCAATATGTTTGCCTGCAAAAGCACGCAACAGGCGTGCGTTGGTGTTTGGGCAGGCTGACGACACTGGCTTGACTACACGTTTTTCGCCTTGCTCATGCACCGAGTTGACACGTGACTATAAATATTTATACTCTCCTAGTCTCTTTTTGTGTTAGATATAGAATCTTTTATCATGATTTCAAGCTAGCATATGTTTGACTGTTTTACCCCTTCCCAACGAAACTACGTCCGGATCCTTATAGATGAGGTTAGTTCCATAGCCGAGTCAAAAACCATTCAGGTTTTCGAAAATAACACGGACCCCTAAAATGTTATTGTGGTACTTGAACAAGCTTTCTCCACTGCATGGAGTCTGAGTTGATAATCAGGGACTCAGACATGCTCTCAGAAGTAGAAGCTTAGTGATATACGTACATTACTTTCCTCAAATACGTAAATATTCCAGAAGTGTGGCTGGATCCCATAAGGTGTAACTCTGTTACAAATTTCGCCTCATTTGAACTTATGCTGTCGTGTTCAGGAACCCCCATTCCTAGCTGTGACCTTCTCAACTGATATCAAATTACTTTGCTTCGTACGTTTCTTTTTATGATCGTTTCCCAACAGTCCCCTGGTCTCTATCACTACGTTCCTTATATCTAAAATATCGTTAAAATAAAAAGTGTAAGCTGATAATACTTCTACGTTTCCGAACCCAAAGGCACGCGAAAATGTTTAAGCTTTAGATCTCAATAATTGGTTTCTCTTCCTCATAATGCTAGAATGCCTCAAGAAGAACAAAAAAAAACGTTACGATCAGCCTTTTTTTGCTAATCAGGACCTGCGTCCATTGATCTTATTCGACACTAACACTAAAATCTAAGATATTTGTATAATAGCAAGTCAAATTTCCACCAAACAAGGAAATCTAGTTCTAATTCTATTCTGGGAACTACGAACCCCGATAATAAATCGTCCACGCATGTGCAAATATATCTTTGCATGCTGTTATGTCCTCGGGCGCCAAATCATACTACCGTATATAGCTTTCCATCAGGAGAAAACTCTTCTCCTCTTTAGACTAGACTGAATTTCAAAACCGCTACCTTTGCCTTTGAGGAACCTCCCCTCCATCGTTATAGTAGTGGCATGCCACATGTATTGCCCGCTTTAGCAGGCTGCGAAAAGATGATCAACAGTCAGGCACACTGACTGGGATATTCAAAGGTACACTCGTTGCCAACCCGCTCAGACTTGTCTCTTTGAATTCATGTCTCATTCCCTCAGCAGTTACACGCATCGCGCGAATGGCATCATCAAGACGGACCTTCTGGGTGCCTGTTTCGCTGCTAAGGGCCAAATTCGCACTTGATATAGCCTTGATGGCCCCCAGCGCATTCCGTTCAATACAAGGTGCCTGCACGAGACCGTGGATTGGGTCGCAAGTTAGTCCTAGATTATGCTCAATACCAATCTCGGCGGCTTGCTCAATAGCCTCGGGTGTGGCGCCTAGGACTGCCGCAAAAGCTCCCGAGCTCATGGATGTGGCAACGCCTACTTCAGCCATGCAGCCGCCTTCAGCAGCTGATATGGTGGCTCCGCGTTTGTACAACATGCCAATTGCTGCGGCGGTCAGCAGGAAAGTTGCGATGTCACGCTCGGGATCATCACTGATGAATTCTAGCGTGTATTTGAGCACGGCTGGGATAATGCCAGCTGCTCCATTGGTCGGGGCTGTGACAATACGGCCACCTGCAGCGTTAGTTTCATTGACCGCTATAGCATACACGGTCAGATAATCCATTGCTGGAAAAGTAGTGCGGCGCACAGGTGACGGCGAGATTGGGTGATTGAATGAACCAAGAGTGCGTACTGGTTGCCTCTTGAGTGCAAGCTGCTGTCGACTTGTTAATGAGTTTTGGAGTGCAGATACTTCCTTTGAAGATATCTCGTTACTGTTGCTCTCTTGAGAGGGTAGACTTCTCGGTGAGCTTTCAGCTGTTGTATTCCGTGTTGAAGACGGGTATAGGCCACGCGTCAGACGTTGATATAAAGCTGGAGCTCGCCTGCGTAGCTTAAGCGAGCCTGGTAGGACGGAGTCCAGTGGTGCTTGAACGCCCTGCTGAATGCTGTCGTCCATGACTTCCCATATACGGAAAAGTTTGTGGAAAATTTCCTCATCTGAATAGCCTAAGCTCTTCTCGTTTTCATAAACTAGCTGTGCTATCGTCAAATTATGCTTATTACATAAGTTCAACAGGCTCTGCGCATCGCGAAAGAGATATCTAGGGTGTTTAGAACCAGAACTAGAGCTACCACTGGCAGTATCGATGTCTGCTGCTGCTACTCCTCCAGAATCACTGGAAGATAGAGCATCTGACGTACCCAAGTCAGGCCCCGGCAGCGTCATAGAGTCAGTAGTATCAGAAACATCAAGCGGCTTGATCTCGGAACCGAGCTTCCGATCCCCAGCTGCATCCGAACGCCTGATCTCCTTGTAGAACATGTTCTCTTCAAGATCAGCCGGATGTGCGCCTGCACTTTCTGACTTGGGCTCGATCGCACTTGAGTTGGCACCTACTGCTCCCGAGCCAATGGAAGCCTTTGTTACATTTCGCTCAATTGAGAGAGCCCCATTGACAACGAAACCGCCGCCTACACTAAACAGATCATTGGTAGCAAGCATTGTACCGTCTTCATCAAAGACAGTAATCCGAATTCCATTACTGTGCAGTGCAAGCTTCCTACCCCATTCCCACGTGAAATCTTTCTTATAATCGAAGTCAATCTCTTTGCCGTTCCCATTGGCAAGACCATGGCCTAGGTGTAGCTTGTTTATGGTTTTGATCTCCTCGAAGCGCAGGGGCACATAAGCCGTGTCGACCGTTTCCACATCAGCACTCTCCAATCCTAGGAGCAGTGCGGAGGGCGTCATGTGACCTCCACCAGTAAGTGCCAGGCTCCCATAGATGGAAACGCGTATCTTATGCACTTTCTGCAGCAGGCCTGCCTCAAGCAGGTCCGCCACAAAAATGTTTCCTGCACGCATTGGTCCAACCGTGTGGGAAGAAGAAGGGCCAATTCCAATGGAGAAGAGGTCAAAGGTGGAGATGACGGCATGCTCATGATGGGCCTCGCTGTATGTGCCCAATTCAGCTTCATCTTTTCCATCTAAGTTGGCAGGAATCGCGTTCATATGCCGGACTTGTGGCCATCGTGGATCCAGTCCCGCCAATTTCGTTCGGCTCCTTGGGCATGGCTTATTTCGTGACGCGATGGACTGAGCTGTAGCTATGAATCGCGGTGATGCTCGAGAGTTACCGCCGTGAAGCAGGGCTTGATGCTTCACCAGAATTCGGCTCATCTTGAATTATATGACCCGTGACTGGCTTTTACCATCAACAGCGACAATTGGCTGGTACGGTCGAAGAGATTGAAGCTCACGACGGACAGGCTCGGGTCAAGTAGTTCAATTGCTGGTTTCGGCCATCTTCAAGTTGGATTGATTTGTTGAAAAGCAGTGAAGAGTGTGGTGAGTTCCCTGATAGTAGAATTGGGTTTTGATACGATCCTCCCCGCAATCAGGATAGTCTCGGATCTTTGCTAGCGTGAGACGCCTGGCCGTTCCGGAGACCGCCTTTCTCCTGCTCTATCTACTGGCTGATAACTGGCAAGTGGAGCACTTCCCCACTCTGCCTGGGTACTTGGGTCCCACTCCGATTACCTTAGCGAGCCAATGATAGTCTGATGATTTGATACTCTTTTCTTTCGTACAGAAGTATTTTAATTAGGAGGCCTTTGGTGTTTGGTAATAGCGTATAGGGAAGAGCAGCTGCTTATATTTTCGTACCAGTATAATGATAATACGCGAAATGATATATGTAATTTTATTACAACAATGGTTATTATAATCTGATACTTATCTTAATTTATAGCCTATTTTTTATAAATTATAACCTGTAAATTATAAGTTCTAAGTTTATAACAACTAATAAGTTATAATATTACTTAATATAACTTAAAAGTATAACTTATAACTCATCCGAAGATATCAGGATCGATCGACGATGCGCCCTTAAAGTGCAGCGATCCTAATATCCTACCGAGTAGGTCTAAAGAGTTGTTGGGTTGGTATTGTGATAGAAGTAGTTGAACTAGAATTCGGGGTCTTCAAATACAATTGAAGTCGTTAATAAGTAAATAATCTGTATTCCAAACTATAAAGTTTTGAGCACGGAGTTCCTAATTACTTATAAGCAGTACTTTCTTGAACCGAAGAATCAGGTAGTAGTTTATTACGCGTTATTCGTCTTATTACGTTTATCATGCTTATTTCAGGATGGTGGCGAGTGAACAGGGAGTAGTTGCTCACGGTGAGTACCGGTGTAGATATAGCACTTGAAATAAATATATTCTTATTTGGATCTGGTATCTACCGTTAACTAACGATATATAAAGTTTGTGAAACGCGAAATATCTTATGAAATAGATAGTTCCCCTCCTCCCAGCCACAACGTCTTATCCTTCCCATCATTATCTTGCTCTCTTCCCTTTCACAGCAATGTCTATATTTCGGGCTCCCGTTATTCGAAGTCGGGGTTGGAAAACCCCATTCCCTTGAAATACCTGTGCGGCATGCCAAACACAGCACCCACCATGTTCAAAACCTCATTTAAATTCCTATGTTCTGCTATCTCCTCTTCACTAGGCTGATGATCGCCACCGTATATCGACCTATAAATTTCCCTTGTACTGATCGTTTATTTCCAGTATGCTCGTGTGAAGGAGACAGTTCGATCAACCAATATTTACTGTTGATTTTGAACTGTCTTCGTAATTACTTGGACGAGTACTGCTGTGTTGCGAGTCCCATGTTCCAGCTGGGGCGGCAAGGTTCCGAACTTGAATGCCTGAGCGGGTAGATCTTTGAATGATTGCATTTCCCCTAAAATCTTATCAGTAAGGAACATGTAGATAGTGGGCTACACCTACCTGTGTTGCACATTGCCCAGGTCCTGGACTTTTGCTCTGAGTTCTTCATCCAATCTTTTGGAGCTTGTCGATGTCTTCTTTTTGAACCGTTGGACTCTATGTTGAATCGTAAAATAAATCCTTTTCCCTTTTGATAGAGATATTGCCTGAGCGCTGAGCGATGAAAACTATGCTCTTAGATGAAGTAGTCCAGCTTTAAGATTTGGAGAGGTAAAGAATCGTCCAATATTGTCTCGAAAATCGTCTCCAAAAGCAGACAATAAATACTAAAGCGAGTGCGGTAATAGGGTCTTCAGCCTTGCCTTATTAGTGAATATGATCATTAACTACAAGTAAAAGCGAAATGTTGCCGGTAATCTAATAGCACAATGGAATTTCTCGGAAATGCCAAGGTGTATCCCCTGCCATGTCTCGCTAAGAGTGCTCCACTTTCCTAAAATGTCGAAACGAAGAGGTATCTAGCACATGTATCTGTTCGAAGTTACACTATTTTACAACGCATGGTAGGCTACTTTACATACGGAGCTTGGATTGCAAATCACGAATATGATCAATGTCAACTCGCATTTTGGTATATAAATGGATACAACGAAAGATTACAAAGCCTATACGTAGGGCTACCCGTAAGCGGTTTCTGATATGAATTGTTAGACAAGGCTGGCCGTAAAGAAAAGCGAAGAACCAAACTACTGCGCGAAGGATCAAACTCGGACCTGCCATCCTAGATTCACCTGTTCCCGAGCTGTCATTTGGGTATTTAACAACCGTACCACCTCGCAGCCAAACAACTAACCTCCAATACCATCAACCTCAGTTGTCAGTATAAAATGATGGTCTCACCGGTTTCTGACACTGATAATATTTCTTCAGCACCATGGCAACCCAAGGCATAGGTAACGCTACCCCCGAACAAAATAAAAAATTTGATGCAAATTTTGATGGTGAGTTTAGTTTTGCCAATTTAATAAAGAAAGAGTTGGGCGCTAATTCTTCTAGGGGCCACGGAGAATGAAATTCGAACCCGAAAACGAGCTCGGCCTCTACTAGATAGAGTATGCAAGAATGCCGAATCGAAAATGAGACTACGTGAGCTATCTGAATTCACAGAAGAGCAGCTACAGAACCTAGACCAGGGCCTCTGGGACGAATCTATCGATGTGCTCCAAATGATCGAAGGTGAGCTGAAGAAGCCAGAGATTATGAATCCGGCTATTTTGCGTGCTGAGGGAGAAGAAGAGGCTCGCGGGGATGTAGTAAAGAAAGCCACTATTGAAGCAGATTCAAGTGGTCCTATAGCATCAGATGATCCGAATACATCTGGCGGCAACGAGGAGGTCGACGATAGTAATGATGGGGAAGCTGTCAACTCAGAAATGGAAGGAGTAGAACCAAGTGTAAGTTGTACACTTTTTTCGTTAATCGGCGTATCATGCCACCTTCTAACAATCACCAGGCAAAAAAGGATGCAGCAACTGTTCAGGCTTCGGACGAACAGGAAAATCTTGCCAAGCTCGCAGCATTAAAGGCAAAACTCGAGGAGGCGGTTAAGACAAGAGATAGTTTGGCCAAACGTAGAAACGAGTTGCGAATGATGATGAGACGTCGCGAGGCAGAAAATGTTTTCGTCAACTGCATGTTAGTGGTCTTACCAGAGCTGGTGAAAGCTTTGATGAAAGAGTGCGCAACGCGGCTTGCCATCTGTCATATCGACGAGGCATTTGCCGAACGCGCTGATAGTGAGGCAAATTGGCGTGCATCTTTGGACAAGGAATCAAACGACGACGACGGTAAAGGTTCTGGAGATGGCCAGAAGTCTACGTGAGCAGGTTATCCTACTATGGATATGAAATGGAAAAGTCTGGCTCTGGCGAGAATTGATCTATCTCATACATATGGTACTAGTTTTCCGCCACGGTAGCTCTTTATATATCATGAGTAGCAAAGCACAACACTCAAATTGTGCTATCCACTTCATTCTATCAAATCACTTCTTCTATTGAGTATACTAAGTTCTTTGCATAATCTGCATTTTGACCGTAATCTATGCAGCGAAAAACCAAGCCACTAAAAGTTACTTGAGTAAAGGCATCTTTACCTAGTGCCCAGCTTGTTAAAACAGGATTATTCTACACATATACTGTAGTCATAGTAGTATAGAAGTGATTGAAGTATTCAATTTTACTGTCAGAGTTGGGAATACTCGCTCCTGTACTTTGTAACTGACAATATCCTATCAATATCGTATCCTAACCATCCATAATATCTGCTACACTGCTCTCTCGTAAACAATTTTATTTTCTGGATTGCTGGTACAGTGTCAAAATTATTCTGAACAAAAGCGAACACCTAATTGAATCATCGTGCTCCAAAGTCAACCCTGAGTGTATTCCCACGCTCGCTTATCTGTTGGACCTCGTCTTTAATGCCTTGCCATCGAAGTACGCACGGTAGTCATCAACAACGATTAAACAACAATTCATTAACACCACAAACCAACGCAGAAATGGACAGTGGAAGCGTTAATATGATGATAGAGTGCCTATCGGAGGATGGGGGAGATTGGTAAACTTTTCTTGGGAAGGTGAAAGCCAATGAACACGCGGATTCTATATTGGAGGCTCCCAACCCAGATGTGTTTGCGGAGTTATTTGAATTTTGGGACCGCGTCGACAATGCGATAGCGGCGACGCAAAATCATGATTTGCTGTCATATTCATATGGAAAGAGATCCGGCGAAGGGGATACAACAAACATTAAACCAGTCATTCGTGGTGAAGAGGCATACAGTCATGCTCGGAATGCACTATACAATATTGTTGTAGTAGGGAGCAAGCGACCGGATCCGAAACGGGAGCCAGGCATATTTTGAGGGGAGTTAGCAGACAGGGCTGAGAAGCGGATTCAACAAGGCCATCCTATAGGTTCTCATTTCAAGTTGAAGCCACACCAAATAGAGACCATCAGTCAGTTGTTAGGGTTGGTTGACTCTGGTGATTAGTCAGACAAGCGCGTGTATGGCTTACCTTCTTGTTCAATTCACTTTGCAAGGCTTATATTCATCAGGTGTTATTTTATTGCAGTCTTTATTGTCCCACTCTATCCATAATCTGCCACTATGCAATAATAATATCTTGTTGCTTCATACTCCTCATGTCCCAGTCATCCACATTCCAACGAGCAAGACCTACACGTGTGAATGTATTTGGCTGGTCTTGAGCGTAAATCAGTCCAAGACAGTATACTGAAGACTGATTAACACTCATTCCTCCATGAACATGTCTGTGACGGCTGATCGCAAGACAAGAGATTTCCAAACTTCCATCTAAAGGCACATCCGCATCAAAAGTGCCAATTCTATTTCCTGAGGTTGGGTCCATCAAATTGCCATTTTCCACAACCGCCATTTCGAGAAAACCGCGAACTTTTAACAAACCAGAGACATCAAGGCTATGAAACTGCGAGTCAAGATCACCTATCATTTTAACCTCAATGCTACTAGCTAACAATGTATGATCTTTAAACGAGTCAAACTCATTCGTAGTATAAATTATATATCCAACCACTGATACCCAGCTCCACGACGGCATCTTGAGGACTTTTGATCGACGACAAATTTCCCCGTCCTCAGCAAGCCAATGTGAGTATATTGAAGTCCTCCACAAGAGATCGCGCCAAAGATATTCTTTCCACAGACCAGCGACAAAAGTGTTACTAGTGGCGCGGGCGAGTTCTTTCACAATGCCGGTGAGAGCTGTCAGACGATCAGTATCAAAAGTTAGGTTTCGCCGGCTGTAATTCTCGACGAGGAGAAACCAGGCAAAATGGAGCTCTTCAGCTGCACTGAGATCTGTTTGAAGGTCCACTAAACCAGTAATGGATTTCTTGAACGTCAATACATAATCAGTCCTCCTGCGTTTTAAGTCTAGCGTTTTGGACATTTTCCTATAGTATTCCTTTTTGGGTTGTAAGCGGGGGTATGAATCCTCCTCGTCTGAGCTAGCTTGATCTTCAAGATCGTGATCTGAACTTGGCTCACTTGGATCATCATTGTGTTGGGTTCCACTATGAGGGCTAGAGAGTGATTCGTGTTCCGCCGATGGCTTCTCACCTTCAGGTTTGCTCTCGGTATAATCATTTTCGAGACATTGCCACTTCAACTCACTTGCAGTAAAGCTGAGAACCCGCGATGATAGCACCCGCTCTTGAAGAACCCAAGCTCGCGTGTCTAATGGGCCGTCGTTGAAGAATCTTTCTATGTATTTGTTGCCATCCCCGTCGGTTTCCTGCTTGATGCGGCAATGTAACGTGCCAGCTTGATCTCCAAATGTGTGTTCTGGTACGTCTATTTTCATATTGACAGGTCGCCCTAGAAATGCCTTTCTCGGCAGTATAATACCATGTTCTGTATCCGCTTCTGTTGCTGCAAGTGTAACGATCGCATTACGATAGATGTCGCTCATCTTCATAGATTCAGCTTTCCAGTCCTCCGCGGAATCTTGAATAATGCATAGCGAGTCAATCCACAGGTATTGCATCCCAAACGAGCGGGTTATAGATACCGCATCACGGAAAGTAGGAGATAAAGCAGAAAATGGAATACCTTCTTTCATCGAGTCGAACGAATCCTGCGTAAGTCGCAAAGGCATAGCGCTACCCCAGCGGTGGCTTAGCGCCATGTATGGATCTCGTTGTCCAGCACTGATATGCAGCCTTACAATTACACTGTCGCATTCGCCAACGTCAATTACCCGTGTGGGGAGATGAGGGTTGCGTTCTCCGTAATTTTGGCACCACACTCCATGATTCCACATGCAATCTTCAAGCCAATAGTGAGCCATCGCTACCGTTGAGTGAGACCATGTAGTGGTATCGTTACCGGATGAAGCTTCGCACTTCTCGATTGCTTTTGTGACATTTTCTAGGGATAACACCTTAGAACAAGTCTTAGTCTCCCACTCTTTAATCGAAGCTCTACTAACCTGGCATTGGAACAAACTGAAGAGATCTTTGGATTTCTGACCTATGATCCTCTACTGAAATCTCTATGCGCGATGGATCATCCATAGCTTTAAACCAGCTATGGTACAGGACAACAGCTCCTTCGGGTGGAAGTGGCGCATGGTACTCCTGAAACCAAAGTGCACCATGCTGCCCCTCCTCTAAAACTCGGAAGAAAACACAGCACAGACGACAACCCTTTTCTACTGTGATCTTTAGGTCACGAATGTCTTGATGAAGGAAACGGGTGCCAGATTTGAAATTTGGAAGAAGCTTTGATTGGGCTTGGTATTGCCGGAAAGTCTCGCAAAGAGCATAGCACGCTGGACACAAGGAGCCATCGTCAGGTAAGATGATATCCCCCATCTCAACAGGAGAAGGCGTCTCATGAGGGCTTGGCATGGAGATATTCGTCACTCGTATCTCTTGAACCTGATGAGATGGGGATTGAGAGGGTATTAGCGAACTCTCCTCGTCTTCTCTTTGGTCGATAGAAGTCATTGTTTGCTTAGTATCAGGAACCTGTGAACCTATGGAAATTACACTTTTAAACCAACTCGGAGGGTAGGAGAAGGAGTTGTTTTTTAGGAAAATATCGTGCTGGGCGTGTCAGAATATATGCACTGATCTGTCATCACATGATAGGTTCAGGGGTATTCCTTGGCCGAGGTTGAGGTCCCAGTCTTACATGTTACCAATACAACTGTGTTAGCTTTTCGTCATACCCTATTTTGTGTTCTACTTCTATTACAGCAGAGCTGCATAATTCTCTTATCAAGATCTATCAACTAAGTAAATTTTACAGCTCAGACAGATCAGACCTAATTGCAAATTGGGTTTATTTATTAAGATTAATAGTCCTGAGCAGCCTCTTGAAAATGTCTCCCTAACCCGGTTTTTAAAAGGACAAAACCTCCTCACAACATCACCATCACAAATGGTTCCCAGAATCAAAACTTGAGAACATCACCGTCCTCCATTATAATGTCCTTCAGGTCTATCAACACAGGTAGATTACATCTCAAAGCTTGTAACTCACAGAACCTTTGAATTTATAAAGAAGCAGAGCAAAAGCTCAAAGGACCAGCATCAGTGTCACATCCGCAATACATTATCAGATAATTATCTATATAACTTCAGGCGACAAGTGAGCCTACTAATGTCCATTTCCGTCTTTGCTTGGTGGGCTCGGCTGGCTCGTTCGACAAGAGACTCCTGGCGGTGTGTTTGTTCAAAGAGGGGTGACAATAGGGCTCTTTTCATCTGGTCTCCATTCCATTCCCCAACTAACCAGGATTTCTTCTTTGGTCGAGCAATAGTTATATCCACGATCTTAATAAGGGATTATTGGCTGATGAACTGGGCCTTGGGAGGGACATACTTTCGTACAGGGCCAAATAATTCCTAGTACGTCGTTGATGCGCCTACGGTGAAATAGAGAACCCACTGTGAATTATTTGGGCCTGTACGAAAGTTTTAAAGGTATAGTAAATTATACAACTTTTCGCGGAAACGACTCACCGGGAATTATTTGGGCTGGTATGAAAGTATTAAAACACAATTAAAAATTTCCCAGGAGCGGACAAATGACCCATTGAGAATTAATTGGGCCTGTACGAAAGTTTGTGCCTGTGTGTTTATTTGCCTGGAATCTCGCGACACCTCTTGAAACCTCTTCGATGGTCACCAACACTGATGGTAGGTAATCCTAGCATCACGTAATGGTGGGACACATATCTCCACTTGCGACCAATCAACTTTACTAGAACATCGGCAATCGTCAGATGTGGGAGAGGCCCGATCACATGAGCGGGGAATCGTACTCTCCGCTGTGTCTATCGACCCGTTCCGCTCTGTATATCCAATCTGCTTTGTTCCAACTGTAAAACTTCTTGGTGGCTGTCAGAGTTGATTATGAATCCAGTACCAGCTGCTCATCAGTTATGAGTCATTCTAGGAAAATTCGGCTAATAGCTCTTAAGCCCGAGATTCAGAAGCCATGTCTAATTTACTATAAAGAGGCGCAGGAAAGCGGCACTGTTTCCCAAGCAAGCTCAAATACCTTGACCATTTCCATTTCCATTTCCATTACATAAACATCTTTATCCAAAAATTGCCAGTATCGAAATGTCCCAGCTCGTTTGGTTAGTCTCTGGGTGCTCCTCCGGATTTGGAGAGCAGTTCGCCTACAGTATTCTCAAGCGAGGGGACAAGGTGATTGCCACGGGTCGAAATCTGGAAAAGCTGAAACATCTGGAGACTGCTGGGGCCGCTATCCTGCAGCTCGATATAACTGATTCCCAGCAAAACATACGCGATAAAGTTGCACAAGCTATTGGCATCTATGGAAAGATCGACGTGCTGGTGAACAACGCTTCCTACGTTTCAATTGGCACCTGGGAAGATCTTGAGTACGTAATTCTAAGATAGTTCTTTATAAAATCTTGTCAACTTGCTCATATGGTGGCCACAGATACGAAGACTTCTTAGCTCAGTTTGATACGAATGTTTTCGGAACTATCAAGCTGACCCGAGCCGTTTTGCCGCATCTTCGACAGCGTCGCACAGGGACGCTGGTCTTCATAGGCTCCCTATCAGGTTGGATCGGCCATCCGGGCGCTAGTGCGTATGCTGGCTCTAAGTTCGCTCTTGAAGGTAGCTTGCCCCTTCTCCTCGTAAAATTATCTGATCTCGTACTAAACATGGCGTGTGAAATAGGGATTGTCGAAGGGCTTTGGCGCGAAACTACTCCTCTTGGAATAAAGACCATATTGTTCGAGCCAGGGAGGTTCCGGACCAAGCTTTTATCCAGTGGTAATATGAAAGCCACTGCATCGACCATCTCAGAATATGCAGAATTCTCTCAGAATCTCCTTGGAGGATTGGCTAAAGAGGATCGGGCGCAACCCGGAGATCCAGTGAAGCTCGTTGAGATTATTCTGGACGTGGTTCGTCAGGAGGGTGTTGCTGAAGGAAGGGAAATCCCATTCCGATTGCCATTGGGTATCGACTGCTATGACGATATCAAGACCAAGTGTGAGGAGACACTCAAGATGTTGAAGGAATGGGAATCTACAATTAGAAGTACAGACCACGACGACTAAACTACGTGCGAGAACCTACTTCCACCACATATCTCATTACAACATAGCTCATGATAAAGTTGATAAAGTGTCCGTAAGAGAATCAAGTTCTACGGCAGTATAAGAATACGTTCCTTCCGCATATCTGTCTAACATGCGTACCTAATTCTTGTTCCACTGCTTTTCCTTCAATCAATCCTTGACATCACCTTCCCACACTTCCGTATTTGATCTCCCTTGAAATGTATGAATGTGATTGCGAGTGTATTAATTTCAGCGCAAAGGGGTTGTTACAGGACGTGCACGTAAGTATAAAATTTAAGAGTCATTCCTTAGAGATCCCGTTGATCAAAACTTTATTGATTGTGAGCAGTGCTATTGTATGACAGCGGTACGGAATAGGAAAAGTGGCAAACCATCGCAATGCTCTACTAACTGTTAGGTGCATCTGAAAGTTAGAGATGAATGGGCTTCATAAGGGGCAACGACGTCGATATGTTGGGGGTAATTACACCTTCAAGTATGAATTAACATCACAATTGCGGCATGACTCAAAAATAAATGTACAACATGTTTTGAGTTTGCCAATTCAGATCACGTGCTGTCGTTTACATGTTAACCCCACGCATCGCGAGACTGATCTGGTCGATCATCACAGCCAGCTATATATCCTGATTAAATTTCGACTCAGACTGGTATATTGTTCGCCATGTCGCAGCACGCTACGCATTCCTGCTTGCCCTGCAGGTATGATTGACTGTACCACTTTAGCATTTATGAGGTACTAACATGTTTTAGGAGGCTTAAGAGAAAGTGCCCGAGAGAACTGCCTTCGTGTTCACTAGTAAGTTGTGAACCTTTTCCCCAAATGCTACTCTATCTAGGTCTAAGTCTACCATTTAAGTGCACTCGTTTAGCCAAACCGTGCGAGTATCCGAATTCCCCAGAAATCCGTCGCAATATTTCCAAAAAGGTCACTGGCATTCTTTCACAGAGTGCCGAGGGGTTGGAGCAACGACTTAACAGTGGATCTTCTCAAAACGGCAGCCAGGGTAATGGAGCGCTGCTAGTTTCGGACAACCTTCGAGAAGCATCAAGGCCTGCTTTCAGAGCATCCGAGATACGACACGCCATGTTTCCAGCCACATATTTCTTGGATTCGGATTCTACCTACAAGGTTTCTTCAGACAGACGGGATTTTGGAGTGCCTGTACCAACTGAGATATTGAACATTTTATCATCTAAAGCAGCCATGCACTCTCTTTGTGACACCTACTTACGAAATACTTACAATGCGCTTCCAATGCTTAGCCGGAAACGAATCTTCCAAAAAGTGAATAACTTCAGTGCAGATACTGATATGGGCCTGTCGCTATTGCTCCTATGCATGAAGTTGGTCTCCGAGGTCCCGTTAAAACGGGGCCAAGCAGCAAAATCTTCACTGTATTACATGGCAAAGGAAATCTATTCCAAAGCTGAAAATGCTTGCTTAATCTCTATCCAGCTGCTCCAGTCAGCTATTCTAATTTCTATCTATGAAATTGGCCATGGTATATACCCTGCAGCATATCTAACCGTTGGTAATGCTGCAAGATTAGGACTCATGATGGGTCTCCACGATAGGAAAAATGCGACACAGCTTTTTAAGGATACAGAAACATGGACATGGTCACTATGTGAAGAAGAACGGAGGACTTGGTGGACTGTTGTTATCCTCGACAGGTATGTACCAGTATATGTGTTATAGGCTACTAAATAACCTTTTCTGTTTCTGATCTTAGATATGTGAATTTGGGCTTACGCGGATTACATCTGGCGACTCCGGAACCGCTCCAAGGTACGCTTCTACCATGTCCCGAATCCTGTTGGGATCGTGGTGAAATTGGTTACAATGAGCCCCTTTTTGTCTCCTCTTTCGCGACTAGTACGGATATTGGCTCTTTCGCTCGCACTTGCCAAGCAAGTCATATTTTGGGTCTCGTATTCCGTCATAGAGATGACCATGATAGCAGCACCATAGACCCTCATTTCCGTCTTTCCGAATCAAAGCAACTACATCATACACTCGTGGCACTAAACATGCATCTTTCCCAAAAGACCTGTGATATTGGGGATAAAAGCAACATGGAAGTCGCTGCTGCCCTTTGCTACTGTGCTCGCATCATTCTGTATGGCATGTACGCATGCAACGACTATTCACCCAATCAGCCTCGCATATCAGAGGAGTCGGAGATGCAACGAATTTCAATGGAGGGCTTGAAAGAAGTTACCAATGGCGTGTATCAGCTCGCCCAACGTGTTTTACATGCAGCAATAACGACCGACCATCATGCACTATCAAAGAACCTACTGGTGTGTCACTGTTTATATCTAGCATCATCGGAGTGTGCCTGGTTTGCCCGAGAGGACAACAACCTCGAAGGGGTGGCGTGCTTAAAAGCTATGGTAGAGCTGTTAAAAGCGATCGGGACAAAGTGGCTAGTTGCTGGTAAGTCTTTATATGTCTAACGTGAAGATAAGCTACCATTGGGCTAATATCCGTTAAGAGGAGTATCTTAAAAGTCTTAAAGATGAAGGCACTCTAGTTGTAATAGCTGAATAATTATCGAATCGAATCAGTCAAGCTCTGCCATTCCCTCTGAATTACGCAACTCGCCATACTTCGCTCCCGCTCATTTTGCGCTTGCGTAGAAGGTAATGAAAAAAAAGTCCCCTGATGGTTAATCTAGTCGCGCATGATAATTTGCTACAGGCTAAGAAAGTTATCAAATATAATGCTGGAGAGGGATTAGATTTAGAGTGATGAGTTGATGGATGTGACACGGAAGTTATTGAAACAACAACATTAGTTTGAGAAATTGCAATTTAATGAAGTGAACTTCGAAGAATTAGGGATTGATCCTTTGCCTACACAAGAAAACACTTGCTCTGGATTCGATTGCCTTTGTTGACACGAAAATTCAAATTGACAACGCAGGTATCGCCGAAGCATCCCGGCAGCCTGAAAACATTACTATGTACGGGTGCGGTATTGATATGCTAGATCATCGGAGCTACCTCCTGGTGGCATAGATGGAACAGAGACATATTTTCGACCAAGTAGCAGGAAAGCAGATCACTAGTGGCTTGTCTTAATATTCATCGTATTTATATTGAGACTTGTAACTCCTAAATCTTCCTTATCCCTTAAATTAATGTTTCTTAATATCTGCTTTTATTTAATAATTAAGCGTCATAGACCTATTTCACAATGGAAGGGGAGGTTCCTCAAAGGTAAGGTATGGTTTTGGCATTCAGTGTAGTCTAGAGAAGAAAAAAGCGCTTCGTACGTAGAAGGAAGCTATATACCGACTCTGTCGAACGGGACTGACCTATAATATTAAGGAAGCTTTACCAAAGAAGAAGTATAAAATAAAATATTTGATTTGCACTAGTTACTACATGTTAAGATCGAATAGTCAAAAGAAATTCTTATACCTAAAATGGAAGCTAGTCATATACGGAGGGATCCATTGACGTACTAATTCGAAGCGCCTGCAAAATCCAACCTTTCCAGAGCTGATTTAGTCCATAACGTGTGGGAATGTTTTATACCAAGTACAGTAACCTGGCCCGCGAGTGCCTCAGAATGTAATCTTTTTGCCTTCTCTATGTCGCCTTGACTCTCAAGTAGTAATGCCATGTCATTTAATGTCCATAAAGTGTCTGGGTTTAATGGGCCCAGGGTATGAACTCTATATTCGTAGACTGTTTGTAACATTTCCACGGCCGGTTGAAGTTTTGAAAGGTCTCGGAGACATCTCACGATATCTCCCATTGTCCAAATCGTGTGGGGATGATCCTTACCGTGAAGCTTTATTTGCCCTTCCAGAGCTTGTCGATGCAGCTTCAGTGCTTCTTCAGTACGGCCTTCGCGACGGTAACTTCGAGCCAAGGTATTCAGTGTCCAAACGATCTGGCCGTCAGACTCGGGTAGGGCCTTGCGGAGTGTTTGTAGGGCTCTCAAGTGATAACCCTCAGCTTTTTCGTATTCGCCCAAGTGGCGTGCTACACGTCCAAGTTCGTTAATGGTCAAAGTGGTATCAAGGTGATCCGCAGGTAAGTGCTTCTCCTGTATTGCCAACGCCTCGAGTTGAGTCTCAAGAGCTTGATGTGTAAGGGCTTTTTGGTCGTAAAATATGCCAAGGCTATTGAGCAGCCAGACTGTGCAAACAGAGTCCATACCGCGTAGTTTTCGAAGTCGGGAAAGGGCTGTTTCAAAGAGCTCGATTCCTTGGTCTATTTTCCCCGCCATAGTATACGATCGGGCTAGATCACGAACGATAATGTTTCTCTCGAACCCCGAGATTGACTCCATGTTTTGGGATTGTGGCAATTCATCTAAATCTATCAAGGCCCGTTGTATGTCGGCCAAGTCTTCAGCATTGAAAATTCCAATATCGGTATTGTCAGACAGTTGGTTCATCCATTCATAAACCTCTTTCTGGAGTTTGACAATTCTTTGAAGTGGAGATGATTCTCTATTCCAAAGAAGAAAGCGGCTGATCCATGTAGATCTTGTTACTGGTGAGGCTGCGAAGTTTTCATATCTTTTGCACAAATCTTGATCAAATGAGCTTGAAATGAGATGTTTGCACCAATTCTCAGTAGCATATCGTACTAGAGGGTACAATTGTAGATTAACCTTCATATTATGACGGATTGGACCCATTGATAAGGCAGCAAGTGATACCTGAGCGATTTCTTGGTTGGCAATAGGCAAACTGATGAGAAGTCTGCTGGATGCCGCAGACAGTGATGCGTGCCGGGGGAAATTGCACAAAAACTCTCGCACTGAGAAATGAACCACGTGAAAAGTGTCTTTTTCTGGGCGATACTCAATCAAAGGATAGCATAAGTCAAGGACTGAGTCCCGGAAAGGCCTCTGATCTTCATCGAGCATTTCTTTTGCGTCATCCCACGACAATGCGCTCTGCAATTCTTTCCAAGAGAGCGGACGAGTAGCACAGCAAACCCACAGCAGTAGCTTTCGGGCAAGGTTGCGTCGATGAAGTGATTGTGAGCCAATCTTTTCGAGTGCTTGGCTATATATACCATCTAGCTCAGTGGGTATACTGGCTACGACCTCTCGAACACTCTTAGAGTCAACTGCATGACTAAGATTCTGAACTACTAGAGCTGCAAAGAGAAACATTCCATCAGCAGCTGCAGATATCTTTGTGTATGCGTGGTCTTGAGCCTCGGTTCCTTTACCTGGTAATTGGTTGAGCGACGTAGAAATATAACTATTGATATCTTGTTGAATTAGACTTGATTCTAATCTAATTGTGGGAACACCCTCAAATTCTGTTCTTATTGTTAGAACATCCCGGGAGAATATACAAAGTCGCAGGCTTGAGATATCTCGTGCTATGCTTGCAAAGCAGCTAGCGACTTCAGCAGGGTTTTCACATTCGTCGAGGGCATCTAAGATGATATATACTACTGGTAGTGAAGAGATGACATCTTTTATAACTTCAAAGAGGTTATCCGAATCTGCGATGTGCTGCCTTCCATACCTAGTAGCAATATTGTAAGCCTGAGAGACACTAGTAGGAGTTGAGGAGTGCTGCATCACTAGTTGTGATAGTATCGATCCGCAGATATTTAAACTCGATCTTTTTGATGCATCTACTGAATCACAATAGAAATACGCTATTGATGCTGTCTCTTTGCACTTTATATGCTCGATGACAGTGGCACTCAAGACTGATTTTCCCGACCCTGGATTTCCATGGAGCCAAAGAGAATTAGTACGCTCTGAAGAAGATCGGATCCACTGCTGGAAGAACAAGTTGTCGAGTAGCCAAAGTCCAGTCCTTGAGGCTCGCTTCTTTAAATTCCGCTCGAAGTCTTCGGAAAAATCTACTTGGTTTAACCAATTGAGCAGTAAAGCCTTGTACTCTGTTCATACCCATCAGCGCCATATTTATTACGAAATTGGGAACTAAGATCCAGATCACTTACCATCCGCCTCTCGTCTCTCCACTCTACCGTGCAAGCTTGTATTTTCGGAATAAATGGATCCTACCACACACGCAATATTTCTGCTAGATGTATCCAACCGCTTCCTGTGTGCCAGTGTGATTTCGTCGTTGAAGACTCTGGTGTATCTTTCAATCTGACTGATGTTTTGATTGAAGTCGGAGCCGAATGATCCTTGGATGTTCTTGAGGAAAATTCTCCAGGCTAGTTGTTTTCTGTTAGGGATGAATGCTGATCTTGGGATTAAGATTATGCTTACAGTTTTCTGTTACTGCAATTCTGATTCTTTCAAGGAAGAGATATACTTCGTCATACAGGTGAGATAATGCATAGCGCACCCGTGTCTCCTCTGCGTACAATTGCTCGTATTGTCGAGAGATGCTAAGAAGATCGCTGAGCTTGGTCATGGCTTTGTCAATGAAATAGAAGTAATTAATCGAGGCTTGTGCAACCTAGAAGAGTTAAGTCTACAGCTTATGGCTGACTGGAGCTTCATACCAATAGTACTGCCTTCAGGGAACCCCAAACCAAAACTGCAACACTAGAGCCAGACTGTACAGCAGTGTCAAGTACGGGAGTGTATCTTGTGAAAAAGTCAATTATTGGCTCCATTGTGCTGCCAATCTCGCGATAGCGACTTGAAGCAGACTTGTGTCGCTCTAAGGCGCGGACCTCTCTCCAGACATCTTCGACATGTGCATGCGACAAGTCTGCAGCTCCATAGAAGTCTGGAGGTGTGAACTTGTCGAGGCTGGAAGTTGATCTCTTCATCTTACTATCCTCAAGCCATTGCGAAGAGATGTCACTCATGAATGTGCTTGAAGTATTCGGCTTCGTCACGTTACGTTGTTTTTTCCCAAAACAAGACATAACTAGAAATTTGAGAATTGTTTTAGTTTTTCAGCTGCAGCAGAGGAAAACTGGGTCTCTTTTTGAATCTTATTTTGAAGAGAATCTCTAGTCCTTTATTAGGCTGCGCCTTGATTACAGTATACATGGCTTTATCAAAGGCGCAATCGATTAGCCAGTATGCCTACAGTACCAACCCCGCCAAGTAACCAATTTCTTACCCCTCGCGCCCGGAGTATATTATATTTATTGCATGCATATGGGTGGCTGAGACCAGGCTTTTACTTTTGCAACCCTCCCAGAATGGACCCTGGTCGAATGAACCACGCCCGATGGCCATCAGGCTTTGGGAACTCTGACAAAGTCTGCCTGTCCTTTGCGCTCGCCATAGAGCCTTATGAGTTGCCCCGGTGTCCGCCTTCATGGGAATTTCTAATAACGATTAGAGCTATGGGGAAATATTTGGTGATGTCTAATCTAGTGTAGCACGCTGTGGTTTCCTCGCCTTTCTTTCCAGTTTTCACCCTTACTTGTCAAAATTCGGTATGTCCTCTATACAAGGCCAGACTACAATTCCTCTATGTAGGAAGTCGGTGGGCCGAAAAGACGCTATCCAAGAATTGGTGCGGGAAGTCTTCCGCGATGACTCTTTGATCGTCAGCGAAGAGGATTCGCCAGTTTGTCACCACTCCCGAAGTTTCACTGATTAAAACTGACACTGCTATCATAGCATGGATTCCAGCAATATGTGCTGAGGCCAGGGCAAGTGAATGAAAAACTTGGAGAGGACCAGATCGAGGTATGTGTCGTACTGTACGTGACGGGCCAACAGTACTCTGATTCTTTCCAGAAACTCCAGCAATTGTGCATTTTGAAGTCGCGACCACGAGTAGAGCCTCTCAATAGAGAGAAACCCTTGCCTTCACTACCTTCTCAGTCGCCAATAACTTCCGGCACATCAGGTCCCGTGCTGGGGTCACAGGTACTATATTCTGAAACCTCACCCAGGAACACAAGCAAAGATCGGCCTTCATTTCCCTCAGCAGCAGAAAATAACCCAGCAACTCCAGTTAAGGACCGACCAGATACATTACGTATAACAAATATCCCTATAATTTTAACAAGGCAACAAGTCATTGACGAAGTCTGGAAGAATTTTGGTGCTCAGCCGCATATTCACAGTCTAGCTCCCACTACACAGCGAGATTCATGTGCAACGGTTACCTTTCCGTCGAAAGCATATGATTTTCCCATGCGTAAGCTAGATTCAAGAGGAATCACCAGAGGAGATTACGAATTTGAGTACGATGCAGGATTTGACGGATTCACTGCACTGAATTCTCCCAAGGAACATCACGCTGAGTAAGAGCTCTTCCTCGAAGTGCAAATCCTACCATAATAACTGTTATTCTGTATAGTATTGTCGCTGTAGTTGGTCTTGGAACTCATGCATTTGGAACTTTCCGATCTCCTGAGCCTAATAGCTCCGAGATGTGGTTACGAGATTATCTTCCCAATGACGTCGACAATATTAGAGTACTTCTATACGGATACAATTCAATAGTCGGTGACAGTAAATCAATCCAAAAAACGGAGGATATCGCAAGTACAATGTTGGATCGCCTTATGAATTTCCGGAGAGTCACGAAGGCAAGTCTCTAGTATTGTGAGGCTATGAAATGCTGAACAGAGTGAGCTAATGGATAATAGACAGAAGGGGTTCCTATAATCTTCCTAGGGCAGAGTTTGGGAGGATTGGTTGTCCAAGAGGTGAGTAAGACATCGTATCCAAGCCCGTAGTTTCGGTCTCTGATTTGGTGAAACTATAAAGGCTATTTACTTGGCGCAACAGAGTATGTATGAAAATGCTGTACAGGTCTTCAAAGCGTGGCATGGACTCGTGGGATTTGGAATTCCAATCGGAGGCCTTAACAACCCAACGCTATTGGCGGTGACCCAGAACCAACCCAACGCGATGTTTATCCGACAAATATCACAGTTAGAAGTTGGGGAACCATCGGAATACCTCAAGGGTCTAAAGGTAAGGTTCGAGGAATGTTTCAAAAACAGAGATCCCCCACCAGATATTCTATACTTTTGGGAGACACAATACTCCCTACCTCGAGCGGTATGTCGAACCAACCCTGTTTGTTAGAAACAAGACTGACATATTAATAGCGCACAGCAGCGTCAGTTGACAGCATCCTAATGGTGGCAAGGTCAGAAGTTCCTGGGGCAAAGCATTTAGCGATCGATTTGGATCATTCAGGGATGGTAAAATATGGGAGCAGAACCGCGGTTTATAAGGATGTGCGAGATAACATTGCCAGAATGATGAACGTGATAGAAAAAAGGCAGTTGAACACTAGTAATTAGAGAAAATAACACTAAGATACCCTATTTCCAGACTATTATTGGCGATGTCCGAAAAGGAGAGCAAGGTATTGGATGAAAGACTTTTTCAAGCATGACCACGTTCCAAGAATGCACAATTTTGAATTTGTTTTGTCAGGACATGCGATCACCTGAATAATGAATAGGCGCCGAGAAAAATAGAAGATTTTAGAAGAAGTTTAGGATTGCGCTGGCCTTTCGTGCGGAGGCACCAACCACTGCCTCTCAAACCTCTCACCAACATAAACCGAATTTCCCTGACTATCAACCCTGAATTTTGGGATCACCTTAACCTCCAACACACGACCATTCATAAACACTGGTGCAAGATAGTAAAAGACAAGCCAATAGATAAAGCTTATAGTAACCAATGACCACCCAACTGCAGGAACCACTTCCCATGGAATACTTGTGCCAAGCTGCTCCATTGTCGCGGGTATCCATAACATAACAACGGGAATGGCGTTTGCGATAAAGTAGATGGCTGCGATGGTAAGACTAAACCAGCGATTCGAATTTGACAAAGAGTTCCAGGTCGAAGAGCGTTGTAAACGCATACATATGATGCCGAGAGATAGACTAGCTCCAATAACGGCATTGATAGTGTAACTGTAGATGCTAACAACAACTCTATAGCTATCTCGAGGGGAGCTAATTCTCAGCGTTGCTAGTATCAGGATCGTTGTAAACAAGCCGTGGAGAATAAGCGCTGCTAGTGGAATTGGCTGAAAACGGCTGACCACCATAGAGGCGTTAGCTTCGGTGTTGTCTTTAGGGCCGTTGCGTGTAAGTCTCCTCGAGATCTTTTCAAGGACATTGACATCATGAGCAATGTTCACAGAGCAGGGCAAAATGCCTCGTTTCGCAATTTCCTGTTTCACTGATTTGGTCAGTTGATAGCTCCTCCATCGAGCGGGCTTCTCACCTCGAGCGGCGGTGAAGGTTGTGACAATTACGTTCCCCAGACTTGAAATGCTTATGAAAGCATTCAATAGACGAAGAGCAGTTGCATCACCGCAAGTTTTCCCAAGCGTTAACTTAAAAAACTCGCTAACAACACTGAAGTCTGGAGGGAACCTCCCGTCGCGTGGAAGAGGAACAACGATCCACTATCCCGGGTGTTAGCAAAAGCCAGAGAGCGAATCAGCAGAGCGGCATACATATGAGACAACTACTAGCAGATATAGAGAGCTGATCAGACCAACACTCCATAGCGTGGTAATCTTGTACCTTGTGGCCGGCCTCTTAATTTCTGCCAGAACCTATATCAAGGTTGGTTAATCAGCTATTTTCCGCTACTGCAAACGAGACTTACATAGTTTGCCTGATTGAAACCTCCGTATGTGAAAATGACATCGAGATACGACATAGAATACCCACGAGCGTGGTTCTTTACCCCCGAACCGAGAGTTTGAAAGCTGTTTTCGGCTTTCAAGTTGGCATATGAAGCCGGATCCCTATGCATATGTTCCGTATCATTGTTAAGAACCATGAATCCCATGATAATTATCATGCAGAGAATCGCAAGCTTTAACATAGCAAACAGACTACTGAGATGGATTCCAAGCATCCTTCCTAATACGTGAAAAACGCACACAAACCATGCAATTGCAATTGCTATAGCTTGAACATGCCCAATATGTGGATTAGTGATCCCCGCCGCCGCGAGGAAATGAACCCCGCAGGAGATAGCGTTCGCGGCTGAATTACCAATGAGGATGAACAATACTCCGAACATGCACGACGCGAAATATTTGGGTCCAGGGACGAGATACTCTAGATAGTTCAACTCTCCGCCGCTGAATGTGAAATCACAGGATTAGTTTGGGAGTAAGAAACACATTTTCAGAAAACGCATACCTCCTGGGAGCTGCATGACTGTGACGCCTAGGAATTGTCAATCCGTACTCAATGTACATCAGCGTCCCTGCCATGGTTGTAATAAACCCTACAACCCAGAGCATTAAGCTCCACCCTACGTTCTCCGTCTGCAGTATGATAGCAGTTGGGCTATCAAAGATGCCGGTTCCTATATCAAGCAATCGATTAGTATCCCCACTTGATCTGAGAGAAGGGTGTAGCTACCTATCATGCGATTTGCTATAATTGCGGTGACTTGGTAAGGTTTCAGTAGGTCCTCCTCCTTTGGCAACCTGGACAGCCCAGCTACGGATCTGCTCTGATAGCGCTCTTCTTCCCTTAGAATCTCCGAGTCTTCTTCACTGCGTCCATCTGCGCTTGCAACACATGAGGCATCGGTTGTAGATGATGGGGCCCTCCCGGGAGCGTTCACGCCTAACAAGCCGGGACGTAGGTTGTTCATTTCCATCGCCATTTTGATGGTTAGCCGGTGTCCAGAAGATAAACCGCGAAAAAACACAGTAGGTGAGCCTCTCTAATCCAGTGGGCCATATTGTCTATATGTTGAAATACGCTGATGCTGATTCTCGAAACTGTTGCTGACATGACCGCTGAGGAGCAAGCCAAGAGCAAGCAAGGCGAAGCTTGCTCGCTAAACCCCTGGGGTGGGTCTTGCTCTCGGAGAGCCCCTTAGGGTGCTCAGCCAACCACCTTCACACAACCAGCTCACCCAACCAGCTCACCCAACCAGCTTCCAGTTCCCACCTACCACCATAACCCCAAAAAGCAAATTATCACGCCTGCATACTCCAATACTGGTAATCCAGGACAGGAAGGGGGGG
>Ga0247734_1000497_pt1 | contig 34231 bp, 27 predicted proteins | sample UWRJL103311B2_FD_180933 | JGI IMG/M metagenome (GOLD analysis project Ga0247734, IMG submission 180933) | Plant litter microbial communities from Arlington Agricultural Research Station in Wisconsin, United States - UWRJ-L103-311B-2 | ecosystem: Environmental > Terrestrial > Plant litter >...
ATTTCTTGGTCTGCCGTCAAGGTCGCCCCCCTGTACAAACTGGCTACGTGGCCTTTGTAGCTCTCCGCGTCCGTCAATGGTGCCATAACCGCTTAAACCAATGTTTTTTGCCCCTTCAGCATAAATCAGCGCGAACCATCCACCAGAATCTTTCTGGGAGCGGTAAGCAGGTTGTTTTTGTTGCGGAAGGTCCTGGTGGCGTGTACTGGCATATAAAACGACGCCTCTTTCCAGGTGCAGTTCTACATTACTTTTTAAAATAATAGTACCACTTTTATACTGTCCTGAGGGGATTACAACCCGGCCCCCACCGTTTTTAGCGCAGGCTGTTATAGCTTTGTTAATAGCAGTGGTGCTTAATTTGGATGTATCACTAACAGCGCCAAACTGTTTTACATTGTAATCCTGGCTGTAACCCCTAAGGTTAAGCAGCATAAGCAGGGCCGCAAATAATGTTATATATTTATTCATAAAAATTGATCTAGCGCTACCCAAATATATTGTTTTAAACAGTTAATATTCTAGTATCCAGAATTCTGTGTAATCAATTTGATGCCTTCAAAAGGTATGCTAATTTTGATTATTTCAGATTACTGTCAAAAGATAAATCGTTTCAGTAACAGAATCATCTTTACTTTGGATAAATACTTAAAATTGAGTATTTTAATATTATTATTTTTTTGCTAACATTGAATTGCCGCAGGCATAAAATGTTTGCGGCATCACCTAGATTACTGTGAAAAAGAATAAAATATGAAAGTAGCAGAAAATCAGTCAAACCTATTGGAGCAGTTGACAGATGCAGCAAAAATGCATTCCGATAATACGGCATTATTTAACGCGGTATTACAAGCAGCAAGGAAAGAAAATTGTCCGGACCACACATTTTCAACCGCCCGTTTTTTTTCGGGGCATGCGATGAAATTTCACATGCTTCAAGCGGTATACGCAGAACAGCTAAACGATGTAGAAAAGGAAAAAGAAGAAATTTTTCTTGCATTTGAAAATGGGTTAGGTCTATTTGATGCGAGTAAGACCTTTTGCCTTGACCTGAACCTTAAACCATATTACTATCAAGTATTGATGGACTATGCGAGTACTACCAACAATAACTTTATCCCTTTTAATTTCGATAAGGAAAAAATGAGCAGCTTTCTGGATAACATATACCAATCCATTCCTGCTTACAAATTTGCTGCTGAAGATGTCAAAAGCGGATTATTGTCATCGCGAAGAAAGGAATATGCAAGGAGCCTGGGAGAGATAGAACAATACCTGCATTTACTAGACGAGGGCAGGAACATTACAAACGCAGTATCATTTGAAGTATTAGATAAAATTGAATGTCTGTTTATACTGGAGCGTCCTTCAGATGCCATTAACTATGCCAGGCAAATAGTTGCCGAAGGTCGTTTGAAATTTGAAGACAGCTCTTGTTGTGCACATCTCAATTACGCAAATAAAAGCCTTAAAGCAATTTTAAACATTGCCCGAAGCGGGTACAGCAGCTAATACCTATAGGTATCAGCTGCTACACATTTTAACTGTGAAGCGTTGCATTTAAGAACTCGTCTTCATCCTCATCGTCGTCCAGATCATCGAGGGCCAGGTCATCATCGTCAAGGTCGAGGTCATCATCATCATCTGCAATGACATCGTCATCATCAACATCATTACCAGGGTCTGTAGGTATATCATCAAACTCCTCTGTTCCGTCATCATCCGGATCAAGCTCGAGGTCAAGATCATCTTCATCTTCTTCGTCGTCCTCGTCGTCCCCATCAATATCATCAACTTCTGTCAACAATCCATCTACATCGGCGGTACCTATATCATCAGTATCATTGTCCAGATCCTCTTCACTAAATGTTTCAGGAGTAGGTTCAGGTGTATTATTATCCTGCGAATTCCGGAACTGCTCATTTTGTTCTTCTACGTCATTACTTAATTCATATCCGTAGTTTTGATTTTGATTTTCCATAGTCGGGTTTTTTAAGGTTTATTCTGACAACACCATTAATTGCATATGGTTCTAAGAAAAAAAAAATAGCGTTACTCCCTTTCTCCAGATCGGAAGATCATTCTTAAGGACTGGTCACTAGTTAGATAGGCAACCGTCCAATTATAGAAGGTTTTGATTTTATTGTCATAACTAACAAGTGAAATAAGATGGATAAATAGCCAGCTCATCAATCCAAGGAATCCCCTAAAGTGCAGCTTATTTTTCAAAAGATCGGCGACCGCGTGGTTACGGCCAATAATAGCCATATTTCCCCTGTCAAAATACTTGAAGGGTTTCAGGGGTTTTTCTTTGGCCAGGGCGATAAAATTTTTTGCCAGTCTGTGCCCCTGTTGAATTGCAGGTTGGGCCAGTTGGGGATGACCATTTGGGTATGCCAAGTCCGTCTCTTGTATACTGATATCGCCAATAGCGTAGACATTTTCCAAACCTAAAACCTGATTGTATACATCTGTCACCATTCGCCCACCCAGTCCCATACAGTTTTCTGGAATACCTTCAAAGCGGAGGGCTGTTACCCCAGCCGCCCATATCAGAGTTTTTGCTTTGATCACATGTCCATCAGAAAAAACTACCTCAGATTTATCATAACTCAGTACCCGGGTGTTCAATTTTACAATAACGCCCAGGCCTTCTAAAATTTCGCGTGTTTCCTGATGTGTTTTTTGACTCATTGGGGCCAGTAAATTAGGCTGCCCATCCACAATATAAATTTGACCCTGCAAACCTTTCAGTTCCGGATAATCTTTTTCAAGGACAAATTTTTTCATTTCGGCGAGCATTCCTGCTACCTCAACACCTGTTGGCCCCCCGCCTGCCACTACTACATTCAGCAGCGCCTGCCTTTCCGCCGGATCCTTTTCAACGGATGCCAATTCCCTACTTCTGATCAACTGGTTACGCATATGCAGTGCATCGTCAATACCCTTCAAAGCAAGTACATTGTCCTTTATCGTTTCATTGCCGAAAAAATTGGTTTTTGTTCCGGCTGCAAAAACCAGATAGTCGTAAAAAAGCTCGCCATCGTTCAATATAAGTTTTTTGCTGGCCAGGTCAACTTTAAGCAATTCTCCCATCCGGAACCCGATGCCCTGGTCCCTAAACAACTTTCGAAAGGGATAGCTGATGCTTGACGGGTCCAGAAAACTGGTTGCTACCTGATATAAAAGCGGAGTGAAATAATTATAGTTGTTTTTGTCTACAAGAATAACCTCGTAGAATTTATTACCGAATAATTGCTCCGCAAAACTTAAGCCTGCGAATCCTCCACCTACTATTACAATTCGTTTTTTAACATCTGCCTTTTTTTGGTTTTCCATTTTATTATTTGTTTACCAACTCTCAATTCACAAAAGTAAGTTTGCAAAACATTGGCTATAAAAAATTTACACCGTGTGATGTCAGATCACCGTCAGATGTAGGTAAGCACTGAAGAGCTACCGTCCTAAACTTGAATCAAACCGCACCTGTAATTAAATTAAAAAATAAATAAGCAAATAAAGATTTTGGTTAAATTTGGAAACAGGAGATTAAATAAACTCTGCATAGTCATTGGAATGGCAGGTTATTTATTCCGTAATATGTCAGAATACAATTGCATTTAAATGGCTAAAAATAAAAAGTCGGGCGTAAAAAGCACAGATATTAAGTCTCAGACTAACCAACTCCGTCTCAGGTTCTACCAACGCATCCACACGTTATGCGAAACATTTGCTGGACCAGGTTTTTTTGACAAATTACCTCCCATTGTTGTGGAACATATGTTTGTCAACCGGTATCCGGCACTGAAGGCCAAAGCGGTTCCTGATTCAACTATTCCAAAAGAAAAGGTTATACAATTTAACAAGTTGATGAACAAGTTTATCAGCGACAGGTCTATCATCCTTGATAACGGCGGGGAAATTCTGCTCAGCTGGTACCTTTCTGAAGGACTTATCCTAATCAGCTATATCCAACAGATAGTGGAGGCGAATGTTCCCTGCGCAGCTGAATTTGAAGAAGCCTTTAAACCCTATTTTCCGGGAACAGAGGTGCATCGCCTGGTTGAGGATATGCTGGTTGAACTTGTTTATGATACCACTATATTTCTAAGCAACCTCAATTCTACTATTGTGAGTGCAGACATAGGCTTGACGGCCTGGTTTGACAGAGAATCGCAGTCGAATGATGTATATATACAGGAGGGCCGACCAGAAAAAAGCAAGGTCACTATTGATGGTGAAACACGGAGCATTATTCCGCTGTCATGGCTTGATGGCGAAATGAACTGGATTGATACAAGGGTAAAGCCATCCCTGCTGGGTTTTAAAACTGGTTCACTGGATATACCGCTACAGGTGTACATCCAGAGCCATGCACTCAACAAACTACAGGAAAGAATTGATATTACCCCTGGTATTATGCATTATATGGCATTCCTTGTACTGCAACAACCTGTAATAGAACATGTAAAACACGAAAGGTATACCCTTGTCTCTTATTACCTTTCTGATCAAAAAATTGGTTATCTCTTGATCTCACTCGAGGATGCAAAACTCATCATCCGCACATTCCTGTTCCTTACCAATGATGGCACACCAGAGGGCAAAAAATTGAATGACATACTATCCCTTGATAAACAGGACAAAAAACACCTGATGATTGATACATTACCGGCAATAAACGCATACCATCTTGATCAGAACGAACATCTTAGCAAACTATTTATCAAAGCAGGATGCGGTTCTATGCTAAATTTGGCTCACCTTAAAGAGTTCTCTATCACAGAGACCAAGGACAAAGACCCCGAATCTATTCTTAAGTATCTATCTGATACTGATCATTTCACGGGGCTGGTCGAAATGTAACCGTTTAGGGCAGTACTACATTGATAGGTACTGCCAAATTTACCATCACGTCATTAGTCGGTATTTTATATCACTAAAGAATAATCATGAATCGCGCTACGAATTAATTACACGCTACTGTGTTAATTTCACATAAAAATTTTATTTTGATTAATGCGATGTAGTATCCCCTCTAAAAGGCAAATACTACAATTTAGCTCTCAACTCTGCGCATTATAACAAATAACACATGATAAAACAAAAGTTGTATGATTATCTCTTTGATATTGATCCACTGCCGGATGAACTAAAAAATGGAATGAACCGCAATAAGGTAATCCAGTTAGTGAATACGCAAACCCGTACCAGTTATCATAGCCATCGTGTATTATTACTTACCGCAGGTAACATTTCAGATCATCTTTATTTTATCGAAAAGGGAGTTGTAAGAGGGTATATGTATGATCAGAAAAAAAAGGAAAAGACCATATGGTTATGGGACGAAAATACCATCGTTACCGATGTACCAAGTTTTATTCACCGCATACCTTCTGAAATATACATTGAGGCCATGCCAGATACTACACTGACGACGTTGGGCTACCATCAACTGGAAAATATCTTCATTAATTTTCCTTTTTTGAGGCCTTTCCTCAACACTATGGCGGCGCAATACAACAAATATAGTAACAAGAGATTCTATGACCTTGGTCTTAGTGCCTGGGAGCGGCTGGAGGAGATACGCCTCGCCTATCCAAAGCTGGAGCAAAAAATATCAAAAGAAATTATTGCTTCCTTTCTTGGCATCACCCCCCAGCACCTTAGCAGGATTATAAAGGAGAAGCGATAACCTCAAATTGTTGGATGTTCAGTGCACAATTAATTTATGGGAAACGATTTCTGAACATTTATTAACTGACTTCTGAATATCCGAATTACTCCTTTTAGGAATAACAGACTAGCTTAGTACTTCAATGTTTAGGCTATGAAGAGTTCGATAATCTCGAAAAAAAAACAATGGCAAATCGTCAATTTGATCAGCTACATGTTTATCCTTTTATTTCTATATACTGCTACAAGCAAAATACTAACCTTCAGGGATTTTAAACATGTACTGGGTCAGTCGGCACTAGTCGGACAGTATAATACCCTGATAGCATGGACCATACCTACTGCTGAAATTATTATTGGCATATTACTGATTTTTCCAAAAACAAAGAAAAGCGGATTGATAGCTTCATTGGCCCTAATGGTTATTTTCACAGCCTATCTAACTTATATGATCAATTCAGGAAGCCGATTACCATGCCGCTGCGGAGGCGTAATCTCTGGATTGAGCTGGAAAAACCACGTAATTTTCAATTTCATACTGACTGCCCTCGCGGCATTGGGCCTCGGCCTATTTAGAAATGCATCATCTGTTATATCTTATAATAATTAACCAAATCAAAATCACCTAAATCAAAAAATCATGAAAAGTTTAATTTGTGGATTGTGCATGGCTGTTACGGCAGTAAGTACAGGAATTTATGGCAATACCGAAGGATCGGGGAAAAATTTTAGATTATTTAATACGTATTATCAATTTTTCGACGGTACATATATCGCCACGTACCCTTTAGGATTTTGTTACCTCCCGTCTTACAACTATTGCTCAATCACTTACTTACTAAATCCTGGTGTTCAGCAGTTTACTTTGGAAACACAGCCAAACGGAATCTATTTTTATTCACAGGATAAAGCATTATATGATGAATAATGCATATGACTGGTATAAGAGGCCATTTATCAGGCCTCTTATTTATAATCAACGTTCGTTTTGAGTAATCCCGCTCAATTTCACTTCATCGTTTGGGATAGGAAGAACGTATAAAAGACTGTTGGGTTCAAGCTCGTAAATGTGGCCGCCCATATTTCTGGTCACCGTGATATTCCGGCTTTCCAAATTTAACCGCTTTAAATCTGTCCAACGTAGAGACCGCCACACAAGAGATTTCCGGCGCTCTGTTAATATTAACTGTAGTGTTTCATCAATATCCACTGCTATAATGGGTTTAAACGTTCCGGTTTTCACCCGTTTTTCAAGCAGCTTATTCAAATATAACAAAGCCGCTTCTTTGTGATTTCTACGTGCCAGGCACTCCGCTTTGATCAAATACAGCTCGTCAGTAGCTAATCCGGTAAACGGATTAGGTGCCACATTGTTGATAGGTCTGAGACCGTAATTTCCAATTGCATTTCTTCTAAAATAAATTGACATCCTTAAATCATCCGCCCCGTAAAGAGCGATCAATGACGTATCTACACCATATAAAACCGATGATGAGAATGTGGTTTCTGTATATTTGGCAGCTTGCTGGGTAAAATAAATGGTCTCAGGACTGTTGTAAGTAAATGAGGAGCGACCTGGCAACACTGTCAATGTATTGTAGTCGAGCAACTTCGGGCATAGCAATAAAGCTTTGTCCACATAAACTTCTGCCTCATCATAAATGCGCATGCTTAGGTATACCCTGGACAGTAACGCGTATGCAGCCACTTTTGACGGGCGGTTTCGCTTATCCGTGGTGGCTTCCGCTTTTAAAAGTTCAGCGGCCATTAAAACGTCTGTAATTATTTGATCATAGGTTGCTTGTACTGAATTGCGTTGAACAATCTTTTTGATATCAGAACTCAATTTCAAAGGAAGGCCTAAGTCTGTATTCGCAGTAGCGGGATCATAACCCCTGGAAAAAATACTAACCAGAGAGTAAAAACAATATGCCCTGGCAAAAAGCGCCCAGCCCTGAATGTTTTTCTTCTCGGCATCATTACGGATATCCTGCTTCTGCAGAATATCCAATACACTGTTACAGTAAAAAATTCCGCTAAAGGGTGCCGCCCAATCCCATATTTCTGTTTCTCCCTGATAAATGTCTTTGCTCCATATATACGCGTTCCGCTGGGTTAAATTGGGAAGGGAATTCCAGGCCTGCAGGCTTGGGATAAAATATTCATCGGCCGACAATTGTGCCAGACCAGGAGTGGTATTAAGTACAGCAGTGTTGTCCAGCAGCTGCTCAAAATCCTGTATGGTTTCAGGTACTAATATTGTGCTATTTGGTTTGAGCTCAAGTTCTTTTGAACAACCGATAAAACAGCAAATAATGAGTAACAATATAGACTTTTTCATATCTGGCTTATAAATTAAGGTTTAGTCCGATGGAACAACTTAATGGCTGTGGAATAACAGATGACCCATAGTCGGGGTCAATTCCAAGATTATTTTTCCTCCATAGTATCCCCAAATTCTTTACGTATAGAAATACGGAACATTTTTTCAGTGATGACAATGATGAAGGTCGATTAAATAGATGTTTAGTAAGCCTGATATCTTGCAAGCGCACATGATCGCCATGCTCAACTAATGCTGACGACAATAAAAAGAACTTACTCATATTGGTATTTGGCGGATCAAACAAACCCGGAATATTTGTTGTATATTCATCACCAGGTTTTTGCCAGCGCTCGGTATAACCCGATAATTGATAACGTTCGCTTACATAATTGCTACCGCTAAAAACATCTGTTCTTCTGAAATAATAATTGAATTTATAGCCGATATTGACAGATAGTTCAAAGTTTTTATAATTAAATGTATTGATCAGGTTCCCAAAATAATTAGGACTGGCAGAGCCATGATATTTCAGCTCCCCAGGATCATAGATTTCTGCTATTGCTTTATAATTTTGACTTAGTTGCCCCTTTAAATACCCGCGAGGAGCACCAGCACCATCCAGACCCGCCGACGGAAAACTAAAAATGGCATAATAAGGATATCCTATTAATGGATTATTATAATTGTTAGTGACGATTTCATAATTGGATGATGCTTTGACTTCATAATGTGTCACTTCATCTGTGTTGTAATTAAATAGTAAAGAAGTAGTCCATCCAAATTCCGCGCTGATGTTTTTACTATTCAGAGCGAGTTCAATACCTTTTGTTCGCGTACTGGCCCCATTGCCCCTAAACCTGGTTACGCCAGTTTGCATAGGTAAAATGTTATTCCCAATAAGATCTACTGCTTTTTTTTGATAGATATCAATAGAACCGCTCACCCGGCTTTTCACAAGTGCATAATCCAGTCCAACATTCCATGTCTTCACCTTTTCCCACCGCAATGAAGGGTTTGGCGGGTTAATGATGGTAGTGTAAGGGCTATTCCACGGATTTGTAAAACCGATGCTTTGGACCGATAGGAAACCTGAAACCGTTTTGTCAATATTACCATTGTGCCCATAGGTTAGTCTAAGTTTTAGGGAAGGCAGCCAGTCCAACGGGTAAAAGTTTTCCTTACCCACATCCCAGGCAGTGCCAAGAGAAAATAATGGCACACTCCGGCCATTTGTGTTTACACCGAATAAATTGGATTGATCTTTCCGCAGGCTGGCAGTTATCGTGTACCGTCTATCAAATGAATATGATATATTGCTATAAAAGGATTGTGTAATATCAGTATAACTATAAAAGGTCGGGCCGGTGGAAATCTGACTAAAACCAAAAGGCTGATAGTAAAACGGGTATAACTTTGTTGGATCAATGCTATTGTTGCCATTGGTTAGGGTAGAAGGATTGTATCCATACAAAATCTGGTTATTGATGTGCGTTCTGGCATCACGTCCCTCATAACCGGCAATAACATTTATCTCGTGTAATTTTGCAACCTGTTTTTGATAATTTAGTTGTAACCTTATTGCTTCAGAATTGAGTTCCCGTTTACTCTCATATAAAATTTCACCCAATGGCACTGCACGAACTACCTCATTACCGATGATATCAGAAAACGTATTGATGATATTCCTGGTATAAAATCCATCCAAGCCATAATTACCGCGGTTACCTCCATTTTCATTTAAGTATTGATAATCTGCAGATAAGCGGAGATCCTTGCTGATCCTGTAACTCAGTCCTGCCCGCAATTTGTATTGCAACTGATGGTTCCTCTGATTGGGATTCAGCTCATCTTTTGGCCTGTAATTCCAGTCCAATAATTTACCATTCCCTGCAGTATCAATATACCCCTGGCGTAAGCGAATAGAAGAATTTATCACCGAAAGCGAGTTTCCCTGATCATCCGAAAGGCGATCATAGGGTAAAGTAGGATTATAGACGTCAAATTTACTGCTTGTATTTGCTGATGAGAAAGTGATATCACCAGAAACTTCCAGTTTGCCTTTTAACATGGAAAAACTATTCCTTGCGTTTAAGGTTAACCTGTCATAGCCATCTGTGACCGTATTCTCATGATTTTTATCATATCCGGCAGACATATAGTAAGTATTATTTTCGCCCCCTCCTGCCAGGTTCAATTGATATTGCTGGTATACTTTTGGCCGGTACACATAACGCCTCAGGTCGGTACGTACATCCTGCGATTTTAATATTTCCAATTGGTGGTCAGCATTATCCGCCGTAATTTCACCATTTCTTAATTTAGACATAATTTCTACCGCGGCCGAAACAGCGCTGTACTGCAGGCTAAGTGTATTGTCGTAAAAACCTCTAGAAAAAAGGTCCTTTTCCAAAAGAATGTAATCTGAGGATGATATCTGTGGGATATAATTAAGATCTGGTTTGTTTGATACTGTTGTTGTTGCACCCAGAGTTGCTGTCATTTTTGTATTCTTCAGTCCCTTTTTACTGGTGATGACAATTACCCCATTTCCAGATCTTGTACCCCAGATAGACGCGGCGGCCGCATCTTTCAAAATTGTAACTGAGGCTATATCCGCTGGATTAATCTGATCGATTGTACCATCATAAGCTATACCGTCAAGAACAATTAGTGTCTCTGCGTTTGCATTAAGTGTACTGCGCCCGCGGATAGATGTTTTTGAATTATTGGCCTGTGGAGGAAGTCCTCTATTAAGTAACAGCCCACTGGTAATTCCTTCCAACCTGTCAATGATGTTTATACCAACGCTCCGGTTAAGTAGTTTTTCACCGATTTGCGTAAACGCACCAGTAGCCCGCTCTTTGGGTATATCCTGATACCCCGTACTCACAATTTCTACATTGTTTAGTGCAACCACCTCTCTGCTCATACGGATATTTGAGAGGTCATCGCCTGACAGTACCTCCTGTGTTTCATATCCAATAAAAGAAACCATCAGGATATCATTCTTATCTAACTGGTTCATTGAAAAATTGCCATGTTGATCCGTTAAAACCTGCCGGCCGCTGCCTTTTAGTTCTACTATGGCATGAAATAATTTATAACCATTATCATCACTAACCTGTCCTTTCGCTGTAAAGGATTTGAAATAACCGGTCACTTTTTCTGCTAAACTTATGTTTTTAGGCTTGATAATTACATTCCCGTCAATTATATCATAGTATAAATTTTTACCAAAAAGCGCGCTGATCAACGCCTTTTCCATTGATACGCCGCGTACGGCGATATTAATCAGCGATCCTGCCGATATCTGTTTGTGATTGTAATATACACCATACCCACTCTGGACACTAATACTGTCCAGAACATCTTTAAGTGGTATTTTATTTTTAACAAGAGTAATCTGCTGGGCAGAAGCCAGCAGATTACAATGCAACAAAACAACTGATATGATAGTAATGCTTTTGACTAATCTGAAACTCATTTATTTTTTACGGTAACTGTCCTGTCCTTTACAATAAAATGGACATTCCCGCTAGATTCGATGGCTTCCAATACTACAGCCATATTAACATTTCTTTTTAAACTTCCCCCCGGTTCTATGTCCGGTTCTTTATCCAGTTGATAAACAATATCTACATCGTACCACCTGGCAATGGTGTTCATAATCGATTTAAAATCGTCACCTTTCCTGAAAACAAAATCTCCGTTTTTCCAATCCAGTGCCGCCGCAAGATCTGCAGAGGCTATAGTAATCTTACCATTGGTATTTAATGCCTCCTCTCCCGGTTTGAGCACAGTTGTCCCGATTTTAACTTTTCCTTCCATCAGTGTAGTGCTGACCACCGATTTCTTAGCGTAAGTATTGATACTAAAATGGGTACCAAGAACTTCAACTACCTGACCACCGCCAACTACATTAAACGGCAATTTCTTGTTAGGTGTGACTTCAAAGTAGGCTTCGCCGTCCAACTCTACCCTGCGATCCTGGCGCGACCTAAACGATGCGGGATATTTTAACGTTGAAGCGGCATTAAGCCATACATTTGTGCCATCCGGCAATGTGAGTTGATAAATTCCCCCCTTAGGGGTTTTCAACGTATGATATGCTGAAGAAACTGCCCTTTTAGAATCAATAGCATTGTAAACCAGCAGGCCATTATTAGGTTTGGTGATGTTTACCCCATCGGCATTTGGCAGATCACCTTGTTTTAAATCAGTAAGGCTTATATTTTCACCCTTGCCTAAAGTGAGGGTTGCCCTATTTCCAGCTGGAAGGATATCCTTTACATAACTTTCTTCAGGTTTCCAGTTACCGCTATTTTGCGTCATAAAATAAAAACCAAAACTTACTACAACGAAAATTGACGCTGCAATCCCGAAGTTAAGCCAGGGCTTGAATTTTTGTAACTTGTAGTGCCTGTTAATGTTTTGCCATACAATGCTGGAGTCCCTGAGATGGTCCTCAACCGGGTAGTCAAATGGCTCATCTTCGTTCAATTTGAAATACCAATCCAGCAATACAGATTTTTCTTTTGCAGAAGCAAGTCCTGTTTGATACTTGCTGATCAATTCGTCCAATTCTTCCTGTTTCATAATGTGATGTAATGAGTCTTATCTCATTTAATGGTAAGACGACTAACCCTCAGGGAACAGGTAAAAGAATTTTAAAATAATTAATTAAGGAAGAAGAAGGTGCCGATGGCAGAAATCATAAGGTAATATCTGAGCTTCCACTTTAGTGTTTTGTTTGCATGGCCAATTTGCTTGTTCACAGTATCCTCAGTTATACCCAACCTTTCTGCAATCTCCTTGTGACTAAGGTGCAGCTTACGGCTCATGATAAATATTTCCCTGCGTTTTTCTGGCAGGGCTTCTATTTGCTGTTCAATATAGTTGTTAAGTTCTTTAGCTATGAGCGCATCTTCTATGCTATAGGAGTCGCTTTCAGCGGAACGAGTATGAAACGTCTGATACCTGCGTTTTACTTTTTCATGCTTACTCCGGTCGAGAATCGCATTAAAAACAGATGTATATAAATATCCGGGTAGGTTATGACCAATTTGCAGCCTTGACCTTTTAGACCATAACTTGAGAAATACATCCTGCACAATATCATGCGCTTCATCCTGGTCGCGGGTCCTCTTCCGTGCCTCGGCCAGCAGAATCAGATTGTATCTATTGAAGATTTCATCGTGCGCAACCCGGTGGTCAGACTTCAGTAAGTCTACTAATTCTACGTCTGGAAGTTTTGCTAATTGTGTCATCACCAACACAATACTAATTCAAATTTTTACGGTTTACAACTCCACCGTTTGGAGCAACGCAAATATCAACACTCTAAAAGAAAGGTAGTTACCATCAACACAAACACTAATTCCCGGGGAACAAAACCGTTAAACTTTATTTTTAAATCTTTAAATCATTTTAGCATCCGCCAAAAAAAATGCCACATGTCACAAATAATTTAACAAAAAAGGCAGCAAATTATTTTCACTTTTTTTTTCAAAAACAACCTCAAGTTGTAAAAAAATATTACATGACTGCCATTTTGCATTGAGGCTTTGGTGATAACCCTATTTTTTGCGAACACTTATTTATGTAGTGTAAAATATTAAAACGGGGATAGCTGCCCCGCACTTGCCAGGGATATGGCACGATCTGTGTAACAAGGATGAATTATACTTTGATTTATTTAAATAAAATGAGAATCATGAAATTATCTATTTTGCCGATTACGCTATTATCTATCGCCTTATTGTCGCAAGGCTGCGTGAGTACCAAAAAGTACAAAGACCTACAAACCAATTATACCGAATTACAAAACAAAACCGGAGACCTGAACAAAAAATTTGACGAAAGTCAGCAAGGCTTGTCCGCTTCCACTTCGAGAGTTAAAAGTTTAGAAGAACAACTTGCATCTGAACGTTCTAACGTTACTGCCTTACAAGCTGCGCTTGATAAGTGCCTTACTTCATCTGGCCAGGGAAATGTGAACATCTCTAAACTGGTAGATGAAATTAATGCTTCAAATAAATATATCCAGCATTTAGTAAATACTAAAAATACCAGCGATTCACTCAACCTGGTACTTACAAATAATCTGACACGTTCATTAAGCCGTGAAGAAATGTCTGACGTGGATGTAAAGGTATTAAAAGGAGTTGTTTACATTTCACTGTCGGACAATATGCTTTACAAATCCGGAAGTTATGAGATATCTGATAAGTCTGGTGCAACGCTTGCCAAGATTGCCAAAATCATTACAGATTACAAAGATTATGATGTTCTGATAGAAGGTAACACGGATGCGGTGCCAATTACAATGCCTAATATCAGAAACAACTGGGACTTAAGTGCCTTGAGGGCATCTTCAGTTGTTCAGGCCTTGCAAAATACGTATGGTGTAGAACCAAAACGTCTGACAGCCGGTGGTAGAGGTGAATATAACCCTATAGCTGACAATACTTCTGATGCCGGAAAGGCAAAAAACAGACGTACTCAGATTATCATCACACCTAAACTGGATCAGTTTATGGACCTGATTGGTAAAGCACCTGAAGCTAAAAAACCTTAATTTATTGCAGATATGCCATCTGGCATACTGCGCATTTATACCATTCAATAATTTAGGCCGTATCATATATCCTGTGATACGGCCTTTTATTTTTGCACAAAGATTAGGTTTTACGGAATGATCAATCACTAGCCGCAAAGACTTCAATCGCTGAAGTATCTATGCTAAATGACTTGTTTTGAGAGAATAATGAACAAATTGATTTAAAATTTTTGCTCTTTTCGTACTATATTAGCGAAAAGTACAGACAATGGTTTCCAATTGCAAGAGTCCACAATACTATAGAGATTTCCTGAAAGCGCCCCTGTTTGGACTAACCAATCACTTGCGCTTTGATTTTACATTTGAAGACGAAGATGGCGGCAGCTATCTTTTGACCGACCTGAAAACACATAAACTTTACGGTGGTAATTTCAGGTTAAGGTTCTCTGATGGATCATGCTCGTTGGGTATTTGGGCCAACAATTTTGAGATCCATATTACCGACCGGTGTAAAAAGCTGGTAGATTATCCGTTCGATCAACAAATCAAATTTCTTAGTCAGGACCTCATCGGATTTCTGGATAAAATTGAGCCTGAATTATAAGAAAAATAGGCTACACAAATAAATGTGCGATTTATTAACAATAAATATGAAATATCACGTTTAAGTCATATCTTACTACCTATAAAAATCAAAAACAATTAATGGCGAAGAGAACAAGTTTTAACTGGTCAGATGATGGTGAGCCACATAAACAACGTACCAAAATTATTATTAAAGAACATCCGGGCATTCGTGCGCTAATTGGGCTAAATCCTTATACCTTCCTGATTATCCTGTTTTGTGTGGGAGTACAACTTGTGCTGGCCTGGGTATTGAGAGATCAGTCATGGTGGTGGAATGTACTTGCTGCATACCTGATAGGTGCTTTTGCTTGTCATACACTTTATGTATGTATACATGAATGTTCACATAACCTCGTATTTAAAAACAAAACACTGAACATTATCAGCAGTATCATTGCCAATCTGCCTATGGTATTTCCAAGTGCAGTTTCTTTCGCCAAGTATCATATGAAACACCATTCTTATCAGGGTGTTGAAGAATTGGATGCAGATATGCCTTTTCGCTGGGAAGCTAAATTGATTAACAATTCTGGTGTAGGAAAAGCGCTATGGCTACTTTTTTACCCGATTTTTCAGGCTTTGAGACCTATGCGTCTAAAAGAAATAAACCTCTTTGACACATGGACTGTCATCAATATTGTGGTTCAGGCTATTTTTACGGCAATAATCGTATACTTTTTTGGTGTTAAAGCAATTGTATTTCTCATCTTGAGTTTTTTCTTCTCCGTAGGTCTGCACCCACTGGGGGCAAGATGGGTTCAGGAACATTTTCTAACTCACGGCGACCATCAGGAAACCAAAAGTTACTATGGCAGGCTAAACCTGGTAAACCTGAATGTAGGCTTCCATAACGAACACCATGATTTTCCTTCGGTACCATGGAACAAGTTACCCGAACTTAAAAAGATAGCCGATAACCACTACGAAAACCTGGGGTACCACACTTCATATACCAGACTTTTGTTCCAGTTTCTCTTTAACAGGGAGATATCTGTGTACTCACGCACCGCACGTTCCAATCGCTCCAAAAAATCCGCGACAACACCTACACCATCCACTGCTGCAGCAGTTCCTTCTGCCCAAACAGTAGTCTAAATAATAATGACCGTATAATTGCTAAACCAATTCTACGGTCATTGCTTCTCCCGTTTATTACAGTACATCTATTCCAGTCATCATTCTGACAGCTTGACGCCACAAGAATGAATGTTAGTCCAAAGTAAAGTCTTCCCTCAATTGGCTTTTACTTACCCCCCTCTTCCTCAATCTCCTTAACTTTGTATTTTACCATTCTCTATAAGGTTATGTCATCAGAAACGAGTTCCCTCAGCTCATCATCAAACGTACGTTCAACAATAACAGGATTTGTCGCCTTTACTTTTATCGGATATTTCACCATAGGCCTGGCATTGGCAGTGCTACCTATTTTTATACACCACCAACTGGGTTACAGTACCATGATAGCCGGGATAGTGATCAGTCTGCAATATGTTACCACTTTTGTTCTACGTGGTTATGCGGGCAACATCGTTGACAAACAAGGGCCAAAACCGGCAGTACTGCTAGGTATGATTGGTTTTGCGTTGAGCGGAATTTTACTTTTTGCAGCTTATCTGTTTAGGGACATACCCGCACTGAGTTTAGGTACTCTAGTGCTCACCCGTTTAATGACAGGTTTTGCAGAAGGACTTATTGGTGCCAGCCCGGTAAACTGGGCCATACTTGCGGTAGGCGATAAACAAACCGGCAGGGCAATTTCATTTAACGGCATTGCCAGCTACGGGGCTTTAGCCGCAGGGGCACCTTTGGGGGTGATATTAAATAACAGCTTTGGCCTGGGCAGTATCGGAATACTCATTGTTGCAGTTGGCCTGATCGGCTGGTTCTACGCCAAAGGTAAAACAGCGTTAAAAGGAAATACTGATGCACCAAGGCAGTCCTTTCTACAGGTGCTAAAGAAAGTATCACCCTATGGTATTTGCCTGGCTTTGGGCGGGCTGGGTTTTGGTACTATATCTACCTTTATTACTTTGTACTATGCATACCTGAACTGGGCGGGTGCGGTACTTTGCCTTTCTGTTTTCAGCCTTCTTTTTATCGTTGGACGGATCATCTTTGCAAGCGCAATAGATAATTATGGCGGAATAAAAACCGCAATATATTGTCTTGCGCTTGAATCACTTGGACTGATGGTATTGTGGCTGGCAGATGTGCCCCATGTTGCTTTAATTGGTGCAGGTATTGCAGGTCTTGGTTTTTCTCTCGTTTTTCCTGCATTGGGTGTAGAAGCTGTAAAGCTGGTACCGGCATCTAACAAAGGTGCGGCGCTAGGCGGATATGGATTGTTCATAGACATGTCCCTTGGCCTTACAGGCCCAGTGGTTGGCGGAGTAGCCAGCCATTTTGGGATGCAGTACATCTTCCCGTTTAGTATGGGAGTAGTATTTATTGGATTTCTTTTGTCCTTATTGCTTCATTACCGGCAAAAAGCTGCATTAAGTTATTCGGGTAATTCATGAGCGGCTCACGGTTAATTCGTGACCCACGATTTCAGCTGTCTGCAAAGCCTGTCGAAATTCAGCAATATTACTGAAGGATAGTTGGTCAATTGTGCGTGATTCAAAACGTAAGGTAAAATTTTTTTTTTCGAACGGCCAGGGGACAACCTTCAAATGCTGAGGGCCACTTTCATATACCTGGTAAACCTTGCCGTTGGGTCCGGTACTGATTTCCATTTTACGGCCTTCAGGCTGAAGGAGTCCCTGGCAGATCAACAGTGAAAAAGCATCACAAAATTCCAGCAGAGCGTAAGCATCGTCAATCTCACGCCCGGTAACGCCCGCCACTCTGCGCCATTTCTTTTGCTCATTTTGCAGGCTGCTGAAATAAGTTTTAGCGGCGGGATCGGTGACATGCACAAATTGCATATGCTTTAAAGTCAGCAGGGCAACGTATGTGCTTTTAGAAAGCGACCGCTCCATCATCAGTTGTGCATAATCCTTGCGGAAACTACACATTTTGAAATCAACCGGCCCCCCATTTGCATTCAATATATCATCGTTTTCCATTTCATTGTATACATCGTCATGCTCGGCAGCAGCAATCAGCGTATCTACCCAACGCTCAGGTTGCATCGCAACTTTCCATTGTCCACAGATCTGGCCAGATAATAAACCGTGAGACCGTTGGGTTATAATTTGCCACCCCGTTGCTGTGTAGTTAACAATCATATTTTTATTCTTGTTCAAATATTACTAGGGAACACTGTAAAAATTAAATTGTTTACAACCAGGTACACTACAATTTCAAGCTTTCATGTCTGTCTGCAATACGGCATTTTCTAACTTTACGCTATATCGCCAGGCGGTGGTTTAAAAACGGTGACAAACTAAAACTATTTAGCCATAAATCATTAAATATCAATTACATACACACAAGAGAACGACAACAAGGGGAGCCAGAATATTGTTTGGTTAGCTTTCAATAATCCCGTTTAAACAAAATCTTTATAACCCTTATGCCCAGGACAGCAGAAAAATTTTCTTATTTCTGCGGTGCCCTTTATTCTTAAATATTTCTATCACATTTTTGTAGAGTAGTATTTGTAACATGCAATTGCGGTTACATTCATGATGATGTTTTATTCATAAGTGTGGATGCACATGGGTAAGATGTTTAGGTAATAATAGTTAATAGTATGAAGGCCGGTTATCCATCCGGCCTTTATTTTTGTACAACCTACCAGGCCGTCAATTTTCCATAGGCACACCACTAGATTGTTTTTCTACCGCCAACTAATTAAATTCCCAGAGCTTATCTTTATAAGACTGAGCTTAACTATCGAAACTAATGTCCAGATCGTAATTTTGCAATAACCCAGTCAGATTTGACACCAGAAATTTTGTCTTTTTCATCCTGTTAACAGCAGGATCTATTCCAAAGTTTATAGCCGTTCTGAAATCAGTTTTTTCAAGGTTAGTGTTTGAAAACCTTGCGGCTGACAGATCGCTGTTATCAAAGACTGCCATGGTAAGATCTGCTTCTGAAAAATCCACTTCTTTTAATGAGCAGGCAATAAACGAAGTTTTTTTCAGCTTTGTACCCAGAAAAGTACTATAATCCAGGTAACATTTATTAAAGCCGAATGAGAACAAAAACTTGTTACACCTCGTAAAGTCGACCCCAAGCAATTTACATCCCGTGAAAACTATGTCTTTTAGTCCCGTACCATTCAATACCGACATGGAGAAATTACAATCTTTAAAATGACAGTCTATAAAATCGCCGTCACGCAGGTCACTTTTACTAAAATCGCAGTTTACAAATTCACATTTCACAAACTCCGCCTTCCCAAGCTTCTTCTCTGAATAATTCACATTGGAGAACTTTTTATCCTCATGTAATACGGGTTCATTGTCTGTACTCATAATTCTGATTTTACTTTATTGATGCCGAACAAAGAATGTTTCAACTTAGCCAAGTCTAATTAAGACGCTATCAAAGGTAAACAAAGTTGACCAAACAGTATACATTTGAACCTGACAATCAATTTTCGCAAGCTTGCGTTAAATCTTGCTAAATAATACTCATTACAAGTTTTTTTCCACGTGTCAGGTTATTTTTAAGCGAATAGTGTGCCCGTTCTACGGTTTCGGCGTTCAAAGATCCGATATTATTGACCACAGGAGCCATCAAAGTTTCGTCCTCAATCATTTTTTTTAAATACTCGAGGCTATTACGGAAATAACTATAGTCTTTTTCAGCTGCGTAAATGAAATTGGAAATATGATGAACCGTTGCGCCTTTATTAAACAATATCTCCCTGGACCCGCTGGTATGAAAATTAGTAACATCCATATAAACACCATTCTTTTTCAATACAGCACCAGAAACTTCGGCAAGGTTATTACCAACGCAATCCACCGCAATATCAAAATGTTGTCCGTCATTTTTGGCTACTGCAGCTTGAACAATATCTTCTTTTTTATAGTTTAAGATCTGCGAATCATCAACTCCAATATCTTTTAAGGATTGTATACTGTCATCACTGCCAGCGGTAACAACAAAACGGTCATAATGATGTACCTTTAATAATCTGATAAGCAGATTGCCCACACCTCCCGCTGCGCCTGTGATGAAAATACGGGCATCTGGGTTTACACCCATCCGGTTAAAACACTGCAATGCCGTAATTCCTGCAGACGGAATTCCGGCCGCCTGCTCAAAGGAAATATTTTTGGGTTTGAGTACAACAATACCTTCAGGCACTACAATATATTCTGCATAGGTTCCATTTGACCCCATATTACCTGCAGTGCAAAATACTTCATCGCCGATGTGCAGTTGATGCACATCCGGGCCTAAACTATCTACAATTCCTGACAACTCGCGTCCCAATACAGGTGAATGAAGGTGTCTCCTTTCAAACTCGTTTTCCCGCATCTGATAATCAATAGGATTGAAACCAGCAGCAATAATTTTAATCCGAACCTGCCCTGCGGCAGGTTCAGGTGTATCCAGGTCTCCAAGTGTTAATATATTATTCTGGTTTAAGAGGATGGCTTTCATGCTGACACATCGCTTGTAAGTGCGTGATACATAGATATTAATTATATCCCGGATTTTGTGTATATAACCCTGGCGTAGTTTGCAATTCAGCTGCAGGAACTGGGTATATTACATAATCAGCCACAATTGGGTTGATTTTGGTTATACCATCTGCTAATCTCCATGCATTCATTTGTGTAAGTGCAAAACCTTCTCTTACAAGGTCGTTCCAGCGTAGCCCTTCTCCAAGAAATTCCCGCTGGCGTTCAGCCATCAGTGTTTCCAGCGTAACATTTGATATTGAGCCTATTCCTGCCCTGCCTCTCACTTTATTTACGATGGCATCAGCATCAGCCTGTGTACCGCCAGCACCGTGCAGGATACATTCCGCTTTCATCATCAACACATCAGTGTAGCGTAAAACAATGAAATTTATCGGCCAGTCCATACCTGTTGTCCCCTTTTTAGTGAGGTCAATATATTTCTTGATAAAAGGGCTTACAGTATAGGTTGTAGCCACACTAAATGGATAACGCACATCAGTACCCCCGCCTGTGTTGGTGGTATAAGAAGTTACCAGGCTTTTTGTCACCGGAAATGTACTGGCACCATAACCATTACCATAGGTATTGGAAATACCCTGCGAAGTCCAGAAAGCTACAGGCGCCAGGTGAGAAGGAAATCCAGCCCCATTCAGGCTACTGGCAAACTGCACATCAAAAACCACTTCGCTGTTATTCTCATTACTATAAGAAAATATAGAACTATAACTGGTACCAAAGCTAAACGGACTACCGGTTATAATCTGATCAAACAACGCAGACGCCTTCGCATATTCATTGCTATTTAAACCCGGGCCCTTTACTCCGTAATCGGGTCCGGATTTGGTGAGATAAACAAGGCCTAAAATTCCTTTAGCTGCAGAAGATGTGGCCCTTCCTACATCTGTACCACTAAAAGAAGCTGGCAGATTGGCGGCCGCATAAGTCAGATCTGCCTCAATAAAAGAATAAACATCAGCCACCGGGCTTCGCGGAATGGAATTCAGCTCCTGCGCAGATTTCACTGTTGACAGGATAGGCACCTCGCCAAAAAGACGAAGCAACTGGAAATAGTAAAAGCCCCTTAAAAACCTGCATTCTGCAGTGTAACGGGTTACCGTTGCCTCATTACCAATCACACTGCCTTTAGTTTCGAGCGCAGCAAGTACATTATTTACATTATAAATACCATTGAAATTTGATTTCCAGGCTGTTGAAATAAAACCTACAGTGGTAATATTTGGTGTGAAATTGTTTATGCCGTCCCAGTCACGGTTTCCATCTGATGTAGCATTGATATTATCGCTTCGCATCTCCCCTAACCATAAAGCCTGACTTGGATAAGCACTCAGTTGTGAATATGCGCCGTTTACTGCCTGGAGGAAATCATTGTTATTTGTATAAAAATTATCGGTAGCTAAACTGGATTCAGGTACCTGTTCCAATTGTTTTTCGCAACTGCTGAACATTACAGCAAGCGTGAAAAATAATAAGTATAGTTTCGTTTTCATCATTTTTTCTTTAATTATTAAAAGCCAAAGTTTACACCAATCGAAGCGGTTTTACTCAATGGCATGGAACCGTAATCACCAGAAATACCATAACTGGTATCACCACTAACATTCGTGTTCTGAGCTTCGGGATTGGCCCCTCCTTTATACTTATCATGTGAAAAGTAGTTTTCCAGCGACACATAAATCCTTGCAGAACCAATAGCAGAGGTTTTGAATAATTTTTTTAGATTATAACCTAGCGTGATATTCTGTACGCGGAAAAAATCTGTAGAGTAAATCCAGTCGGACGTTACATTAGGATAAGTATAAGTTGCGCCTAATTTTCCTCTTGGGGCATTGGCATCAGGACTGGCGGCAGTCCAGTGGTCCCTCCATACGCCCAATACATTTGCAGTTGTGCTTCCAGAAAAATCTATCGCTCTACCGAAATAGGATAGGATTGAACCTCCATGCTGGCCATATACCTGCACGCCCAGATCAAAATCTTTGTATTTAAACGTATTGGTCCATCCCCAGGTATATTTTGGCGTCGGCTGTCCGCCTATCACCCTATCAGCGGCAGTAATTTTCCCGTCGCCATTGGCATCCAGATATTTAGCATCACCTACCGTTTGATTGGCCAGTTTTGCAACAGCCGGATCAGCTATATCTGCCGCGGTTAAGATTCCGTTTGTTTTTGTAATGTAGTAGCTGAAAGCCGGAAGGCCTTCCTTAAGCAGATATGGTGCGTTACTGCCACTATACGCAGAGGCTATTTCAATGTCTGCGTGTGTTGGCCCCAGATCGGTCACCGTATTTTTGTTGAAAGCAATGTTGGCGTTCATTGACCATTGAAAATCAGCAGTTTTTACGTTCACGGTATTTAAACTAAACTCCAATCCTTTATTCACCACTGCACCTATATTCTGCAGGCTTGTACTAAATCCACTTGCAGACAATACCGGAAGGTTCAGTAACAGGTCTGAATTCTTTTTATGATAGGCATCAAAAGTAAAGTTGATGCGATTGGCGAACAAACTAAGGTCTAAACCGAGATCGTATGTACCAGAAGTTTCCCATTTCAGTGCTTTATTGGCAAGTCCTGATACCACTTGTCCTGTTGCAGTTGTTGGTGTGTTACCACCAAATACATAATTAGAGTTTACCAGGGTAGCAATTGCGTTATAGTCACCTATATTATTGTTACCCGATTTACCCCAGCTCGCCCTTAGTTTCAAATCACTGATCACTTTTACATCTTTCAGGAAAGATTCCTCTGAAACCTTCCATCCTGCGGAAACAGAAGGAAATGTACCCCAACGGTTTTCAGAACCAAACTTTGAAGAGGCGTCCCGTCTTATCGTACCAGACAACAGGTACTTGTCTTTAAAGGCGTACTGTAGCCTGCTGTAGTATGAAAACAAGGTATTATTTGATGCAGTGGATGTTCCTGTGGTAGTCACCCCCGCCGCATTGGCAATTGCATTACTTAGCGTTTTGATAATATCATTTGCAAAGCCACCAGCTGTTTCCAGACGCACACCTTCAGTATGAACAATGTTGTAAGATACACCGGCAATAGCTGAGATCTTATGATCCCTGGCTATGGTTTTTGTATAATTCAGGGTGTTTTCATTCAGAAAATTTTGTTTTTTAGTAACGATGTATGCACCGGTAGAGAGCAGTCCGGGATTGGTAAACAGACTTTCAGCCGCACCAACAGTGGCCTGGTCTGAGGTATACTGTGAAGTATTCCTGTCTGCATTGTCATAGTTAACTGTCGACTTCAAAGAAAGTCCATTGATAATCTGGTAGTCTGCATACACAGAGGTCAGCAACCTTGAAGTTTTCACACTGTTGATTGCTGTTTCAAGAAAAGCATACGGACTGATTAATCTTGGACTGGACCAGGTGTAGGTACTGTTTCCGTAGGCGCCGGTATTTAAACCTACAGAACTCTCTACAACAGGAACCATCTGTGCAATCTTCATCAGCTGATTGTCCTTTCCTTCTGCAGGAGGGGCGTTGTTGATAGAATAAGAAGGCGCAAGATTAATTCCGAACTTCAGCTTTTTGCTGGCGTTGGCTTCTATATTTGCCCTTAAGCCGTAGTTTTTATAGTTTGACTTTATCAGCGTACCATTTTGGTTCAGGTAATTTCCTGATATAAAATAATGCACATTTTCAGAGCCTCCGCTTGCCGACATTTCGTAATTCTGGTACAGGGCCTTCCTGTAAACGGCATCCTGCCAGTCTACATAATCCAGTCCCGGGTGACCTTCCTGCGCCCATCTCGGATCTGTCATATACGTGGTATTGATGGTCCCTGCGGGAAGTGCTAAAATTGCGGCTCTTTCTGCGTTGGTCTGACTGGCTGTTCTCCCCGTCCCCGAAGCCACCCAAGAAGCATTTGCCAGCTCAGTTGCCTGCGCTACCCATTCTTCAGCACTAAGCACATCCAGTTTTCTGGAAACTTCACTTACACCTGAGTTTGCATTAAAGTTGATTCTGGCTTTACCTGCCACTCCCCTTTTTGTAGTGATGATCACTACTCCATTGGCTGCGCGTGATCCATAGATAGCACCAGCGGCTGCATCCTTAAGCACCTGCACACTTTCGATGTCGTTGGGGTTCAGGTTGTCGAGGGGACTACCGGAAATACCTCCCGCAGCACTCTGACTGGCAACGTCCAGTGGAAATCCGTCCAATACATATAAGGGTTCGTTTCCAGCAGTAATTGAACCTGCTCCGCGCACTTGTATACTTAGTGCAGCGCCAACCATACCAGTTTGCTGTTTTACCTGCACACCAGCCATCTGCCCTATTAAGGCTTGTTCTACCCGTGTAATTGGTTTTTCTTCAACGTTTTTCGCATTAAAAGATGCCACTGCACCCAAAACATCACTCTTCTTTTGTGTTCCGTAACCCACAACCACAACTTCATCCAGTGCGCTTTGATCTGGCTCCAGTTTTACAGACAACGCCTGCCCCATATAGGTCAGCTCTTTAGTTTTATAGCCCAGGTAGGTAAAGATGAGCACAGGCTGGTCTTCAGTTGAAACCAGCTGAAAGTCCCCGTTTTTATCAGTAGAAACTACTTGTTTTGAATTTTTAACGCGGACGCTGGCTCCCGGGAGAGGAAGGTTTTTTTCGTCGGTTACATTTCCTTTAATAGTTACAGCATGCTGTAATCCTGATTTGGTATTATTTTTTTCAGGTCTGATTCCTGTGGATGCCTGTACAAAAGAAACAGATAATATACCCATTAACCCTAACACCAAAAAAGCTTTTGGCAAAGTGGAGGCACGGTCGTGCTCACCGGAATTTCCGGTTATTTTCATAATTAAGATAGTTTGTGCTAAAGATGAATTGTGCCAGGATTTTATTTCAGATTTTAGGCTGAACTTTTAGGCAGATTTCATAAATTTAACATGATTATTGATTAGTTCTACCGGCAGCAACGCCAATTGATCACCGGTGGTTATGATTGATTTGGGGAAATACAAAATGTATTTCCCCTTTTTTAGCTATGTAATATTACTCTCTTTTCTTCCTCCTTTCTACAATCAAAATCCATTGCTGAATTATAATCTTCTATTAGTTATCTGTGTAAGGACTCCCGTAAGATACCCCATCTGTTGTTCTTAGTGTCAAATATACATTAAGTCTACGTATTTAGTAGATTTAATAAAAAATAACTGAAAAATTGTTTTAGCACATCGTGAAAGCTCATGCTCAAATGATAAAACGTGAGGGTCAACAACATCGAATCTGCATCGGTCATATATTGAATGATCACAATACCCCGACAGGCATACTTATAGATATATAGATATCTTAATATATGTATATCTATAATAGCTCATGATACACCCTTGTGATGATTTCATTTGCACCTCAGCTTATCCACTTCTGGTCAAAACAAAAAAAACCTGTACTCCATGAAGGAATACAGGTTTGGGTAACTATTCTTTGTAATTGGCCAAGGTTAATAAAGTATTTCCCCTGTATAAATAGTGGTTGAAATACTTTTGCAGTTGGCCGCTATAAACGCGAGATAGGTATGTAAGATCACCTTATCCTGCGAAGGCAGAATCTCCAGGTAATCTTTTCCTTTGCTGCGTTTTTCACCGTCAAGGACAAAAGAAGCTGTGCCATTAGCCGGGCAATAGGCCAGTAACATTACGCGGTCTGAGCTCAGCATGCTACCGATCTTCCAACCGGGGTCCCAACTGAATTCAAGCCCACCATCTACAATCTGAACGGTAACCTGTTCTAACACAGGCATGCTCCCCATACTGAATGTAGCTTTCGTAAAGTCTATCTCCTGATCAGGAAATTCTCCTTTTATAGCGTTGTGATAATTTACTGATGTAGCCTCATTTATTGGGCTATGTTTTGTGCCCCGGGTAACCAAATCAAAACCAATATTTATAAAAGGTTGTACAGGTTTCACAAAATGACCAAGGACGTCAAACTTCTGCCTGTTGATCAGTTGTTTTACTGTAGGTGGTTTAGTCGTCTTCGTAATACCTCTGCTGATAATTTGTGTTTTCAATTTGTAGGTATTTATACCACCTAATTTACCTGAAGAAAAGTCATCTCCATTTTTTCTGATTGCCATAATTTTAATTTTTAAATGAAACTTTAATTAATTTGTTTTTTGTCACGTTTTTTGGTGAATTCGTGGTCCAGGGGACACTCCTGAAGTATAAATGACCCCAGATAATCGCTTGTTGAAGTGGATTTCCCATCCGTAGAAGTGAAAAACAGGTAGGCATGAAATTCATCCCCCACATATTGAAATGGAAGCTGATAACTTGCAGTCCTGGCTTTCCTTTCGGCCTCTCCAAAATTGAAAACACCCTTGCGTTTGTTAACGTTGTAAAATACAACATTGGCAAGGTCGGTGGGGCCTGCGGTCCCGGGAATCTGCTCATCGCTATCAAGCGCGTTCCAATTTACAGTTACGGTTGTTTCGGCAGCCGATTCAAGGGATACCCGAAACCCACCATGGAAACCATTACCACTTTTGGTTACATTTACTTTGCTGTAATCAATCTGATAATCCGGGTAGCTCCCGTACACAGCAGTTTTTAGATGATCACTCACAGCTGCATTCGTACCATTCACTTTAGACTTGCGATTGTACCCCATATTAATGGCCTTAGTCAATTTTCCAAAAAAGGAAGTCATCAATCCGAACTTCTTCTGATGATCCAATTGCTTTTTTGTTGGCAGTTTTGTAGATGGAGATGGCTCACTTCTACCCACAAGCTCACCACGATATCTTACTACAACTACTCGTCCGGTTTTCCCGGTAAAGGTGCCGAGCACACCTGGTTTTAGCTTAGACATAATTTTTAAAATTTAAATGTTATAAAATTTGTTAATTGATGTTTGAACGCTTTAAGACGATTCAAGCATGTAAACAAATTTAAAAAATATTATTTTAACTTACTAAAGAACAAGTGATTGAGGGATAATTTATTTATATTTATAACATTACAGATCACATTAACTGCTTAAGAAAATAAGGAAATCGTACCCCCCTTTAATTACCTTGCGCACGTATCTGCAAATTAATCTAAGTTGATGCTCAGATTGCAGTTGATCGTTCGGTAAGGTTAATGATTAACCAGACATTTTTAAAAGAGTATGCCTTGGGTTTAAATTTGAGGTATGCACAGTGCTAAGCGTACCTTTGCCCGGCCACAGAAATCGTTTAAGAGTAGTTTTAGCATGCCTTAGATAACGTTTGAATTTCTGATCCAAATCGGCTGGCAGCACATTGGTTGGTTAATTACCCTAACCAACCCCCAGCCAACCTCCACCCAAACTGCATTCAAAGTCCATCCAACCGATTTTAAAACATATCTAAAACCATGCTTTAACCTGCCGATGTATCGAACTTGTATGTTATTAAGGCATAATTAAGACTCGATTTACTTTTTTTTATCAAAACGGGGCTGACTGTTTTGATGGGACGCCGTCTAAAGAATCATTTGATGACAGTTCAAAAGTCGTGTTTCTGAAAGCGCTAGTTGTAAAGAAGGTGCCTTACCTTACAACGAGATCAATTAAATAGTTTAAATATTTTATGTCTTTTTATTTAATTTATTTAATTTTTAATAATGAATCAGGAGCAGAACTGCACCAAGCAGGCCAATCAGTACGACAAGATTATCAAAGAAAATCTTGAAGTCACACTTCCTGCACTTATTAGAGATGTTCTTGAACTGGAAATTTTTGCTACCGAGGAATTGCCTGATGACGTGCAGCACACTAAAGAAAGAAAACCAGATGCTTTAAAAAGAGTGACAGATATGTTGGGCAACACGTACGTGTTGCACCTTGAATTTCAGTTGAGCGATGAAAAAGAAATGGTTTACCTTATGGCCGAATATAGTATCATGCTGATGCGAAAATATAAGCTTCCCATCAAGCAATACGTTATTTATTTGAAGGATAACAAGCCTCTGATGCCAACGTTTCTGGATACAGCAGATCACAAATTCAGTTTAATCTTATCAGATTAGCAGAAATCGATTACAGAATTTTTTTAAATTCCAACAATCCAGAAATTCAGATGTTGGGAATATTAGCTAACTTTGGTACAGAAGACAGTAACGTAATAGCCGCGTCAATAGTAAATGGCATAGGCTCCACTGCCAAGGGCGAATTTGCACAAATAAAACACTACAAACAACTGCGTATCTATGCAAAGCTGCGCAAAAATATTGAGTTACAAATTGTAAAAGCTATGGAATCAGTATCAACATTTTTTAAAGAAGAGGAAGATTTCCTTTACCTGAAAGGTGAAGCTCTTGGACAATCCAGAGGTGAAGAAAAGAAGAGCCGCGAAGTAGTGGAAAATTTGATTGTTAAACTAGGACTTACTAATGAACAGGCAGCTTTAGGGGCCGCTGTAGATATCACGTATGTGGAGAAAGTACGGGCGGAATTGAAAAAGTGAAAGGTTAAAACAAAATGGAACTATAGTTCCATTTTGTTTTAACTGTCAAATTTCTGCTGTATATATTGTTCGCAAAGTCCGAACGACAGCGTCATGCCGTTCCCTCCAAGTCCGTTAATAACGGTCACCTTACTTTCAGGTTCCGTTATAAAAGACGCCTCACCATTGGTCATCTTCGGATAAATCCCCTGCCAGGTTTGTAAAACAGTCTCGTCTTTGAATCGCGTAAATGTTTTTAAATAGGAAAGGATCATATCATAGATAAAGGCTTTATCAAACGGGTCATGAGTTAAACCGTACTCATGAGAATCACCAACAGTCAGCTCTCCTTCCCCATTTTGCGATACCATCACATGTATACCCCATTTTAGATATTCCGCGTATTGCTGTTCATAGCGTTCACGCAAAGCTGGCAATGTAGGGGCAGATTTAAAGCCTGGGTAATGGATTAGAGACAAGCCTCCGCAGAGTGAAGGACCAATTCGCCATTGATCTGGCTGTCCGACAAGCCGCATCATTTGCAATTTGCATTTGGTTATCTGGGTTTCTTTGAAGATTTCAGGATACAGGGTTTCAAAATCTGCACCCGAGCAAATAAATACCTCATCTGCCTGCCAGCTATTTTTACCAGAAAAGACGCGATTACCTTCAACCTGGGCAATAGCCGTATTGAAATGAAATTCGATTCCATATTTCTGCTGCAAATATGCAGCAACCTGCTGAACGGCTACCCTTGATTCTATAATCATCTCCTCCCCGCTCCAAAGTCCGCCAATTAAATTGGCAGGATTGATAGCGTCAGACTTTTGCATGGCCTGATTTGCGGTAAGTACCGAACAGTCACGTCTCGTGCCATTTTCCTGTGCGTACTCCTCTAACACCTGCATTTCGTCCTGGTGATACGCCAGATGCAATGACCCGGATTCATTGTGCCAGATCTTTGCTTCTGTACAGATGGCTTTCCAGATGCGGCGGGACAACATCGCCCGATCGTACATCGGACCTGTAGCCTGCCCTATTGGCCAGATCATTCCAAAATTCCGTATTGAAGCGCCGATAGCAGTTTCATTGCGTTCAAAGATGCGTACCTGCCAGCCTCTTGAGGCCAAAGCCCTCGCTGTCGCCAAACCAACAATTCCTGCACCGATAATTATAGCTGATCTTCGTTTCATATTACCTCATATTTATAAATCTTCTTTGAACTTTTTGCGCTATGCATAAAATAGATCAGTGAGAGGACGCTGCATACACCCCCAATCAAGGCTACATACCCAATTCCGTTCTTAAAAAAGGCACTCCAGCCGATATGCCCGCTACCAAATTCTTTAAACATCATGATGCTGATGGTTCCCAGATAACCTACAGAATCGGCTATATACATCACAAATCCCACATTGCTCCTGCAATTAAAGGTAGCGATCATTCTTTCGAAAAAAATAGCATTAAATGGGACATAGCCCATATAGAGGCCGATACCCGCAAACGTCATCCAGGTTACCGGATGAATAAGCTGATGATCAAACATCCATGTGGATATCCCCAGCAGCACAAAACCGGTGATAATAAACAAGTGGATGTATTTAAACGCCAAGCGGTTATTTTTCACGAGGATCAGCAGGCTCATCATGACCAATACAATGATAGAAATGATACTATCTACGTGCGTATAAATATTATTTCCCTTCACCCCCAGTTCAGCCCATATTTCTACTTCGAAGTTATCCCTTACATCACGCATAACTGTAAGCATTACATAAATGATGACAACCAACATAATACCCGGGATAAAACGAATCAAAAACTGCCAGCGATCAGTGGCGCTCATAGGTACACGTTCTGCACGCAGTTTTTTATCTTCCAGTGTTGGAGGCGGCATCAGTTCCAGAAAAAACACAAATATTACCAGCGGTATAACAAATAAGGCACCTGTTAAAAAAGGCATAAAATATTCACTGACACCAAAGCTGGTTACCAAAGTTCTGCCTACTGTTTTCACAAATCCCGATGCAAAAATGAGACTAATGGACATTACCGCAGCCATAAATTCTGTTGATTTTCTACCTTCCAGGTAGCCAAATATCAGTCCCCAGATCATTCCAAGCGGAAAGCCATTGATAAACAAGAATACGATATTATACGGAGCAGGTACTATTGCGAAGCCTAAAAGTGCTGCCCACGCAATGCCTATCAGCAGCAACACATAAAACGTACGTGTTTTAGGGCTCACTTCGGCAATGAAACGTATACCATAAAACTTGCTGAGCGTGTAGCCGATCAACTGTGCGATCACCAGCCATACTTTGTAATCAATATGAAGATATTCCTGTTCCCCATAAACTCCTGCGGAAAAAGACTTTCTAAAGGCGTACATGCTGGTATAGGCACCAAAGGCAGCAATGGCCGCCATCACTGAGACAAGCGGGTAAGGCAAGGCTGCAATTTGGTGTTTTAGCCGTTGAATGATAGTCATGTTACTGGCTGATAATATCTAATACCTGCGCGACATCATCTATAATATGGGTTGGGTGATACGATGCCAATTCTTCACGTGTAAATATGCCGGTGGTAATACCAATTACATATTTACATTCTGCGTTTTGACCCTCCCTCACATCTACTTCAGTGTCTCCAACTTTTGCTACTTCGGCCGGGTCAGTAATACCACAGTTTTCCATCAATTTTTGGATCATAAATGGTTCAGGTCTGCCCAGAGGAACTTCATCAGAACCGATTAGATCATCAATAAGGCCTTTCTCTCTCCATTGCAGCCGATCTATTACGCTATTGGCGATGTCCCTGGAAAAACCTGTATTGATAGCCACTCGTATTCCCTGTTTTTTTAGTTTCTCAAATGTCTGTTCTACGTTGGGCAGTGCAACAACATCTGGACTAACATTGTAAAAACTGATCATCTCCCTAACAAAATCGGCATGAATACTGCCGATGAGGCTGGGCGTGATTTGAGAGATATCTGCCTCACAAACAGACAAAAGCTTTCCAATAGCCACTTTTTTCTCATAGCCCATCAAGGGGTTAATTGCTGACAGTTCAACATCATAACCATGTTTTTTCATGGCATACTGAAATGTTTTGCTTACTTCATAATTGTCCTTTACTGTGGTGCCAGCGATATCAAATACGATTAATTTTATTGCCATGTGATTATTTGTGATGCAGGTTCCAAACAGGAGCTGCAGATTTATGTAGTAAACAGTTAGGATACGCTTAGGCCCTGGACCAGCATGAGATAATCTTTAATCCTCTTTTTCATTTGCTCAACCTCTTCCTTTGCAACCGGGATATCGGTTTCTTTTCCAAGATCGTCCCAGAGCCTGATTTTGATATATTCATTTATCAATGGATCAGCTCCATAAACTGCAGCTTCGGTTGCGTCCATTGGTCCGCCCTGAAATTTCAGTGTGATTTTACTCGCCTCTGAAAGCCCCTTCAGGTATTCCGGATCCTTGAAAGTCAGATATCTTTTGGTAGCCACATGGCTGTAAACAAGTTTGGCCAGCCGCTCAGGAAAGCCCATGCTCAGTAAAAATTCTGCTCCAAGCCTGTCATGGTCATGCCTTCCATAACCGTCCATGTCATGCTCGCCTTCCAAAAAGTGGCCTATATCGTGTAGGAAAGCTGCAACTACCATTTCTGTATTTGCACCCTCGCGGATAGCACAATTGGCAGACTGCATCATGTGCATCAACTGCGTAATGTTTTCTCCATATTCTTCATTCCCGAACTTTGTGTAGAGGTTGAAAATTTTGTCGATGTTTTGGTCAAGTTCTAACTGGCTTAAAGGCATATACTTGGCTATTTATCTTTTAAAAACAGTTTATTGGCGGGGATAATTTGTTTGGTAAGGCCATTGCCTGAATAAAATACATCAAGCCAGAACCCACCCATATCATTGAAATATAAAACCTTGATCGCATGTCTCCCTTTTTTAAGGTAGACCTTACCTGAGCGTTCAATTACACCGTGGCTTTCGTTGTTGTCAACAATTTTTTGCCCGTCTAACCATAACTGGCTGCCATCATCTGATTGTGTGTAAAATGTATATTCGCCATCTTCATCGATTTGAAGGTAGCCGTCAAATGACGTGGCAAAGGTATTGTTGCCTTCCGCTAACAAAGGTTGGACCTGCTCCCTGTTCAAGTTAAATTCAAAACTTTCCCAGCTTTTGGCTGGCGTCAGTTCATGAAAATCAGGAAGCCTGGTCCATTTACTTCCGTTATAAAATTTCACCTCGAGGCCATTTCCATGGTGCGACTTAACCAATCTGAAATATGCAGTGGCTGTGAGGCTTTCATTTCCTGCTGGATTAAAAGAAGCCGCTTTTACCACCGCTGTTTGTGTCAGAGCAAAAGGTGCCGTATAAATTGTAGAAGAACGCGATGGCTTTGTGCCATCGGTGGTATATCTGACTTCTGTTTTGTCTGCCGCATCAATTTTAACCAATGCAGTTTTATCTACATATAAACCGCCAGCCTGCGCAAAAAGATATTTTTCAGGCTGAATTACCGGGTAAGGCAATACTTCTTTGCCTTTCCAGAGGTTTAACGGCTCGCCAAATCCAGTGAATGCACTTTTAACCGGCCTGCCGGTCCAGGCATAGGGCGGCATAATATTCAAGGCAAATGCGATGCTGGCTGCGAGATCAAAGGTATACACCTGCTGCTGCACCAAATAGCCTGATTTTACAGCCTTACCATAAAAGATCATTGCAATTTCGGCCTCTGCTGCCGTAGGCCCGCCATGCCCGTAACCAACACCACCATGATCGGCAGTAATAATAACGAGTGTACTCTCCAGAAGACTGGCCTGCTTTAACGCTGTAAGTATAAGTCCTACCAAAGAGTCTGCCTTTTGCACCGCCTTAAAATAAGTAGCGGTGCCATGTCCGTTTTCATGCCCTGCACCATCTACATGGTCCAGCTGAAGGAAGGCAAAATCTGGTTTCTTTTTTTTGAGATAAGTGATAAA
>Ga0247734_1000498_pt1 | contig 34225 bp, 29 predicted proteins | sample UWRJL103311B2_FD_180933 | JGI IMG/M metagenome (GOLD analysis project Ga0247734, IMG submission 180933) | Plant litter microbial communities from Arlington Agricultural Research Station in Wisconsin, United States - UWRJ-L103-311B-2 | ecosystem: Environmental > Terrestrial > Plant litter >...
TAGCTATTTATTCAATTCTATTTACAACAAACCTCTGCTTAAAAACGGGGAGCAATATTTTCTGCAGCATTTTAAGGGATGGCGAATTAAAACAGAGGAGCCTGTACTGCCGGTAAATGAAGCTTATCTAATGGATTTCCGCACGGGGCAGGGACAGGGAACAACTTTTTTCTATACCCTGCCGATGGCGACAGACGAGATATTTGTAGAATATACTTTGTTCTCTAAATCTTTGCTCAGCGCACAGGAATACGATGTGCAGCTTAAAAAATATATAACCGGGATCCTTAGTATTGAAAAGTATACGGTATTGGAAGAGGAATTTGGAGCGATACCGATGACTGATCACCTGTTCAATAGGTTCGACCGCAACATCGTATATATAGGAACTGCCGGTGGCGATACCAGGGGCAGTACAGGATATACTTTCACTAACACACAAAAAACTGTTGGGAATATAATCGGGGCCTGGAAATCGCAGGGAAACCCTTTCTTCAGCAGCGAAAACATTGGGCTTAAACATCAGCTCTATGATGCTACGTTACTTAATGTACTGGACAGACGCAGTTATGAAGGCCATCAGGTGTTCTCCGATTTGTTTAGCAACACCTCCGCTTATCGCATCTTTAAATTCCTGGATGCTGAAAGTTCTGTCTTTCAGGACTTCTTTATTATGAAGAGTTTAAAAGTGGCGCCTTTCCTCCAATCCTTCATACAGGCTGTAAAACGAAGACTTTTATCGTAGTACGAATATCTTAAAACACTTAATTGTCATTTTACTGACTTTATTGGTATATCGGGAAAAGCCGATGTACATTTGGGTTATGGATCAGGTAGAAATATTTAAAGCATTATCTAATAAAACGAGAGTGCAGATTTTGGAGTGGCTGAAAGAGCCTGAACTTCATTTTCCTCCTTCTGAAAGGGATGTTAAGGAAGTAGGCGTTTGTGTTGGTGAAATCCAAAAAAAGGTGAACCTTACACAATCTACCGTTTCTGAGTATCTCTCCCTTCTCCAGCGCAATGGCCTGGTAGAATCCACCCGCATTGGGCAGTGGACCTATTATAAAAGGAACGAGCAAACGCTTAATGAATTTAAGGCACTCATCAATAAAGAACTATAACAACTAAAACATATGAATACAGATAGCTTGTTTCAGCCATTTAAGCTGAAATCACTCAATATGAAAAACAGATTTGTGATGGCCCCCATGACACGTTCATTTTCACCTAATGGCATTCCCACTACTGATGTTGCCAGTTATTATGGTAAAAGAGCAGCGGGAGAAGTAGGCCTTATCCTTTCTGAAGGAACGGTAATTGACCGGGGCTCTTCTTCAAACGATGCCAATATTCCTCATTTTTATGGGGATCAGGCTTTAAAAGGATGGCAGAACGTAATTAGTAAGGTACAGCATGAAGGCGGGCAAATGGGCCCTCAAATCTGGCACATGGGGATTATGGGCGACCATCATTCAGGCTGGCTGCCACCAACACCATTTGAAGGTCCATCAGGGTTTGTGAACCCCGGCGAGGCCAAAGGGCTGGCAATGAGTGAAAGCGATATTGCGGATACTATTGCTGCTTATGGCCGGGCTGCTGCCGATGCTAAGCGTTTGGGATTCAATTGTGTGGAGATCCATGGTGCGCACGGCTACCTGATTGATCAGTTTTTTTGGGATGCATTGAACCATCGTACTGATAAATGGGGAGGCAACAACCTATCTGAACGTAGCCGTTTTGGTATTGAAGTAATTAAAGAAGTACGCCGTCAGGTAGGGGAAGATTTTGCAGTGATTATTCGTCTGTCTCAATTTAAACCACAGGATTACAATTACAAACTGGCAACCAACCCAGCTGAGATGGAAGCCTGGTTAAACCCGCTGGTAGATGCTGGTGTAGACATCCTGCATTGTTCTCAACGTAGGTTCTGGGAACCGGAATTTGAAGGATCAGACCTGAACTTTGCGGGATGGGCCAAAAAAATTACAGGTGCACCAACCATTACTGTGGGATCTATAGGATTAACCGGTGAATTTATGGCCGCTTTCAGGGGAGAGGCATCACAACCAGCTTCACTGGATGAGTTGGTGAGAAGAATGGACAGGGGTGATTTTGACCTGGTTGCAGTTGGAAGGCCGTTACTTTCAGATCCGGATTGGGTTAAAAAAGTACGTGAAGGTAGAAGTGATGAATTTAAAGGCTTTACAAAAGAAGCTCTGGCATCCTTAATCTAATTCTGCAGACATGGATTCCTCTTATCAATTGACATTATCACCGGCTCAGCAGGAGCTGGTAGCGCAAGGCCAAATCAATGAAGAACTACTGGTAAACGCTGTTGCAGAAAATGCCGATCAAATAGGGTATATGCTGCAGGCTTATTACCCGAGGGAAAAAGTAAGTGGCGTTGCAGTAGTATCTGGTAGTACGATTCTTAAAACGGAAACTGAGCTTACGCTGAAACTTGAGTACGTTAAGGAGGAATTTAACGCATGTAGTGCTGTGGATACTGAGTTGAGGGATAGGATGACAGTTACTGTTTATGCTGGCACCGATAGCGCAATATTGACTATTCAAGGCGAATACTGGCCAGAACTATAATCCAGCTTACTGGAGTTTGAAAATTTGTGAAATAAAAAAAGACCTGCCGTGATAGCAGGTCTTTTTTTATTTAAGGTTGGTTTCTACTAATATAAAGTAAATTCAACTCTTCTGTTTTTCTGACGGCCAGCGGCAGTTTTGTTAGAAGCAATTGGTTGGTTTGGACCGTAACCTGTAGCTTCGATACGTGATGGGTTAGCACCTTGTGAAACTAAGTAAGCTTTAACAGCTTCTGCTCTGTCTTTAGATAAACTTAAGTTTAAAGCCATTGAACCTGTGTTATCAGTATGTCCGGCTAATTTCAAGCTAAAGTTTTTCTCTACCAATAATGCAGCTACTCTATCTAAAGTTCTGTTAGAAGTAGAACGGATTGTAGCTTTACCTAAGTCAAACTCTAAATCCCTGATCGCTTCGTTTACAACTTTACGATCTGCTTCAGTAATGATTACTTTCTCAGTTACTTGTGGGCGTGGTTGTTTCAAAGGACATCCAGCTCCGTCAACTACTGTATTTGCAACAGTTCCAGGGCATTTGTCAAATTTGTTTGCAACACCGTCCATATCATCATCACCCATATCTTTTGCATATTGTTCCTGATCTCTCAGTCTGTTTTGCTCAGATGTTGATAATGCTCTTCTTAACTCAGCACTTTCTGCTGCACTTTCTTCACGAATTGCTGCAATAGGGCTGAAGTTTTGTAATTGAGAAGTTCCTTTTTTACCCAATGCAATTTCAACACCTGCATGAGCGTAAGAGAATTTGTCATTTGCTTCACCACGAACACCGTCGAAGTTATTAGTTTTCATGAAACTAACTGTATAACCTAAATCAATGTTCACACCTTTAGATACGCCTAATTTGAAACCTGCTCCAACTGGTACAAACCAGTTTTCGTTGTAACCTGTACTTGCTCCGTTTGGAATACCAGCCTGAGATTGTACGTTAGCACTTGAAGACATATAACCAGCACCTGCAGTTACATACGGTGAAAGGAAATTACGTTTTTGGTTTAAGCTAAGATTTGCAATAGTAAAGTTTGCGCTTACAGCTGCTGACCAGTCAATTCTGGTTTCGAAGCTGCTGTTATCCTGAGCTGCAGTTGGTGAAGGAAGAGCATTTGCCCTGAAGCCTTTTACTTTACCTGCAAGGAAATCAGCCTGAATACCAAATCCAGGTACAATTTGTTTTTTAATGTAACCTCCGTAACCCCAGCTTTCTTGTGGAGTGCGGAAATCACCGTTTGAACTTCCATTGAATGGAGTATAATGAGTTAACATACCACCGTTAAGTCCGATTGACCACGTGCGGAAATCTTTTTTGCTGAAACGTTTTGTTGTATCAGAAGTCATGTCCTGAGCAAACAGAGAAGTTGAAAGTCCTACCAGGGACAGAATCAACGCCGATTTTGTAATTTTTGAATTCATTTTTTGTAATAGTTAGATATTAAATGCTTCCAGACTTATACTGGATGTTTTGCTATGCGTAATAACCTTGCCAAATGAGGCGTAGGGAGTGTCATATCTGTCAATGCCATCATTATGAACGTTTTAATAGTATATAAAGGTTTAATCTAAAAACTGACTTTCATGATTAAAAGTTCAATTAGTTGTATAGTATTTGATACAAAATGCCTATTTTAGTGGTTTTTGTTAACAATTCTTTGATGTTCCTTTAACATAAAACTGGCAAATATCTCTGTTCGATGCTTGGGGAAATAAGGCTTCGATGCTTAGTATGTGCAATGAGAACTGAATATTGCCGAATTATTTTTCTAAAATAGGAAGCCCTAAGAAGAAAATCTGATAGTTTTGTACTCAACATACCTATGTAGTATTATATATGAATCTAAATAACGTTGATCTGACCAACTGCGATAGAGAGCCAATCCATATACCTGGAAGAATACAATCGCACGGATTTCTTCTGGCCGTAGATAACCAAACGCTGACGATCACGCACATCAGCGAAAACATCACTGACTTTATCAGTTCAAGCGCAGGCGATATTCTGGGTCTTTCTGTTGACAGATTTGGTGAAATTGCCGGTTTTAGCGGAAATGGCGGCAAATTGAGCCAGCTTCTTACCTTAGGGAGCACACACAGGAGCTTTGATATGGTTAACCCCTATCCGGTTCATATTAATAATCTAGATTACTATCTGATCATATCTGCCTCAGGTCCCTTGTTCCTTATGGAGTTTGAACCGGCAACTATTGAATATGATCTTCAGAACCAGATTGGGAAATCGATCTCGGGAATATTAAGTGGGAAAAATCTGCGCTCCCTGCTTCACCATACTGCGAGGGAAATTAAAGATATCATTCATTATGACCGGGTAATGGTGTACAGGTTTTTGGAGGACGGGCACGGCGAAGTCATCGCAGAATTTAAAAACGAAGATCTCGAGCCATTTTATGGCTTGCATTATCCTGCGTCTGATATTCCAAAGCAGGCGAGGGAACTCTACAAATTAAACTACACCAGGATTATAGCAGATGTAAATACGATCAGTTCCCCAATACTAACAAGGCAGCAAGATAATGCTGCTGTAGACCTTACGAATTCTGTTTTGCGCGCTGTATCTCCTGTACATATACAATATCTCAAAAATATGGGTGTGGCCTCCAGTTTCAGTATCTCATTGATGGCTCATGGAGAATTATGGGGGCTGGTGGCCTGCCACAATTACAAACCTAAGTATATCGACTATAAAGCCAGGGAGGGGGCCAAACTGATTGGACAGATCGTTTCTTCTGCTCTGGAATACCGCGAAGATGAAGAACAGGATCAGCAACTGAACCAGTTTCAGCATGCAATGGGGATGTTGGAACTACACTTATTAAAAGACGAAAGGATCGTTTCCTCGTTAACCAAACAACAGTTTTCCATTCAGCAGATTGTAGATGCGACGGGAGTCGCATTGTCGCTTGAAAACGAGGTCACAACTATAGGGCAAACACCTGATCAGATGCAGTTACGCGAATTGTTCGATTGGCTGAAAGAAACTATGGAAGATACTGTATATTATACACACCGGTTACCTGAAGTATTTCACCCGGCAAAAGCCTATAAAGGCATCGGCAGCGGTATCATAGCGGCTATGATCTCCAAAAACATGGACGAGATTATTGTATGGTTCAAACCGGAACAAATTGCCACCATCAATTGGGCTGGTAACCCTGATAAACCAGCTGTGCTATCAGAAAATGGGTTGCTTAACCTCTCCCCCCGCAATTCATTTGAATTGTTTTCGCAACTGATAGAGAACACTGCGGTAAAATGGACCAGGGCCGAAATAGCTAATGTGGTCAAAATCAGGGAAAAGATTATTGATAGCATCGCCAAAAAAGCCGGCGAAATCCGGATATTGAATGAGCGGCTTAAACGTGCTTATGAAGAGTTGGATACTTTTAGCTACACTATTTCGCACGATCTGCGCACACCACTCACTTCAATTAAAAGTTTTACCGAACTGGTTATCGCTACAAACAAGTCGCTGGACGATCAAGGTAAAAAGATGCTGTCCAGGGTAGTCGCGGGAGCAGACAAGATGAACTTTCTGATTAATGAGATCCTGAAACTGGCCCGGATTGGTAAAATTGATACAGAGTTTGTCACTATTGATATGACTAAGCTTATACCAGAGTGTGCAGCAGAAGTTACTTCTGCCCAGCACGCACAGGTTAAGGTTACCTTTGGAGAGTTACCTGCAATAAAAGGTACACCTGCGTTAATTAGTCAGGTATTTACCAATTTAATCAGCAATGCGGTAAAATACAGTGCGGCCGTTTCGCAGCCACTTGTTCATATCGAAGGCGAAGTTCATGAAGAGGAAGTGATCTATAAAATACAGGATAACGGAATTGGAATTGCGATGGGGCATCAGCATAAAGTTTTTGAATTGTTTAAAAGAATGGAAAATGTGAAGGATATTGAAGGAACGGGAGTAGGGCTGGCCATTGTGAAACGTATAATAGAAAAGCACGATGCCAAAATTTGGTTTGAATCTGAATTGAAAGTTGGCACAGTTTTTTATATAGCATTGAAAAAATAAATATGATAGTGTCCCCGGATATATTTTACGTTGAAGATGATCAGGATTTTGCATTCATTATGAAATATGCTGTGAAAGAAGTGAGCGATCATCTGACGGTTACAGTAGTTGAAGATGGGAATTCTGCCATTGCTGCCCTGCAGCGTTACGAGAACGAGAAACACAGGCCTAAACTAATATTATTGGATTTGAACTTGCCTGGAGTGTCTGGTTTAGAAGTCTTGAAGCGAATTAAGGAAATATCTTATTTTAAATATGTACCAGTAGTTTTGTTCTCTACCAGTGATAATGTTAAAGATGTGAAAACATCACTGGAAATTGGTGCCAATGCCTTCCTGACCAAACCTGTAGGTTATCATAACCTCATTACCTGTGTGCAGTCCCTTTATGATTTCTGGTTTACACATAACCGAAGTATAAACTGATTGATGCCTGACTGGCTGAGTGTGGTAAGCTGAGCGATTACTTACAACTCGAAAACCTCACCCTTTTCAGGTACAGCTACATTGTAGCCAGCTTCAGTAATGGCGCTGGCCAGACTTTCCAGACTTTTTGATTCACCATGCACGAGAAATACTTTTTTAAGTCGTGCCGGATCTTGTTGCAGCACATTATCCATCAGGTCCTTATGATCGCCATGTCCGCTCAGCAGGTCTGTCTGCCTGATCGTTGCAAAAACACTCAGGTCCCTGTGGCGTAGCCTTACAATAGGATCGCCGCGCAATAAACGGTGTCCAAGGGTTCCTTTTGCACAATACCCGATAAATAAAATAGTACAGTAGTAATTCTGGATGTTATAGTACAAATGATCCTGGATTCTGCCGCCTTCAAGCATCCCGGCTGAAGATATAATGATACAGGGTTCGTGGTAATTGGATATGGAGATACTTTCCCGCTTGTCCTGTACATATGAAAGTTCGTCAAACTCGAACTCGTCACCCTTACGTTTGTAAAAGTCCTGCGATTCTTCATTGAGCAGGTTTTGGTATTTGCGGTACACGTCTGTTGCAAAACTTGCAAGCGGACTGTCTACAAAGATTTTTACAGGAGGCAGGAGTCCTTCGCTGAAAATCTTATTCAACGAATAGACAAGTGCCTGGGTCCTTCCGATACTAAATGCCGGAATAATCAGTCGTCCTGGAAATTTAACGCATGTCTCACTGATAGTTTCCACCAGTTTCTGCTGGAGCGTAGTGTCTGTCGTGTGCAGACGGCCACCATAGGTAGATTCTGAAACCAGGTAATCTACCGCAGGGATTTGTTGCGGGTCTACCAGCACAGGATAGTTTTTCCTGCCGATGTCCCCTGTAAAGGCAATCTTTTTTTGTTCTCCGTTCTCCTGAAGGCTCAAGACAACTGCTGCAGCACCCAATAAGTGACCTACGGGTATAAAACGCAACGAAATCTGATCATTGATTTTAAATTCTTTATCAAATGAAACCGTTACAAAACGCTCCACCGTATCCATTACATGTTTGTGCAGGTAAAGCGGTTTAGGGCCAGAACCTGCCCGCTTGCCTTTAGACCTTTTGTTCTGCTTGCTGATAAAAATATTTACAGAATCAAGCAGCAATAGTTCGGTAAGATCGGCAGTAGGAGGGGTACAGAGGATTTGTCCGTTGAAACCCAACCGCACTAAAGTTGGCAGATTACCAGAATGGTCAATATGGGCGTGGGTAAGAATAACCAGATCAATAGATGAAGGGTCGAACGGAAAATATTCGTTTTCTTCCTGATAGGTATCTTTTTCGTAATCGAGTCCGCAATCTATCAGAATAGTATAATTTTCCGACTGCAATAAATGCATACTGCCAGTCACTTGTTTCGCTGCTCCCCAAACCGTTAATTTCATCTATCTGTATTATCCTGAAAACCTTTTAAAACCGTATCTGTCTAGTAAAAAGTAATAAAAAGATTAGCAATATATCATTTTTAAAGCTAATGAAGGTCAAATGTGCGAAATGATTACCCGTGAATTTCTATTTTATTGTTATACAAGGCTATTTAATTTCACCGTAAACCTATACTTCAACTTTTCTTCCAGCAATACACTACTAACTATTTTCCAGCTGAGCAATTCCCTTATAAATGTTGGTTTTTCCAGTCCCGACCTCAGTGCGGCTGCCGTGTAAAAAGATGCGCGGTCCGGATGGTCTGCTGCGCAGGCATTTATGATATCCCCATAGGAATGCTGGTCGATTATCTGCATGGTAATACCAATGCAGTCTTGCAGATGAATTAAATTTACCGGTGCATCGCCATTTGGTATATCAGATTTTCCGGCAAAGAACCTGCCCGGATCCCTTCCTGGTCCAATGAGCCCTCCAAAACGAAGAATAGTGGTATCAAAACCGGTTGTGTTTTTCAGTAACAGCTCTGCTGATCTGATTGCTTTACCTGAATCTGAATCCGGTTGAGGGTCCGTGTTTTCATCAACTTCTATATTGCGGTCTCCATATACCGAGGTAGAGCTGATAAAAATAACATGTTTGATCAACTGTCTGGCTGCTGCGGTGGCTATTCTTTCTATTTTAGAAAGGAACGTATGCTGTTCTGCAGTACTTCGCTTTGGTGGAATACAGATAATCAGTACTTCGCTGTTAAAAAAATCTGCGTCAAAGTCCCCGCCCTTATCATCGAATTGTACCAGATAGGGCATAATTCCAGAATCCCGTAGCAAAACAAATTTTTCCGTCCTTGTTGTTGAGCCTTTTACCGGGTAGCCATTTTTTACCAGTTCTTTACCAAGTTCCAGCCCATACCATCCGCATCCAAGAATGCTCACCACTATCTTTTTTGTATTCATATTGTTCCTGCTGATCAAGCTTCACAAAAAAAAAGGGGTAATGCAAATGCAAACCCCTTTTTTACGTTTTAAATTGAATTCTTCCTTAAAGAACAGTAACGTTAGAAGCCTCAGGGCCTTTTTTACCGTCATTTAATTCAAATTCTACATTATCGCCTTCATTCAATTCTCTGAATGAATCGCCTGCTATCGCAGAAAAATGTACGAAAATATCTTTTCCTCCATCTTCTGGAGTTATAAAACCAAACCCTTTTGCAGAATTAAACCATTTAACTTTTCCTGTTGTACGCATATTATTATTATAAATTTCGCTGTGAAAATAATGAATAGAATATTAATATCCAAAATCTTAATTGCTTATTCTGCGTTAAAGAACAAATATCCATCAAACCAATAGGTTGTTTTTTTGTTATGCTTTATATAAAAAAGAACTTTTTATGGGAAAATTGGAGCAAAAAGTAGTCACTGATGCAGATGGTAAGCAGCGTATCGTTCCGCGTGATTTGGAGGAATATGAAAATTTAGGGCTGGATGCCGATCACTCATCAGAAAACACAGGTTACAGGGTTAACCTTAACAATGATAACGACCGGATTTCCCACAATCCTGATGGTGAAGATGATGATTCTGACAGTTTTGAAGAGCCAGGATGGTCGCCCTTAATGGATAAATAAAAAACATTGTAATATACGGGTTATCAGGTTATAGTATTGATAACCCGTGTATTACATATAAAAATATATTTAATCCTCGTTCTGTTTATCCTCGCCGCCTTCAGCTTCTGTCTCAGGAATGGTTTCTTCTGTACTTGGGATAACGGTTTCTATTTCCATTTGTTTATTCTCTGTAGGTTCAGGATGCGCCTGATCTGTTTTCGGTAAGTCTTTTGGTGTCTCCATGTGTATATTATTTTATGTATATATAAGTACATGCGGCGCCAAATTGTTTCTACAAATGTCAGAAACAGGGTTTGGCATCATTTTCGCAAATGCCTGTTTGTAATTTAATTCTCTAACTAAAAAAATATATAATGAAAAAGTTATTTGCAGTACTAGGAATCGCGTTGGCATTAACAGCATGTACCAATGCTAAAAAAGAAGAAGCAATCAGACAGGCCGCCATAAAAGCTACAAGAGATAGTATGAGAGTTGACAGTTTCAAAAAAGCCGAAGTAGCCCAAAAAGAACTTGCCGTAAAACAAGCTGAAGCACAGGCTGAAGAAAAAAGAATATTAATGTTATCCGAAGCCAGGGCTGCTGAAAATGCACCGGCCGCAAGAATGGCAGGGACATCAAATACCAATACAACTACTACAACAACAACCAAGAAAAAAGGTTGGAGCAGTGCTGCGCTTGGAACTGTAATTGGTGCAGGTGCAGGTGGTCTGGGTGGTGCTTTGATTGATAAAAAGAAAGGTCGCGGTGCCATTATAGGTGGTGTTGCAGGTGCTGGTGCAGGATACCTGATCGGCAGAGGACAAGACAAGAAATCAGGCAGGGCACAATAACCTGCAGAGAATATATAGCAATAAAAAAGCCTGATTCATCTGAATCAGGCTTTTTTTATTATTTCTTTTCTGGGGGTGTAATTTTTTTCTCTGGTGGTGTAGATACAATCTCACCGAACTCATTTACGTATGCCATCATACTATCCAGGTCACCTCCTGATGAATTTTGTTGACGTTCTTGTTTGCGTTGCTCTTTATCTTCTTTTTTCTTCTGCCTGTTTTTTTCCAATTGCTTCTTCATGAAGGTTGCCTGAGACTTAGCCATAAATTTCCTTGATTTAGTTAAAAAATAACTCTTCTCTGGTGTTACTTGTTAAAGGCGGTCCTGAATTATACATTTAGGATGCATCTAGCCTGAATAAAACTTAAATTCCCGGGCACCAACGGTAAGGGAGCCAGGAGAAATTGAATCTAACCAATGGATTGATTAGCAAGTAAGTATCAAGAGAATAGTGTGTTTGTACTCCGTTCTACGCAAAGATACAAAAAATATTCTGATTTTTTATGCTGCGGCAGCAAGCGGGGAAGGGTAGTTAAGCACTAAATCGTGATATTCTAAAAATAAATTTTGTAATACGGTTCTGTTCATATATTTTTGTCTACCAAATCTATAGACATTATGTACTCTCAAGCTTGCAGCCATTTCGTTTCTCCTTTTCAGCATTCTCTCCGGATAGCTTACGAATGTTGTTGTATGTTTTGTCTCTGGTCCCGCAGTTAACATACGCTTCTTAAAGTATTCAATTTTCAACGTTCCAAATCCATTTCATATGAAGTCACTTTACAAATGGCGTATGCTTACGCTTATATTTTTTATTGCCCAGTTCCATGTCCAGCGGGTGCTGGCACAAGAAAACCAGTTGGTTGAAATAACTGGTTTTGTCAACGATCAGAATTCCAAAACGCCGCTGGCGGGGGTAAGTGTAACTGTAAAGGGTACCATTGCAGGCACTACTACAGATCAAAGCGGAAAATTCAAACTCCGTTCTAAGCTTAAGTTTCCTTTCAAACTTGTACTTAGCAGTATAGGTTTCAAAACGCAGGAGTTTGAAGTAAAAGATGCCGGTACACAGTTAAACATTGAACTGGTAACTCAAACAATTATTGGTAACGAGGTGGTAATCACCGCATCGCGTGTACCCGAAAGTATACTCAGGTCTCCCGTTGCAATAGAAAAACTGGATATCCGTGCACTGCGTGAATCTCCTGCACCCAGCTTTTACGATGCACTTGAAAATGTTAAAGGTGTACAAATGACTACGGCCAGTCTTACCTTTAAAATCCCGAACACAAGGGGGTTTAATATTCCCAGTAATTACAGGTTTGTACAGCTGGTCGATGGTATTGACATGCAGGCTGCGACGCTTGGCGTACCGCTTGGAAATGCAATAGGCCCAACGGAACTTGATATTGCCAGTGTGGAAATCACACCGGGTGCAGCATCTGCGCTCTATGGTATGAATGCCATCAACGGGATGTCTAATTTGATTACTAAAAGCCCCTTTCTTTACCAGGGACTTAGCTTTTATCAAAAAACGGGTTTAAATCATCTTGGTGGTACTGGTCGCGACCTCAGTAACCTGACTGAAACGGCAATTAGGTACGCAAAGGCTTTTAATGATAAATTCGCGTTCAAAGTAAACCTGAGTTACCTGAGAGGGACCGATTGGTTGTCTGACACCCGGACAGATCAGAACCCTAATAACCTGAAGTCTGCCAATCCATCATTTTCTGCATTAAATGGCTCGGACGTGGCTTTCGATGGCTGGAATAAATATGGTGACGATGTACTTGCCGGAAGTAACACAGTTTCTGTGTCAGGTTTGAACATCAATGGTAATGCAAACCAGACGCTGAATGTAGCGCGTACGGGATACTGGGAAAAAGACCTCGTAGCGCCTACTGTAGATAACTTGAAATTTGACGCAGGCCTCAACTACCGTATAGGAAAATTTGCTGAAATTTCTTATACCTACAGATTTGGGAAAATGGACGGCGTATTTCAGCGGGGAAACAAAATCCAGCTGGATAATGTCATTATTCAAAACCACAAAGTAGAATTGAAAGGAAGCAATTTTCTGATCAGGGCAAATATGTCCCTTGAAGATTCTGGTGATTCGTATAATGTGAAACCACTGGCCGATAATCTTGATCTGGCAAGTGGCGGCAGCGGTTCTGTATGGGGCGCAAAGTATAAAACTGCCCTCAATGCCTATGCGTCAAACAATGGTGGGTCCCTAACCAATGCTAACCTTGCCGCGGCTACAGCATACGCAAGACAGCAGGCCGATGCGGGGAGGGTAGAGCCCGGCACACAGGCTTTTGAAACACTGAAAAACACGATCATCGGAATTAACAACTGGGATATCAGGTCATCTACTATTCCAGATGCACCAGTAACAGGTGGAGCTGCACTAATTCAGAAAAGTACCACATACAATTTTGAAGGTCAGTGGGATTTATCTAAAGCAGCAAAGTATTTCGATCTGCTCGTAGGTGGGGATGCCAGGATCTATCAGATTACGCCAGACGGCAACAACTTTGTTGACTTTGACCGTCCTATAGCGGATCGCAATAAAGAACTGGCGGATGGTAGTTATGGAAAGAACATCTATTACAAGAAGTTTGGTGGTTTTGCACAGGTTACCAAAACATTTTTCGATGAAAAACTGAAGTTATTCGCTTCAGCACGTTATGATTACAATCCCTATTTTGATCCAAAAATTACACCACGTATAGCGGCAGTCTACTCGCCTAACCACAATAACAATTTCAGGGTAACCTATCAGCAGGGGTATCGTTTTCCCGGGCTGTTCGAAGCCTTATCTTATGTGAATAACGGTCGTGTGAAGAGGGTAGGGAGTTTATCTTTTATCAATGATGGACTCGGGTACCTCGATAACAGTTATACCCGCGCTTCGGGCGTAGTATTCAATTCGGCAGTGAATGCGGCAGTAGCAGCTGGCGCCGATAGAAATACAGCGGCATTGGCAAACCGCGACCTGCTCGTTAAAGCAGATCTGCCAAAAGCTAAACCTGAAAAAATCAATTCCCTTGAAATTGGGTACAAGAGCGTTTTGTTAGAAAATACGCTTTCAATAGATATTGATGCTTATACAAATACCTACACCGGTTTTCTGGGCCAGGTACAGGTAGACGTACCAAAAAACGCCGCGATAGGATCGGACGCTGCAATAATTAACATGCTTGACGCCAACCGTGATGCTGGTCAGGATCGCTACAGGGTATACACCAATGCCAAAAATAAATACACCAATTATGGTTCTGCTTTGGGACTTACTTATAACTTTTATCAGAAATATACGCTCGCAGGAAATGTAAGTTATAATAAGATAAAATCTAATAGCAGCGATGATATCTTTGTAACAGGTTTCAATACCCCTGATTTTGCTACCAACCTCACCATTGGAAACCGTGAGGTGGTAAAAAACCTGGGGTTCAGCGTCGTTTATAAGTGGCAGAACTCTTTCCTGTGGGAAAGTCCATTGGTCACCGGAACAGTTAATGCAATCAATACATTTGATGCACAGGTTTCCTACAAAATGCCGAGTGCCAATGCCACCATCAAGATTGGGGGCACCAATATTTTCAATAAACCGTTTATCCAATATGCCGGCGGGCCAACTCTTGGCGCCCTGGTTTATGCGGCAGTTACTTTTGAAGGACTTCTGGCTAAATAACCAAGGCTACCTTAAAGTACGTTACTTGGTTTTAACCGGATTTTGCAACGTAAAAGATAAAAGCTCAAGCGCCATCTCATCTACAGAGGCGCTTGAGTTGCTTAATATCACAACTCCTGCCTTTCTGTCTTTAACAAAACCACAAAAACTTCTGAATCCCCCAACGGCACCATTGTGCCAGGTACAGGTAGTTCCCCTGAACGGCTGAATCATCCATGCCAAGCCGGTGCTGATCTCGGCTTGTTTGTCGGTTTCCTTGCGTGTTAATGCAAAATCGGGGCTTATACTGTTTAAATTTGTTTTGAGGTATATCAATAGGTCCTGCATGTTTGATTTTAATCCGCCCGCTGCGTTAAAAGCACCCATCTCCCAGGACTGCAGATATTTTCCGTCAATATCAGAATAGCCACTTACCAGTAATTTTCTGTTGGCTTCGGGTACTACCAGGCTGGTAGACGTCATTTTTAATGGGGTAATGATTGTTTGTTTTAGCAATTCTTCCAAAGGCTGGTGGTAAACGTTTTCGAGAATTATCCCTAAAACAGCAAAACCAAGGTTAGAATACTCCATTCTGGCTCCTGCAAGCGTATCTGGTTTAAACGTTTTCAGGTATTCAAAAATCATTTCTTTAGAATAATGCTGATATGGATTGGCAGGATTGTACCCCCCAATCTTAGCAAAATTTCCAGGTAAACGTGGCAGGGCCGAAGTGTGGTTGGCCAGGTTCAGCACTTTGATAGGAAGGCCGTTATATTGCAGGTTTGGGTAGCTTCCCGGAAGGTATTTCCTGATATCATCATTCAGCGAAATTTTCTTTTCGTTTACTGCATGTGCCAGTAAAGTGGCCACAAAAGTTTTGGTGAGGGAGCCAATTTCATAAAGCGAACGACTGTCAGGCAAAATGCCGTTGCCTCTTTCTGTTTCGCCGTAAAAGATCGTCTCGGTGGTTCCTTCGGTCACAATGCCAATGCTCAGGCTGCTGTTATTCGGGTCTTTGAGGTAGTCCAGTGCAAGGCTGTCCGCATATAGCTGTAATTTAGTCTGTTTCGGGTTGTTGGTCTTAATTAGCGCCGCATTTTTTGGGTTCGGAATTTCTTTTTGGGGTTTAAGCGGACGCCACTCGAAATAAGTAATCTGGGCAGTACCGTTGACGGCAATCTTCAGCTCCAGCCGGCCGTGTTCAAAAGTTATCTGGTAATTGGCATTTGCCTTTACCTCATCTACATATTTCCATGCTTTGATTTTTCCTAGTGGCTCACCTAATTTAACCTTATAAAAGTCGAGGTTGAACTCTGGTGTAATCATACTTTTCGATGATTCTGCATATTGGTTATACATTGCGGGCCAATCGCGCTGATTGTAATTTTCAACCAGTTGTGCTACTGCTTTGTCGGTTAAAGGGCGTTGCTGGGCGAAGGCGCTACTGCAAATCAGCAGCAAAAAGGTGCATATTAATTTGGTCATCTGTTTTTTATAGGGTTAATCTTTTCATTCAGTATGAGTTAAAGATAATAATTATTTATATCCTGCAAATTTTATTCATCGGCCTGATACAGCGGTGGTGATATATTAACAAAATTTAACAAATCCTGTAACTGTTCGCCAACTTAAGAGTCTTATATTGAGTTCATAAACATATCGCATGAAATTGATTACCGGTTTTGCATTGGCTTTAATTTTACCCTTCGGTTATTCACCTTCTTTGTCTGCACAGCAGATCAGGCGGATAGATGGTTCCAGAATCAGTGGCGAAGCACTCAACCATTACATTCCAGAGTTGATGAAAAAGGCAAATGTGCCTGGATTGGCTATTGCGGTGTTGAACAATAACCATGTAGTATACAAAAAAACTTTTGGGTACAGTAACGCCATTACAAAGTCGCTGCTTAAACCCAGTACGAATATTTACGGTGCTTCGCTCAGCAAATCTGTGTTTGCATTACTGGTATTAAAACTTGTTGAGCAGGGAAAACTTGACCTTGATAAGCCGTTGCAGGAATACCTTCCGGATCCAATCTATGATTATCTTCACTTGAAAAAGTGGCATGATGACTACAGTAGCTTGAAGGGTGACACGTTATATCAAAAGATAACCGCCCGGATGTGTCTGGACCACACCTCAGGATTTGCCAATTGGCGGTGGGATATGCCAGATCAGAAACTTAGGGTCCGTGATACTCCCGGAAAGCGTTATAGCTATTCTGGGGAGGGCATGGTTTATCTGCAGGTGGTATTGGAAAAGATGTTGGGCAAATCACTTGAGCAGATGGCAGCTGAGATAGTCTTCAATCCGCTAAAGATGGAAAACACCGCTTACACTTTTCTTCCTGCATTTGAGCGCGATTACGCTTTTGGGCATAATGCCAATGGGGAGTTATATGAAAAAGATAAAGACAACGAAGCGCGGTCGCCAAGCACGATGGAAACAACACTTGATGATCTCTCTCTTTTCCTGGAGGGTGTAATGCAGGATAAGATAATCAGCAAAACCACCACTGAGATCATGTTCAGTCCCCAGATCAGGCTACGATCGGTCAAACAAATGGGGCCTTTATCACGCAGGGATACAAATGTGAACGATGCGCTGCAGCTCAGTTATGGACTGGGTTACGGCCTCCTGAAATCGCCGTATGGCTGGGGGGCTTTCAAAGAGGGGCATGGTGATGGTTTCCAGCATTATATGATCCTGTTTCCTAAACAAAAAACCGCTGTGCTGATGATGACCAACAGCGACAACGGGGAAAGAATATTTAAAGACCTGCTGGAGGCCACTATCGCAGACCGATATACACCCTGGGACTGGCAAAACTGGCCGGCCAGTCAACCTTAATTCTTATAATTCAGGTTGTAAAACCGTCCATACATTATTGGCTAAAATTTTATGACCTTGTGGAGTAGGGTGCAAGCCGTCCTGCTGGATTAAGCTCGGAACGCCTCCCACACCTTTTAGCAGAAAGGGAATGAAAGCCATTTTGTTTTTCTTTGCCAGTTCAGGAAATAACTCCCTGAAAGGAACGGTATACTTTTCTCCCATACTTGGTGGCATCTGCATGCCCGCGAGTACAAACTTTACATTGGGGTATTTCTGTTTCACTTTGTCAATAATTGCCTGTAGATTGGCCTCCGTCTCTTTCACGGGGATGCCCCTTAAGCCATCATTTGCACCCAGTTCCAGCACAAAAATGTCAACAGGCTGTCGTAACAGCCAATCCACGCGGCTTTTCCCGTCCGCAGAGGTTTCACCACTAAGTCCGGCATTAATTACCTTGTAGGGTACCTTTAGTGAATCAATTTTATGCTGTATAAGCGCTGGGAATGCTTGTTCAGGATCTACACCCATGCCTGCGGTAAGACTTGTGCCAAAAAAAAGGATGCTTTTTGTGCCGGCTGCAGGGCTTGTTTCTGTTTTACTGGTAGCAGAAGCGGCCTGGCTTTTAGCAGTATCTGTTTGATTGTTATTGCTGCAGCTGTATATAAATACGGTGGATAGGGCTAAAAATAAATATGTAAGGTAACGCGGCGGATTTGCTTTCATAAAAATGAGTTTTAAGTAGTAAAATAACACTGGCAGTGCATTTTGGTTTCATTACAAAAATGGTAATACAAACGTAACTTAATTGTTTGGACCAAACAATTTAAAGGTTTTAGCTCTATATTTAGTAACATAAGCCTGCGCCGCAGGTCATATAATATATTTAACCACCTTACCTTGGAAACTATTTTAAACATTAATGGTGTCAGCAAACATTATTTGAGTGCTGGCTCCAGGCTCACTATACTCGATCGTATCAGTTTTTCTGTTGAAAAGGGATCTACTGTTGCTATTACCGGTCCTTCGGGAAGCGGGAAAACTACCTTGCTGGGCTTGTGCGCAGGCCTTGACAGGGCCAGTGAAGGCTCTATAGAACTTAGTAATACAAAACTTGACAATTTATCAGAAGATCAGCGCGCAGCGGTAAGGAACCGCCATGTAGGTTTCATATTTCAGAACTTTCAATTGTTGCCAACGCTTACTGCACTGGAAAATATTATGGTACCACTCGAACTCAGGGGAGAAAAAAACATTCGCCCAAGGGCACTCGACTTGTTGGATAAAGTTGGTTTGTCGGCCCGTGCCGATCACTACCCCGTGCAGCTTTCGGGTGGTGAGCAGCAGCGGATTTCGCTGGCGAGGGCTTTTTCAAATACACCAGCTATCTTATTTGCGGATGAGCCTACGGGTAACCTTGATGGGGAAACCAGCGAAAAAGTAATTAAGCTGTTGTTTGACCTGAACAAAGAGGCAGGAACTACCCTGATTATTGTAACGCACGACCTTGAACTGGCTGCACGTACAGACAGGACCATCCGTTTGAAAAGTGGAATTATCATAGCCGATGAACAAAAGACATATGCCAGAACCGAGTAGCCCAGTTTTAAAACAGTCGGCCCCATTGTCCTGGTTGTTTACAATGGCCTGGCGCGACAGCCGGAAAAACCGTTCCAGATTATTTCTGTTTACCTCTTCTATTATTCTTGGCATCGCTGCTTTGGTAGCAGTGTATGCTTTCAGGGATAACCTGCAACGCGATATTGACGACCAGGCAAAAACACTGGCGGGCGCCGATCTTACCATTGACAGCAGGAATGCCATCAGCAAGCCGCTTACCGCCATGCTTGACACTTTAGGCGACGAGCGTGCAAAACAGCTTGATTTTGCCTCAATGTTATACTTTGTAAAAGGCGAAGGCAGCAGGCTGGTACAAATCAAGGCACTGGAAGGAAACTATCCTTTTTACGGAGAGCTGGAAACTACACCTGCCACTGCCGCAAAAGCAATTAAAAAAGGCAGAAACGCGCTGGTTGACAGAACGGTGATGCTGCAGTTCAATGCAAAACCTGGCGACTCCATCAGGGTTGGTAAAATAAACTTCGCCATCGCCGGATTTCTTGACAGTGCGCCGGGCCAGACTGGTCTTGCTGCTACGCTGTCTCCCGTAGTTTACATCCCCCTGCAGTATTTGCCTCAAACAGGCCTGGCACAGTTCGGAAGCAGGATACATTATTCCTATTTTTATAAGTTTAATCACACTGCAGCAGTTACGGCATTGGTTAAAAAAATAAAGCGGCGCCTCGATAAAGAGGGACTGGACCACGAAACTGTTGAGTCGAAAAAACGGGATACCGGCAGGTCGTTTCAAGATATGGGACGTTTTCTGGCCCTTGCAGGTTTTGTGGCGCTGCTGCTTGGTTGTATAGGTGTGGGCAGTGCAATTCATGTGTATATCAATGAAAAGATAGCGGCTATTTCTACTTTGCGCTGTCTTGGCGTAAAGGCTTCTGAAGCATTTTTAATTTACCTGATCCAGATCACTTTTATCGGTTTGTTAGGTGCAATTGCAGGCGCGGCATTGGGAACGGGCATCCAGTTTTTACTTCCAACTGTACTGAAAGATTTTCTGCCACTGGAATTTACCATGCAGGTTTCCTGGACGGCCATCGCACAGGGGATTGTTACCGGCCTGGTCATTTCGGTATTGTTTGCACTGCCTTCATTGCTGGCCGTGCGGCTCATTTCACCGCTCAATGCCATCAGGCTTTCATTTGAGCCTTCCGATTCGACGCGTGAACCTTTAAAATACCTGGTTTATCTGGTTATCATATTATTTATATTCGGTTTTAGCTGGTTGCAAATGAGCAGCTGGATGCAGGCTGTGGTGTTTACGCTGAGTATTCTCATTGCGGTAGTGTTATTTTATGGGCTTTCTGCCTTATTGCTCACACTGGTGAGAAAAACACTGCCTTTAGGTCTAAGTTATGCATGGAGACAGGGTTTTTCAAATTTATACCGTCCCAACAATCAAACGCTCATGCTCATTGTTTCTATTGGCTTATCTACTGCATTGATTGCTACATTATATTTTGTACAGGGGATCCTGATTAGCCGGGTCACCCTATCTTCGGGTAAAAACCAGCCCAATATGGTGCTTTTTGATATTCAGGGCAGCCAGCAAAAAGCTGTAGCCGCTGTTGCCCGTCAAAACAAATTGCCATTGATGAGCCAGGTGCCGGTAGTTACCATGCGTTTGCAGGAAATCAATGGCGTAAATGCAGCACAACTGGTGCTCAATGATAGCCTCAAACGGAAGGCGCCACCAGAAGAAAATGAACGCAGGGAATCTTCGGCCAGGGCTTTCAAAGGAGAAATAAGGGCTACCTATCAGGAGAAACTTACCAGTGCCGAAAAAATCAGCAGCGGGAAATGGACGGGCCGCGTAGATTCTCCATCAGCTATCATTTATATCTCATTGGATGAGCGTTATGCCGAAAGGATCAACGTTAAAATAGGAGATAAGATCACTTTTAATGTGCAGGGAATGATGATACCTACGGTGATTGGCAGTTTACGGAAAATAGACTGGGGCAGGATGCAGACCAATTTCAGGGTAGTGTTTCCAATTGGGGTGCTTGAAGAGGCACCACAGTTTCATGTGCTGATGACACGCGTTCCTGATGCTGCAGTTTCGGCACGTTTCCAGGGTCTGGTTGTACGTACTTTCCCAAATATTTCTGTAATAGACCTGGGGTTGGTGCTGCAAGTATTGGATGAGCTACTTGGTAAAATAAGTTTTGTGATCCGTTTCATGGCTTCTTTTAGTATGATTACCGGCTGGATCGTATTGGTATCTGCAGTACGGAGCAGCAAGAACCAGCGGGCAAGGGAAATTGTATTGCTGCGTACTATTGGCGCCCGTGGAGGGCAGATCCTGTCCATCACTGCTATCGAATATTTGTTCCTAGGCGTGTTTGCAGCTGCCGCAGGAATGATTGTTGCCATTGCCGGCAGCTGGGCTTTGGCGGTATATAGTTTTGGTACAGACTTCCAGCTTCCGGTGCTGCCGGCAATGCTATTATTTAGCTCGGTTACCGTCATTGTAGTCATTACAGGAATGTTGAGCAGCAGCAGCATACTGCGCCGCTCACCTTTAGAAGTCTTGCGTAAAGACAGTTAGGTCAAATGTCTCGAAATATCAAAATTCGGAACAATGTTTGTAGAGGGTTGGGGATTTAATAACATAAATAATTATGAAGAAAAGAATACATGTTCTCGAAGACGATCAGGATATCAGATATATCATAGAATTCTTATTGAAAGATGAAGGATATGAGTTGCAGTTGTCTTCTACGTTCTCTGAGCTTAAAAGTAAACTGAACGATGCACTGCCCGATCTTTTTATTATTGATGTGATGCTTCCCGATGGAAATGGCATAGAAATATGTGAAGATCTGAAAACTGATATGTTCACCAAACATATTCCGGTAATCGTGATGTCTGCAAATCCTGGAAGTAAGGAAAAAAGTGTAACTGCGTTTGCAGACGACTATATCAGCAAACCATTTGACCTTGATTACGTGGTAAAAAGAATTGACAGGTTACTGGCAGGAAAAGTAGCTTAAAAACCCCTTATAATTGCACTATGATCTTACTTGAAAACGAATACATCGAAGTTACCTTTGATACAAAAGGGGCGGAATTAAAAAGTATTAGGAGTAAAACTACAGGACTTGATTACCTGTGGAAGGGCGATCCAGAGTTCTGGGGCAAGTTTAGCCCGGTACTCTTCCCGGTCATTGGTGCATTAAAAGATAACAGCTACATAGTTGATGATAAAATTTATGAATTGCCGCGTCACGGCTTTGCGCGCGACCATGATTTTGAGGTTGAGCACATCAGTGATGCGGAAGTATTATTTACACTTTCAGCCAGCGCAGAAACGTTAAAGGTTTATCCTTTTGAATTTCTATTGGGACTTCGCTACAGGATTTCAGGATCTTCTGTATCCTGTACGTATGAGGTAAGCAACCCTGGACAAAAAGATTTGTTATTTTCTATTGGGGGGCATCCTGCATTTGCGGCACCGCTAAGCACCGATACTTCTTATGAAGATTGTTACCTGGAATTTGCAGTAGACGAGGCGCTTACTTATAATAAAATTGATAATAACCTAATCAGTGACCAGACGGACACGCTACACCTGGACAAGGGCAAACTGCAGCTTAAACATGAATTGTTTTATAACGATGCCCTTGTGTTTAAACAAATGCGCAGCAGGTCCATCTCTTTAAAAAATATTAAAAATGAAAACGGCCTGCATTTTAGGTTCGATGATTTTCCGTTTTTTGGGATTTGGGCAGCCAAGGATGCAAATTTTGTGTGTCTTGAACCCTGGTGCGGTATAGCTGATGGTGTTCATCACGACCAGCAGCTCAGCGACAAAGAAGGCATAGTATCTTTATCGCCGGGCAGTAACTGGAAGCGCACATGGGAAGTCGAAGTTTTTTAATTCCCTTTGATTATACTCACCTTCAAGTGTGAGGGCTGATCTTTTTTAAAATACACTCGGTGGGTAGCTTTCTGAAAATCACCCTCCGTAGCTTTGTATATATTCACAAATTTTTGCGGGTTGCGGTCTACTAGCGGGAACCATGAGCTTTGGACCTGCACCATGATACGGTGACCTTTTTTAAAGCAATGGGCAGCATCCTGCATATCAAATTTAACTTCCGATACTTCACCTGGCACCATAGCTTCGGGTACACTAAAACTTTTTCTGAATTTCGAGCGCATCACTTCTCCGCGGACCATCATCTGGAAACCACCCATTTTGGTGCCTGGTACCGGACTGTCATTTGGGGCATCTCCGGGATATACGTCAATCAGTTTTACCACAAAATCTGCATCTGTGCCGGTAGTAGAAACAAAAAGATCGGCTATGAGGTTTCCTGATATTACTACATCATCTTCCAAAACAGGTGTTTGATATACCAATACATCTGGACGTGACGCAGCAAAACGCTGATCTTCGTACATAAAATCGCTGCCGCGGTCAATCCTGATTTCTTTGGTATAAGGTACAGGTTTATTCGGATCACTAATAAATTCATCGTAACCAATGCCATCGGTAGAAGGTGCTTTAAAAGAAAGCGTCCCGTTAGCATGAAAGTAAAGATTTTGTTCTTGTGCTTCTGCTGGTGGCCATGCTGTGTATTTTTTCCACTGGTTGGAGCCTGTCTCAAATACTGTGGCCTTTGCCAGCTCAGGGTTTTCTTTCCCTTTCAGGTAATGGTTAAAAAAAGCGAGCTCTATCTTTTCACGGAAAAACGGTCCGGTAGCTGAATGGAAGCGGATATTGCCAAGGACATCATTGTCGCCTCTGGTCCAGCTGCCGTGTGTCCATGGGCCCATCACCAGATGATTTGGCGATGATGGTTTGTTTTTTTCTATGCCGGCAAATGTCTTCAGCGGGCCGTAAAGGTCTTCCTGATCAAACCATCCGCCTACGGTAAGTATGGCCGGTTTAATTTTTTTAAGATAGGGAACAGGCGTACGCTTCTGCCAGAACGAACTGTAACTTTCGTTATCCATCATTTGGTTCCAGATTTCGTTTTTACCCTTGAAATATTTTTCGTTTACATTTTTAAGCGGTCCCAGGTTTCTGTAAAAATCATAGGCATCTGGTGTGCCGTATGCAGAAAATGAAGGCGCATGTAAAGTAGTAGGCGCAGGTCTGTCTGCACCATAATAGGACAAAAAGGAGAAAGTGCCCATCATAAAAAATGCACCATTGTGATGACGGTCGTCGCCCATAAACCAATCAGTAACCGGTGCCTGTGGCGATGCTGCTTTTAAAGCCGGATGTGCGTCAATTGCGGTCATCGTGGTATAAAATCCCGGAGCCGAAATACCCCAGCTACCTACTTTGCCGTTGTTATTAGGGATATTTTTGGTCAGCCAGTCGATAGTATCGTAGGTGTCTGAACTTTCATCTACTTCTGTTTTTTTCTTTTTATTTGGGATATAAGGTCTGGTGGCTTCAAACTTTCCTTCAGACATGTATTTCCCTCTTACATCCTGGTAAACAAAAATATATCCTTCCCGGGCAAAAAGCATGGATGGCCCTAGGCTCAGTTTATATTCATTTTCGCCATATGGACCGGCGCTGTATGGCGTACGGTTATACATGATGGGATATTTCTTTGTATCATCTTTGGGCACATAAATAATGGTGAACAGTTTTGCACCATCACGCATGGTTACCTGTTTTTCCAGTTTCAGGTAGTGGTTGCGGATATAGACTGAGTCATCTTTATTAACCAGTGGTTTTTGTGCTGTTGCTGCCAGTGACAGCAGTGATAGTGCGGCAGATAACATATAATTTTTACCAGGTGAAGATTTCATAGGGACAAAATAAACATTTTGCAATCAATTAGTGACTACCCTTTAAGGTAATAACTATCGTTCATTCCTATATGTGGTGACAAGTTATCCCAGATCATCCGCATCCCGTCACTGCCGTCTTTATATTTTACCTCAATGTCCCGTCGCAATTTATTTACCGCAGTACATTCTTGCTGAGAAAGATAGAAGTCATTTTCCTGGAAAAAGTCCATCAGACTGTTGAAGTTTTTCCTTAAGAACCTGTCTGTTTTACTGAGTTTTGCCAGCTCATTTATTTTTCTGCCGATCATCGAACGTTTGATCTGAGGTTTCAGGTTAGGGATCAGGTCGATAATGCCATCTTCTGATATCACTACGAGCAGGGTTTGTGCCTTCTTCTCCATATATTCGTAATAACGGATGGCCGAGTTATACCTGGCACCGCGTGAAGAATCACCGTTTGCAGTAGCAATACCATCCAGGATTACACCTATGGCGTGACAGGTACAATCAATATCAATCAGCAAAGCGCCATCGATAGAGGTAATCTGATGGACAATATCTTTGTTTATTTTGATGGGCTTGATTTTAAAACACTGGCTGCTGAGACGTAGTGCTTCCTCTTCGGCAGCGGATGAAATGGCCAGGATAGTGCCATGTTGTTGTTTGGTAGCTTCCATGGTGATATCCCACAAGGTATTTAATTGTGTTTTGTCAATCCCTTCAAATAATCTTTTAAGACTGGAGAAGAATTTTTCCCTGTTGATCTTTTCGCTATACAAAGCTGGCATCCTAAAGGATACTGCAATCATCACATTATCCTGATGGGACACTTCCCAGTGGAAATGTTTGGTAAAGCTGACTACAAAAAGCGATTCTTCATGGTTGTTGTATTTTCCCCTCAACCGGCATAGGCCATAAATTAATACAGAATCTGAAAGGATGAGTTGTTTATGATCTGCCAGTTCCAGAAACTTACGCACCTTTCTGAAATCTTTAATATGTATCGGGTTTTCCAGTTCCATGGTCAGGCGTACATTGGGATGGTTTTTACGGGCGATGACCATTTTGCCAAATCCCTCCGCACCTTCGTATTTTAAAGACGAAATGGTATTGCAGGCATCATACAAAACATGCAGGCTGTTGGGATGCTGCCCTGCCATTGAAACGGTAGTCATAAAATCATTTCCGGCTTTACTCACCAGTTCATCGCGGCTTTTGGATAATACATTAAATTCAGGCTGCGACTTGACTTTCAGTGCATTGGCACTGGCATCAAGATAAACACTGATAACGCTTTCTATAAAAGACCGGCTTATACGGTGACCGGAAGCTGAAGAATCTTTGGTCAGGTAATAGTAGGTATTCAGCACTTTTCTATTTAGTTCCAACACTACATAAACCAGGTATCCATTGATGTATAGGGCTGATGAGATAAAGTGTTCTTTGTTCCTTTTGGTGGCGTAGGTTCTTAAAATGCGCTGAATTTCCGCCATATAAGCGGTGTCTGCACTATGATAGTGTTCATCTGGCGGCAGTGGCCGGAGGCTCATCTGTATAGCTGTTGATTTCAGGGTACGAAAATCATGCAGTGGATAGTCGCACTCAGGACATTCGATAACGGTGAAAGGGCGGTCGCCTTCGGGTTTAAGCAATACACCAATGAGCAGCACTTTTGGTCCAAGACGTTCGTCAAGCGAATTAAATAATTCTTCTGCCGCCAGCAGCAGGGAGATCTGGCAATGCTGCTGATGTTCCCATATCAGGTTTTCACAGGTTTCCGTAGCTTCTATCATATAATTCCGGTAAATGATTAAATTCTAGTAAACGGTTTTTCCTATATGTTCTGCGGGGTTTAATGAATGTATAGATGATCAGGTACCAAAGATATTTGAAGTTAACTTACAAAAGTGTTAAAGAAAGTTAATTTGGTAAGCTCGAAATTTTACTACATTAGATATTTAAAATTTAAAACACACATGCAAGCACCAGCCAAGGCAAGCAAGTCTGCCTTAACCGCCGCAATACTTGTAGCCTCATTAGGTTATTTCGTAGACATTTATGATTTACTGCTTTTCAGTATTGTCCGTATTCCAAGTTTAAAATCTTTAGGGCTTACCGGTGCCCAGTTAACCGATACCGGCATTATGTTACTGAACGTACAAATGGTAGGCATGCTGATAGGAGGGGTGTTGTGGGGGATGCTTGGCGATAAAAAAGGCCGTCTCTCTGTGTTGTTCGGCTCTATATTTCTCTACTCAATGGCCAACATAGCCAATGGTTTTGTTCATTCCATCGAATCCTATGCTGTTTGGAGGTTTATCGCCGGTCTGGGACTGGCTGGTGAGCTTGGGGCAGGGATTACCCTTGTTGCAGAACTGATGCCAAAAGAAAAACGTGGTTATGCTACTACAATTGTTGCCTCTGTTGGGGTAAGTGGTGCGGTTGTGGCCTATTTTATTGCACAGGCATTTGACTGGAGAACTTCCTTTTTTATTGGGGGCGGCTTAGGTTTATTGCTTTTACTGCTCAGGATTGGCGTAGCGGAATCTGGTATGTTCAGCGAATCCAAAGACGCAAGTAACCGTGGCGACTTTTTTGCTTTGTTTAAAAATAAAGTTCAGTTTGTTAAATACTTACGCTGTATCCTGATTGGTGTACCATTGTGGTTTGTAGTGGGGGTACTCATCACTTTATCGCCAGAGTTTGGGAAAGTACTTCGGGTACAGGGGGAAGTGAGTGCGGGTGCTGCTGTAGCCTGGTGTTACGGAGGAATTGTTATTGGTGATATTGCCGGCGGCTTATTAAGCCAATGGTTAAAAAGCAGGATCAAAGTTGTATATATCTATTTATCCCTTTCTGTACTCGGCGTTGCGGCATATTTTACCATGTACGATTTAAGCTTGCCGCATTTTTATTGGTTATGTGGCGGCATAGGTCTGACGGTTGGTTACTGGGTTATTTTTATGACCATCGCAACAGAACAGTTTGGTACAAATATCAGGGCAACGGTTACTACTACTGTTCCTAATTTTGTGCGGGGGGCGGTTGTGCCTATCAGTTTGCTCTTCCAGTTTTTAAAGGGAGTATATGGTGGGAATATTATTTATGCAGGTTCAACAGTTGCAATAATGTGCCTGGTTTTGGCGTTTGCTGCCTTGGGCAGTATGAAAGAAACCTTTTCCAAAGACCTGGATTATATTGAAGAATTTTAAGCTGGAAACAAACCGCAGATATACATGGGATACATTTTAGGGATAGATATAGGAACGGGCAGTACTAAAGCTGTGGCTGTCGGTTTGGATTACGTGGCGATAGAAAGCAGTCAGCGTTTTTATCCTACTGAAATACCTTTACCGGGCTACAGTGAGCAAGATCCTGAACTGATATGGAAAGCTTTCCAGCAGGTGATAGAAGAACAGGTGCTACATTTGGGTGAAAGCCCGCAAGCCATCAGTTTGAGCAGTGCGATGCATAGCCTGATTGCAGTAAACGAGCAAGGCGGTGCACTTGCGCCAATGATTACCTGGGCAGACAGCCGGGGTACAGCTGTGTCCGAACGTTTACTGTCGACACCCCTGGGAATGGAGTTATATAAGGAAACCGGAACGCCGGTGCATTCCATGTCGCCGCTCTGCAAAATCATATGGCTGAAGGAAAACGAGCCTGAATTTTTCCACAGCGTTTATAAATTTATATCCATTAAAGAATATATCTGGTTCAAGCTGTTCCATTGCTTCGAAGCAGATCACTCAATAGCATCGTGTACGGGTTTAATGGATGTGCAAGGGCTAAAGTGGAGCCAGAAGGCTTTAACTGCTGCTGGGATCTCAGTTGAGCGCCTGTCTGAACTGGTTCCAACAACATACGTGAGAAATGACTTTGCTGCTGATGGACTTGGTTTTCTTAAAAAGGAAACCCCATTTGTGATAGGGGCCAGTGATGGTTGTCTGGCCAATTTGGGTACCGGCGCCATTGCAGCAGGAGTAGCTGCATTGACAATTGGTACAAGTGGTGCCCTGCGCGTGGGTAGTCACTATTCGGTACTGAACGAAGAAGCTATGACCTTCAGTTACCGCCTTGACGAAACTATTTTTATCAACGGTGGTCCTGTAAATAATGGGGGTGCTGCTTTGAAATGGCACCTCAAAAACATTTATCAAAAGGAAGAACTGAGTGCTGACGATTATACTGCTGCGCTGGAAAAAATTATGGCAGTAATGCCAGGGGCCGAAGGGCTCATTTTTCTTCCGTACCTGCAAGGGGAGCGCGCTCCGATATGGGATTCAAAAAGCTGCGGTACATTTTTTGGTATGCGGCTCAGTCATCATACTGAGCATTTTACACGTGCTGTAATTGAAGGAATTTGTTTTGCTTTAAATGATGTGCTCCTGTCGCTGGTTGCTTCAGGACAGGTTGTAGATCAGCTAAATGTAAGCGGGGGCTTTGTCTCTTCGCCGGTATGGCTGCAAATCATGGCAGACATCACGGGCAAAAAGCTAGTGCTGGCCAGAACAGAGGATGCATCTGCCGTTGGTGCCGCATACCTGGCTGTAAAAGCAACTGGAATTACAGATGTATATCCTTCGCCGGTGGCGGCAGAAAATACCATCATTGAACCGGATGCGGCCAGGCATTTAGTGTATCAGCAATATTTTGGGTTGTACAAAAAATTATATATGAACCTGAAAGGGGTTATGGCAGAGCTGTATGCGATGCAGCATACAGCCTGACAAAGTTTTGTACTGCCTGTAATTAATTGCTGGTACTGCTGGAGCGGTTGCTGATGTCATGAACCGAGTTATAGGTTTTTACGAGCGACTGTATGGTCTTCACATCGAAACTGTTCATCGCCCTTATTTTTGCAGTCAGGTCCTGGTCGTCAGAAAATTTCTCCAGTAGTGTACCTTTGATATATTCATTGTTAGCATTGTAATTGTCCTGGCTGGGCGTAATCTCCAGCATACTTCCTGTTCCTGGTTTTTCAATATAATACAACGCATGTCTTTGTGGTTTCGGGCGTTCGTCTCCGTCATAGGTGCTGCCACCAACGCTGATGCCGCCGCCAAATCCAAACCCGCGGTAACCACCGGTACCTATACCCAACCCAATGGATGGCATAAAACGAACCTTCCTCCGTTTTTTCTCTATAGTAGTAGCCCCGCCCATAGAATACAGGTTTACCGGACCGCCTTCTACCAGTTTAAAAAAACGGTATTCGGTTTTGTTATGACTTACAAAAGGTTTGCTGACAAAGGTTTCCCCGTTCCAGTGAAATTCCTTGATATCTTTAGCATAGAACTGCTGGATTTCATCGTTATCTTTTTTTATTCCTACAGTCAGGTAATCGGTTCCTTGTATCGTGCCGCGGATGAAGTCGCCATCCGAGATCACCACAGCATCCTGTGCCATAGCAGTGAAGGTGAGCAGGGACAACAGCAAAACAGCACTAAAATATTTGAATGGTTTCATATCGGTATGATCTATCGCATTAACGCATAACAAAGTTAAAGATTATTTGTCAAACGCGCTTTTATATTAAGAATCGAAAATGTTACCCGGCAGATAGTTGGCATCAACAATATTGCGCTGCAGCCGCTGAACATTTGGCCTGCTAATGAGTTTAAAACAATTTTCCATCCTACACAGTTGTAGTAGAATGCCAGAAAAACCTGAGTACAGTAATTTATTTGAAAAACCCGGAATGGTGGTTGTAAAGCGACTGGTTTACCTTTTAGATGAGCAGTTTCGTATCCCCGGAACAAAATTCAGATTTGGTTTGGACCCAATAATGAACCTTGTACCCTTTTTGGGTGATATGACCGGGTTTGTTATCTCTGCCGGACTGTTACTGACCATGGCAAAAAAGGGGGCGGGAAACAAACTTGTCGTATTGATGAGCATCAATATCCTGCTTGACGCAACTATCGGCGCCATCCCCTTTCTTGGACAGGTTTTTGATTTTTATTTTAAAGCCAACAGTCGTAACCTTAATTTGATGAAAGAGCATTATATTGAAGGTAAACATGAAGGCAGCGGAAGAAATACAGTAATTTTAGCGCTGGTAATTATGATTGCTGTGCTATCTTTGACTATTTATTTGTTAGTAAAGCTGGGTGAGTGGTTTTTTAGCTTCTTTTAATACAAATTAATGCAAAATGCGGTCTGTAAAAAGATAGATTTGTATCCATAACGATTTTATTTACAGAGTGATGCCATTTTTGATTGTCTGAAAATGTTTTAACATCTATTTCCATTAAAAATATGATAAAATCGAATAGGTATATTTCGGTTTAATTATTTAAAATATAATTTTTGCCTTTAAATATTGATCATATTATAAAAGTTACAATTTAGAGACTTTTATTTGAAAAATTGTTGCACTTAATTCTTTTTTTACGGAATATTGTGAAGATATAAACCGATTTAGCTACAGGAGCAATTTCTATAGCTGGTTTGTAAGAATGCAATATAATTGAATTAAGAACTTACCTGAGGATGGATGTCAAAGGTAATAATAGGTAATAACAGTTAATAATAAAAAAGGCCGGGTAACCGGCCTTTTTTTAGTTTATGATCATCTGTTTATTATATTCAAGGATGGCATTTTTGATGTTTTGCACAATCTCTTCCCTTCCTTCCAGTGAGTTGATGTATTCTTCTTCTGTTGGGTTGCTGATAAACCCTATTTCGGTAAGTACTGCTGGCATGCCTGCTTTGGCCAAAACTGCCAGACTTTGTTCTTTTACACCGCGGTCTACACGTCCCACTTTAATATATTGCTGCTGAATAAGTCCTGCCAATTTAATACTCTGACGGCGGTATGCATTTTTCATCAGCGAGAGGATGATAAAACTTTCAGGGTCGTTTGGATTATATCCCTCGTAATTATCTTTGTAATCTTTCTCCAAAAGGATGGACGCATTTTCCCTTACTGCTGCATCCTGTTCTCCTAATCTTCCCGAACCAGAAACCAGAGTTTCAACGCCGCTTACCCCTGTTCGCCCTCTCATATTGGATGGCATAGAGTTACAGTGTATGGAAATGAACAGGTCGGCATGGGCCCGGTTGGCAATGTCAATCCGCTCGTACAAAGGTATAAAAACATCTTCCGTACGTGTGTAAATCACTTTACATCCCGGGATCTCTTTTTCTATGGTTTGTCCTAATAAAAGTGCTACCTGCAGGGCAACGTCTTTCTCCCTTGAAAACAGGCCTCTGGTTGATCCGTCCTTTCCGCCATGGCCGGCATCAACTACAATGGTCATCGGTTTATTTGCCGGTGCCAGTTGTACAACTGGTGGTGGGGAAGAGGGCAAAACTGGAACAGTCTGTGCATAGGCACAGCTTGAGGTAGCAATAAATAGTGCGGCAACAGCCGTTTTAAATGACAGCAGCTTTTTAATATAATAAGGCATCCGTATTCGTGTGTTTAGCTCAAATTTACGAAAGTTAACCGTGAATTTTAAATTACTTTACATCTATTGTCATTCAACGCTCAATAATCAGAAGATATTGCCGGAACTAACTTTGTTGACATAACCGCTCAGATCAGTAGTTGCGCCGTATATTTTGTTATTGACGAACTGTACGCCTGTAGGTTTGGCGCCGTATGCTGTAAAGGCATACACAGGCACTCCTTTAGCAGATTTATTGTTGTTGCCTTGAACTACGTTGCCAGATATTACCGCCTTGTCGGTCCTGATCACAAAGCCCATATCCACGCCCTGACCTCTTGCTGCCGAAGTGGCATAGGTGATGGTGTCATTAGAAAGCTTAATCAGTTGATTGGCAGTTTGCGGTGCATATTTAGTATATGTAAATACGGCAAACCTCTCTAGCGCTGCAGGGGCAGAATAGCTGAACCGGTTGTTGACAATTTCGAGCTGATAGGTCCGGGCGCCGCTTTCAATACTGATGCCGCTGTTTTGACTGTCAGTAAAGACATTTTGTTGTATCCTGGCGTAAACTGTGTAGTCTCCGAAAACGTGCAGTCCAATCCGGCAGCCTTTAAGTTTGTTCCCTGAAATGGCAGCATAAGTATCAGGCTTCACCTTTTCAGGAACGGGGAAAGTCAGGTTAAGGATTATTCCTGTGGCAGTGGCACTTTTATCCATCTGATTGCCGGTAACAATTGGCGCATAATTGCCCCGTACTTCGATACAGTAGAGTTTTGTATCTGAAATAATGTTATTGGTTATTTTTGTATTTGTACCTACGGCCGAAAGTCCTATTCCGTCCAGTGCCTGTTTTGGGTCTTTACCAGTGCCGCTAATGCGGTTCCGTTCAATCACGCTGCCGTCTACTTTTCCCCAGTCCTCAATTCCCATTCGCCCGGCATTGGTGATGGTATTGTTTGTCAGCCTGCATCCAGATGAATAGTCTGAACTGTGGTTTCCGTTTGCGGTAAGTGCATTTGAATAGGCGTTTATCAGTGTATTGCCTTCAACCAGTGTTGCATCGGCACCATTTTCAGCATATTTTATTCCAAGGGTGTTGATCTGGTTGTTCCTGATGGTTGTATTTAGCGATTTGGTGCCGCTTACCCATACAGATTCCATGCCTGATGTACTGTATGGCAGATGAAAGTTGAAATTATTGTATTCGATCACCGTATTTTTACTGTCCTGTACAAAAATGCATGCATTACTCCAGTTGCTCCATTGATGCGCGGCGTCTGATTGTGTAAATTTGAGTTGATGGATCAGTACGTTGTCTGCGTTGCTGATGATGAAGTATCTGCCATTGCTGAGCAGGGTGCCCGTCATCTTTGGCCCCGCCTTAATAACCGTTCCGGTTTCGCCATAAATTTTCCGCCCGGCCTTGATGCTGATGGTTTGATTAATAATATATGTCCCTGATTTAAGGTATATGGTTTCAGATTCGTTGAGCAATTTTTGCAGCGCATCGGTATCATCTGAAGTCCCGTCACCTTTTAGGCCATATGAGGAAAAGGTCTGCGAGCTGGTAGCTGCCGTAGCTATTACATCCTGTTGTCGTGGAGCCTCAGTGATGTTTTCTTTGCTGCAGGATAAAAGGGATAAAACTGTCAGATTAATGAATAGTATAAACTTCATGGAATAAAGGATTAGGAAAGATAAAATCTCTGAAGCCAGGCGAAGTTAGTATTGATACTTGGGTGTTGCTTAATTTTCCCAAAAGTACACAAAACGTGGAAAATTACAAATGATTTGGGGAATTAATTCATTATCGACATTATTATTAAGCTTAGGGTACCCTCAGATGCAGGCCTCCAGTATGTTTAAAAATGTTTTTTTATTGAATTTAATCAATTCTATTTTTTAGCACGCTTTTTGGCCGCAAGTCTTTGGATATAATTAAATTTATGATGATTAATA
>Ga0247734_1000499_pt1 | contig 34214 bp, 35 predicted proteins | sample UWRJL103311B2_FD_180933 | JGI IMG/M metagenome (GOLD analysis project Ga0247734, IMG submission 180933) | Plant litter microbial communities from Arlington Agricultural Research Station in Wisconsin, United States - UWRJ-L103-311B-2 | ecosystem: Environmental > Terrestrial > Plant litter >...
GGTGGGCACGCGCCGACGGGCCATCCATGGCCCAGCGGCGCTCGCTCGGCATCCATGCCGAGCGACCCACCCCACGACACCTGCGCTCACCCTCCCGACGCGCATTTTGCGTCGTCTGTGAAATCGTGGCAGGAAAAGCAAAAGCAAATCTGCTTTGCAGATTTCTCAAACATGACTTCCCGGCTCACACCCTGCTTTTGATTCTGGAGGGGTGCGCAAAACGTATGGGCGACACAAATTGCGACTTGTGGCCGGCCGAGCGCAGGTATTGCGCAGTGGGCAACCCGGCATGGATGCCGGGTTAGCCGCACCGGGCCATGGAGCAATGCCGGAGCGAGGGAAGTCTGAGCCTTGGCGAAGACCCGGCCAAAGGAGCGGGAGCGCTTTGGTTGCTTTCGTCTGGGCCGGCATTCCGGCTTTTCGAAAGTGACGCGCCGTAAGGGCGCAAAGGTGAATCAGCGTCGCCGCCGCTGCTGGATATACAGGGTATTAGGGCTCCCCCAACAGAGTATCTACAGGTAAATTTCGCGCCCAACCCAACGTTCTAGCTTGGATAACGCCCGTTTCAGGGCTTTTACAGGTAGGGCGATGAAGATTTCTCGACGAGGGTTCATGGCGGGGCTGGCGCTGACAGGCGCTGCGGTTCCGGCTGCTTTTTACGCTCACCGTGAACTGACCGCCCCTGATGAGCCCATCACGCCGGGCGAAGCGTCGTTCGACGTGCCGGATGCCGCGGGACGCCAGTTGGCCGATACCTTGCGCGGTGTCTGGGATGTGCGTCTGGAAGGGGCTGATGCCGGGATCGAAGGTCTGCCGTCAGAGGGTTTGCAGCTGCTGCTGGATATCGCCCCTCGGGGTCGGGGTATTCGCGGTTATCTGGACAGCGAAGCCAACCTGCGCGCCGACGCCGAGCCGCGCTATCAATTGCTGGGTGATCTGGCCCAGCCCAAAGGCTCGCAACTGAGCTGGCGCCTGACCCGCTCGGATTCCGCCACCGGCGACCCCGACTATGAATTCAGCGTGGTGCTCGATGAAGTCTGGGGAGCATTTGGCAATGCCGGTGCGGCGACCCTCAGTGGGCGTATTTTCCGGCTGGACCGCGCCGTTGCCTTGCCCATGCTCGACAATCGTTTTGTCGCCCTCAAACGCACCTTTCCCGAGGCGCGGGAACGCATCGGCCTAGGCCCTGCGCTGCTGGCCAGCCTGATCAGCCCGGAACATCGGCTGTTTCACCAGCTCTGGCATGCTTCGCGGGACAAGTGGCACAAGCTGCCCGAGAACAAACGCGAAGCCTTGCGTGGCCTGGGTTGGCAACCTGGCCCACGGGACAGGGAACGCGACGCCCGTGGCCCGCGCAAGGATCGCAATGCGTCCGGGGTGGATTTCTTTTTCATGCATCGGCACATGCTCGGCTCGGCACGGGCGTTACAGCCGCTGCCCTCCTGGCAACGATTCCCGCTGCCGCAGCCCGAGCTGCAACGTGACCGGCAAGGGTTTGCCCGCTATTTCGACAACCCCGACGGCTGCTCACTGCCGCCGACCTGGAGCGCCGAGGGCGACGAGGCCTATACGCAATGGGTCAGCGACGTGAAAAGCGCCGAGACCTATCACAGCAATTTCGAAGTCTGGGAATCGCAATACCGCGACCCGCGCTACCTGTCGAAATTGACCCTGGGCCAGTTCGGTTCGGAGGTGGAGCTGGGGCTGCATGACTTTCTGCACATGCGCTGGGCGTCGGTGCCACGTGATCCGTCCAACGGCCAGCCGGTGCCCATGGCCCGTGATCCGGCGGACTTTGCCGCGCGCTGGTTCGAGGCGGAAAACGATTTTCTTGGCGACCCGTTTTCATCCCACGTGAACCCGGTGTTCTGGGGCTTCCATGGCTGGATCGATGATCGCATCGAAGACTGGTTTCGCGCCCATGAGCGGTTCCATCCGGGGCAGGTCACTCGCCAGACCTTCAACGGCGTGCTGTGGTTTGCCAAAGGCCGCTGGGTGGAAATCGATGACCCGTGGCTCGGCCCCGACACCCATGGTTGCAACACCACGCCGGGGCTGGCCGCCGGCAAGAGCGTGGAGCTGGACCCGGAGGTCATGAAGCTGGCGCTGAAAATCACCTTTGGCGACGAAAATAAACTCACCCATCTGTTCAGAAAGGTCCCGCGTCGCCCGTGGTACGCGCGCCATCTTTCCCTCAAGCGCTGGTTCTGAGCCGGGCAGGGCAATCGTTAAATTTTGTTTCGCTGCCCTCGTTCCCTATTGCAACAGGCCAGCTTGCTGACCATCCCGATTGACGAGTACGCAACACTTTCCTGAGGACACTGGAATGACACAGGCTCTTGTATCTGCCGTGGTTCACGACCTGATCGGTATCGGCTTCGGCCCTTCCAATCTGGCGTTGGCGATTGCCTTGCAGGAACGCGGCGAGCAACAGGGCGCGCTGGATGTGTTGTTCCTCGACAAGCAGGCCGATTACCGCTGGCACGGCAATACCCTAGTGACCCAGAGCGAGCTGCAGATTTCCTTCCTCAAGGATCTGGTCACGTTGCGTAACCCGACCAGCGCGTTCTCGTTCGTCAATTACCTCAAGCAGCACGGCCGACTGGTGGACTTCATCAACCTCGGGACGTTTTACCCGTGCCGCATGGAGTACAACGACTACCTGCGCTGGGTGGCCGCGCAGTTTGAGGATCAGAGCCGCTACGGCGAAGAAGTCACGGCCATCGAGCCGGTCCTGCATAAGCAGAAGGTCGAGGCGTTGCGGGTGATTTCTCGCGATACCCAAGGCCAGAATCACGTACGAACCACGCGTTCAGTGGTGGTCAGCCCTGGCGGCACGCCACGGATTCCGGACGCCTTCGTCGCCCTCAAGGGCGATGGCCGGGTGTTTCATCACTCTCAATATCTGCAGTGCATGGCGCGTCAGGCGTGCGTCAATGGCAAGCCGATGCGTATCGCGATCATTGGTGGCGGGCAAAGCGCCGCCGAGGCGTTCATCGACCTTAACGACAGCTACCCGTCGGTGCAGGTGGATGTGATCCTGCGCGGCTCGGCGCTGAAACCGGCCGACGACAGTCCGTTCGTCAACGAGGTGTTCTCTCCGGAGTTCACCGACCTGATGTTCAGCCAGAACGACGCACAACGCGAACAGATGATCCGCGAATACCACAGCACTAATTATTCCGTGGTGGACATCGATCTGATCGAGCGCATCTACGGTGTGTTCTATCGCCAGAAAGTGTCCGGCATCGCGCGCCACACCTTCCGCAATCTGACCTCGGTGCACGCGGCCACGGCGACCGACAACGGTATCGAACTCGCCCTGGGCAATGTCGCCACGGGGGCGAGCAGCCTGCAGACCTATGACGCCGTGGTGCTGGCGACCGGCTATGAACGGCAATTGCACCGGCATTTGCTGGAGCCGTTGAGCGAATACCTGGGGGAGTTCGAAGTGGCGCGGGATTATCGGATCAAGACCGATGCGCGCTGTCAGGCGTCGATCTACATGCAGGGTTTTTGCGAGTCCAGCCATGGTTTGAGCGACACCTTGTTATCGGTGCTGCCGATCCGTGCCGATGAAATCGCCGAGTCGTTGTACGCCAACATCAGCCAGGGCAGCCGGGATCAGGCGGTGCTGGAGCGGTTGTTGGCGGTGGGGTGAAGGCTACCGAGACCTGTAGGAGCTGCCGAAGGCTGCGAATGGCGGTGTGTCAGGTGCATTGCCTTCGCAGCCTGCGGCAGCTCCTACAGGTCAGAGGTTTATTTCAAAATCAATCCCACTGCGGCGCGAGGCTTGCCGGGCTGGTCAGGCGATGGCCGCGATCCAGTGCGGCAATCTGCGCCATGTCTTCGTCGCTCAGCTTCAGATCGCAGGACTTGAGGTTGCTCTCCAGGTTGCTGCGCTTGGTGGAAGACGGAATGACGGCATAACCCAGCTGCATCGCCCACGCCAATGTCACCTGTGCGGCGGTCGCGTTGTGGCGTCTGGCGATCTGCTCGATGACCGGATCTTTCAGCACTTCACCATAGGCCAAGGTCATGTACGAGGTGATCTGAATCCCGTTCTGTTGGGCGAACTCTGCAACTTTGCGGTTCTGCAGGTACGGATGCAGTTCGATCTGGTTGGTGGCGATGTTGTCTGCACCCACGGCTTCGATGGCTTCTTTCATCAAGGCGATGGTGAAGTTGGAGATACCGATCTGTTTGGTCAGGCCTTGCTGTTTGGCCTCCAGCAACGCGGTCATGAACTCCTTGACCGGCACTGCACCCTGTGGCGATGGCCAGTGAATCAGGGTCAGGTCCACGTGGTCGGTCTGCAGCTTGACCAGGCTCTCCTTGAGGCTTGGGATCAGCTTGTCGGCGGCGAAGTTGTCGGTCCAGATCTTGGTGGTGATGAACAGCTCATCGCGAGACACGCTGCTGTCGGCAATGGCTTTGCCGACTTCGGCTTCGTTGCCATAGATCTGTGCGGTATCGATCACGCGGTAGCCGACTTCAAGGCCGTTGGTCACGGAGTCGATAACTACCTGATCCTTGAGGCGAAAAGTGCCGAGGCCGAATGCTGGAACGGTCATATGCCGTGCTCCTTTGAGGAATGGATAAACAAGACGTGAGCGCAATATCCCGGCTCGGACCCTGAGGAAAAACAGTGAAACGGGAAAGGGATATTTGCCTGCGCGTCACGAATAGGCTTGTTTAGTGGGGCAGCGTCGGGGGGAGATCGTTCCGGGCGAGTGCGCCAGTGAAGACTGTAGGAGCCAACTTGTTGGCGAGGCGGTGGGTCAGATTCGACGTCTCGCGAACAAGTTCGCTCCTACTGGAACCGTGTTATCCCGGTTTTTTGTCGCAATCCACCGGATCGCGTTTGACGAAATGCTTGTGCATGTCAGACGTCAGGGTCTCGATGCGTTCGGTGAGGGATTTGGTCAACTGGGTCAATTGAGTGTTCTGTTCCAGCAAGGACAGCATCTGCGTGGCCAGATCTTCCCGGTGCTGGGCGTCGGCATCGGCGTTGGCTTTGTCTCGGGCTGACTGTCGCGTCTGGGCCAGCAGGATCAGCGGCGCGGCATAGGCCGATTGCAGGCTGAACGCCAGGTTGAGCAGGATAAAGGGGTAAAGATCGAACTGGGTCAGGCCGGTGGCGTTACACACCACCCAGAGCAGGACGATGACGGTTTGCGCCCCCAGGAACGCCGGTGTACCGAAAAACCGCGCAAAGGCCTCGGCCTTCAACGCGAAGCCATCATTGCCAAAGGTGCTGGCCAGATGAGCGTGAGGCTTGTGGAAACGCAGGTGGTCAACGATCTTTTTGCCGGTGGTTTCAGACCCTGGGGTGCTCATGACGTTTTCCTGATGGCCAATACAATGGGGCCACTATAGGCGCTTGTATCAGCCAAGGCGTCATGCAGATGAGCACCCCTGTGGGAGCGAGCTTGCTCGCGAAGAGGCCAGTGTATTCCCTGAGTTTCTGAACACATGGCTCCTGACTATCTGAACACATGGCATAGCATTCGCGAGCAAGCTCGCTCCCACAGACGCTCTGTGTGCGCTGAAGGATTTATATTCAGCGATCAGCTTTTAATCCGGATGCAGAGGCTTGGACAGATGCATGATGCTCGCGTAGTCGTAGACGTATTGCCGTCCGGCATGGCTGGTCGAACGCAGTTGGTCGATCAGCAGTCGCTCTTTCTTGTTCAGGTATCTCAGCCCAGGGTGGTCACTTGACTTGAGGCGATCACGTTCATGGGCGTCAGGGAAAGCTATGACGTTCGTCATGAAATATCTCCTACTTGGTGAGTCCTTGCTTCCGGGGGTGGAGTCCGGTCAGTTATGTGGCGACAGAGCCACCATACCCAGAAAAAGTTGGAGCGATCAAGCCTGTAAATGAATAGCCGGTCACACTATCCGCGTGACCTCAAAGGATTGGCGCGTGCCGTTCACGACGATCTCCAGCTCATCCCCAGGCAGTTTGCCCAGCAACGTCTGGCCCAATGGCGCACGGGAGGTGATGACGGTCACGATGAGTTCGCCGACGGGAATCTTCAGACCAGCGGCATCAGGACCCAGGAACAGATGCTGCTCAATCCCTTGATCATTCTCCAGGGTGATCAGGTCACCCGACTGAATGCCTTTGTCTCCATTGAAGGGCGTCACACTCAGTTTTTGATAGAGCACCAGCGACTGGCGGATTTCCTCCACGCGCCTCGCCTGGCCCGCTGCCAGATAAGACGCCTCCAGGCCCAGGGTGTCGTACTTGTTCTCGGCGATATTTTCTTCGTGAGTCGCTGTTTCGTAGGCCGTTTGTGCGGCGCGCTGGGCGATGTCCAGGTCGATCGTCAGCTTTTCGACAATCAGCTGTAGGACTTCTTGCTTGTTCATGGTCTATCCGCAGAACTGGCTGACATTGGCGCGGCTTTTTTCGCTCGGCGCGGTTCGGTCTTGCTGCATCCAGAAGTTGCACTTCGCAGGGTTGAAGTTCTTCTGTTGTTGTTCCTGGGCTTGCTCCCAGGCCTGGCGCGCTTCGCTTTCACGCAGGCTCTGCTCGTATTTCTCGAACATGGTTTTCTCGGCCTCGGGCGTTACCTTTGCTGCGGGCGGGGTAGTCAATTGCGCAGCGGCATTATGGATCGCCTGAGTGTCGGACTCGGGCAGGGCCTTGTAGACCAGCAGGCCGGTCAGCGCGATTGCGATAAAACCCAGCCAGATGCCAACGGCGATGCAGGCAATGAGCTTCAGCGGGTGGACAGAGGCGTTCAGCGCAGGGCGACTTGAATCAGGCATGGCGACTACTCGACGTTGACGGCAGGTGCTGGCGATTGTGACATGAGCCAAGGCTGGTGCATGCCGGTTGTCTGAACGACAATCGACGTTTTTTATCATTGGGCCTCAGGGAGCCGGAAATGAAAGCCTCTTGGGACATCTTTTGCAATGTCGTGGATAACTACGGCGACATCGGCGTGACCTGGCGTCTGGCCCGGCAACTGGTGGCTGAACACGACCTGGCTGTGCGCCTTTGGGTCGATGACCTGGGCGCATTCGGGCGTCTGTGCCCGACGGCGGATGCTTCGGCGGCGCAACAGTGGCAGGAGGGCGTCAGCGTTCACTTGTGGCCAAAAGCGTGGCAGCCCACGGAAGTGGCCGATGTGATCATCGAAGCCTTCGCCTGCCGCCTGCCGCCTGCTTATGAAGAGGCCATCCTGCAGTGCTCGCCGCGGCCGGTGTGGATCAATCTGGAATACCTCAGCGCCGAGGACTGGGTCAGCGGCTGTCACGGGTTACCGTCGGTGCAGTCCAATGGCTTGCGCAAATTCTTTTTCTTTCCGGGCTTTCTGCCGACGACCGGTGGCCTGTTGCGCGAGGCAACACTGCTCGACCGCCGTCAGAGTTTTCAGCAAGACATGGCTGCGCAGCGAAGTTTCCTGCAGGGGCTCGGGGTTACGCCTGAAAGCGGGGCGCGGCTTATTTCAGTGTTTGCCTACGAGAATCCCGGCATCGGCCCATGGCTTGATGCGTTGGCCAGTGATAGTCAGCCCACCCATTTGCTGGTTCCGGAAGGGCGCATTCTCGGTGATCTGCAACGTTGGCTGGAGGACGAGCCTTTACGCGCCGGATCGGTGGAAAAACGTGGCTCACTGACGATTCAGGTGCTGCCGTTCGTCAGACAAGAGGATTACGACCGCCTGTTATGGTGCTGCGATTTCAACGTGGTGCGCGGCGAAGACTCGTTTGTCCGCGGGCAATGGGCGGGTCGGCCGCTGCTGTGGCACATCTATGAACAGGACGATGACGCGCACTGGGCCAAGCTTGATGCATTCCTTGCCCTGTACCAGCCGGGGCTCTCCCCAGCCGTTGCGCAGGGCTTGAGTGGTTTCTGGCGAGCGTGGAATGCGGGCGAAGACGGCACCCAAAGCTGGCAGGCGCTGGTTGCCAACGCGGCAGAGCTTGAGGCGCATGCCCGCAGCTGGTGCACGCAATTGGCTTCGCAGGCTGATCTTGCTGCGGCGCTGGTACTGTTTTGTGGAGTTTCGTATGATACGCGGCCTTGATATTAGGCTCTGTACGAAAAAGGCCCGTTGTAGAAGGTGTTTCTCGTACAGAGCCTCGGTAATTCCATCCAAATTCGGATATACGCAATGAAAACTGGTAAAGAACTCAAACCCGGTACCGTAATTCGTCTCGAAAACGACCCTTGGCTGGTTCAGAAGGCTGAATTCACCAAGTCCGGTCGTAACAGCGCGATCATGAAGACCAAGCTGAAAAACCTGCTGACCGGTTACAAGACCGAGATCGTTTACAGCGCTGACGACAAACTGGACGACGTAATCCTCGACCGAAAAGAAGCGACCCTGTCCTTCATCAGCGGCGACACTTACACGTTCATGGACACCACTGACTACACCATGTACGAGCTGAACGCTGAAGACATCGAAGCCGTTCTGCCATTCGTTGAAGAAGGCATGACCGACGTCTGCGAAGCGATCTTCTTCGAAGAGCGTCTGGTTTCCGTTGAGCTGCCGACCACCATCGTGCGCGTTGTTGACTACACCGAAGGTTCGGCTCGTGGCGACACCTCCGGCAAGGTGATGAAGCCTGCCAAGCTGAGCAACGGTACCGAGCTGCAAGTGGCTGATTTCATCGAAATCGGTGACCGCATCGAAATCGACACCCGTGAAGGCGGTTCCTACAAAGGCCGTGCTAAATAAGCACAGCGTTTACCGGAACAACAAAAAGCCCGCAGCGATGCGGGCTTTTTTGTGGGCGTTTGTTTTGTTTCTTGTAGAAGCCGCAGGCTGCGAACGGCGGTGGACCAGGACAAATGCCTTCGCAGCCTTCGGCAGCTCCTACAGTTAAATCGTGGCCGTTATACGGTCACGTGCAGACGCACATCAACGTTGCCGCGAGTGGCGTTGGAGTACGGGCACACCTGGTGAGCGGCTTCGACCAGTTGTTCTGCGTCGGCTTGTTCCAGGCCTGGCAGGCTGATGTGCAGGTCGATGTCCAGGCCGAAACCGCCCGGGATCTGGCCGATGCCGACATGGGCGGTGATCGAGGCGTCAGCCGGAATGCTGCGTTTGCTCTGACCGGCCACGAATTTCAATGCCCCGATGAAGCAAGCCGAGTAGCCCGCCGCGAACAGTTGTTCAGGGTTGGTGGCTGCACCACCAGCACCGCCGAGTTCTTTTGGCGTGGCCAGTTTGACGTCGAGGATGTTGTCGCTGGAAACAGCACGACCATCACGGCCGCCGGTTGCAGTTGCGATTGCGGTGTAGAGCGTATCCATGGTGTCACCTCATTGGTATTTGAAAGATCGTAGTGATCGATAGGGTTCAAAAATGGTCGGTCTGCGCTAAACATTTGCGCGCTAACTGAGTGAGAGGGAATGTAGCGCGCAAATAGTTTGTGCGCAAGATAATATTTTGAGGATGTCGCAGCTTCAGTTGGTTACCGGGGGGCTGAGAGTATGCAAAACCTGTAGGAGCCAACTTGTTGGCGAGGGCGGAGTGTCAGGCGATATGGATCTATTGGCAGCACCGACGCTTCGCGAACAAGTTCGCTCCTACAGGGGGGGGCCGTGGCTGGCTGAGGCGTATTAACGCATCAAACACTCCCCTGCAAATTCCCCCGCAACTTGAGCAGCTCGGCCTGCAACTCAAACAGCTTGTCCAGCTCAAGGCCACTGGCAGACAAAATGCAGCCCGGCACGGTCAGCGCCTTCTGTTGCAGCGCCTTGCCTTCTTCGGTGAGGAACAACTGAACCACGCGTTCATCCTCCTTGCTGCGGGTGCGGCTGATAAGACCTTCGCCTTCCAGACGTTTGAGCAGCGGGGTCAATGAGCCAGGGTCGGTCAGCAAGCGGGTGCTGATCTCGCCAACGGTGATGCCGTCCTGCTCCCAGAGCACCATCATCGCCAGGTACTGCGGGTAGGTCAGGCCCAGCGCCTGCAACAGCGGCTTGTAGACCTTGGTCATCAACAATGAGGTGGAGTAAAGGGCGAAACAGAGCTGATTGTCGAGCAGCAAGGCATCGCAGTGGCTGTCGGCAGTGGAGTCGGCAGCTGCGGTCATGGGTGTTCCTCGTAAATCGGTCATGGCCACAATTTAGTGCCGTGATCTTTAATGTGCCAGCTTAATTCAGGAATCGAGAGGGCTGATCGTCGCCCAATCACATGAAACCCGCTACAGCGCAGCAATCTGCGGCTTGCCTGCCTCGCCAGACTGGGTAGCATGCGTGCACTGACTGATTAAGGGGCCCGGCGTGATTGAAGTGGTGATGTATGTCTTGCTGGGTGCTGCCATGGGCACACTGGGTGGGTTGTTCGGGATTGGGGGAGGGCTGGTGGCCATTCCCGCGCTGGGGGTGCTGTTCGGGCTGGATCAACAACTGGCGCAGGGCACCGCGTTATTGATGGTGCTGCCCAATGTGCTGCTGGCGCTGTGGCGTTACAACCAGCGTAATCGCGTCTCGCCGCGTAATGCGCTGATGTTGATCGTCCCTAGCTTCTGCTTCGCCTGGCTGACTTCACTCTGGGCGGTGCGGCTTGATCCGCAATACATGCGGATCAGCTTTGTCGGTTTTCTGATTGCGCTGACCCTGTTCAACCTGGCGCAGATGTACTGGCGCAAGGGTCAGGCGAGCGGTGAGCTGCGTCACGTCAACCAGCTGTGGCTGCTGGGTGTGGGCTCGGGGATCACAGGTGGGGTGTTCGGTGTAGGCGGCGGCGTGATTGCGACGCCGATCCTGACCAGCATTTTTGGTGCGACCCAAGTTGTTGCCCAAGGCCTGGCTTTGGCGCTGGCGGCGCCGACCACGGGCATCACGCTGGTCATGTATGCGCTGCACGATCACGTCAACTGGAGCATGGGTATCCCGTTGGCCATTGGCGGGCTGGCGAGCATCAGTTGGGGCGTCAAGTTGGCGCATTCCCTGCCTGAACGCTTGCTGCGTTCGTTGTTCTGCGGCTTTTTGATCATCTGCGCAGTGATTCTGCTGTTTAAAGTCTGAAAATCTTCACAGCCTGAAGCCGTCGGCGATGTACTCGGCCAGGCATTCGGTGATCGGCGAAACGCTCTGTGGGTTGCGCAGCAGCACGATACTGGCGGAGGGCAACTGCGGCAGCCCTTCGGCCTCGCCCAGAATGCGCAGATCCGGGGTGATCAGGCTTTCCAGCTGCGCAGTCACCGCCAACCCGGCGCTGACCACCGCCATGATCGCTGACAGGCTGGCGCTGGTATAAGCCACCCGGAAATCACGCTGCGCCGAATCCAGTGCATTGCAGGCCCACTCCCGACAGAAGCAATCGGTGTTGAACATCGCCAGGGGAATTGGGCTGCTTTCATGGGGGGAGAAGCCCAATGCTTCGGCCCAGACGAAACGCTCCTGACGCAGAATCTGGCCAATTTCAGTGCCGGGCTGGCGGGTAACAATGCTCAAGTCCAGATCCTTACGCTGCAGCAGGGACGTCGACGACTCGCAATGCACTTCCACCTGAATCAGCGGATAGGCCTGAGCAAAGCGCGACAGGATGCCCGGCAGAAAACGCATCACGTAATCATCCGGCGTACCGATCTTGACCACCCCCACCATGTGCGGCTCGCGCAGGGTATTGAACACTTCGCTGTGCAATTTCAGGATGCGCCGCGCGTACCCCAGCAGCACCTGACCTTCGGCGGTCAGGCTGACGGTGCGGCCATCACGTTGGAACAGCGCACGCTGCAGAACGTCTTCTTCCAGACGCTTCATCTGCATGCTGACTGCCGACTGGGTGCGGTTCACCACTTCGCCGGCGCGAGTAAATCCACCCTGATCGGCAATCGCGACAAAGGTGCGCAGCAGTTCGGTATCGATGCTCGGATAGTTGGCCAATACATCAATCTCCCAGATGCAGTGCATAAGAAACATTCGTTGGATTGATCTTAGCCCCAGGCAGAGACTTAAGCCATCTCACACGGAGGGCAAGATGATGAAAGGTCAAAAAGGTTATGTGCTGGTTCAGGCTCGAGGCTCTTTTACAGAACGAGCGTTCAAGTCGGTGAAGGCTCACATTTCACGCTGGTACGAACTGCATCGCCAGCGTGGGCAACTGGCCAAGTTGAGCGATGAAGCCTTGAAGGATCTGGGGCTGAGCCGGGCCGATGTGTATCGGGAGACCGAGCAGCACTTCTGGAACGACACGATGAACCGCTGACACCGGCGTGCAGTATCGGTTAGCGTTGGGGCTTTTCAGGAGCCCCGTATGACCTCAGACATGTCGCTCAAACACGCTCGTCGGCTGGCGTTGGCCGCTCAAGGCTTCAACGGGCGTTCGCCTCCCGCCAGCATCAAGGCCAGCCATGTCGCGCAGATGATCGAGCGGCTGGGGGTGGTGCAGATCGACTCGGTCAATGCGTTGGTGCGCTCTCATTACCTGCCGCTGTTTTCCCGGCTGGGCAGTTACCCTCAGGCGTTGCTGGATCAAGTCGCCTGGAGTCAGGGGCGCCAGCGCAAACTGTTCGAATACTGGGGCCATGAAGCGTCCCTGTTGCCGATCAGCCTTTACCCGCTGATGCGCTGGCGCATGCAGCGCGCTGAGCAGGGTGAGGGCATCTACCAGCAACTGGCGAAATTCGGCCGTGAGCATCAGCCAACCATCGCGCGCGTGCTGCAAGCGGTGCGTGAGCAGGGCCCGCTGGGGGCTGGCAGTTTGAGCACGCGTCAGGAGCGTGCCGGGCCCTGGTGGGACTGGAGCGCGGAAAAGATGGCGCTGGAGTGGCTGTTTGCTGCAGGTCAAGTGACGGTGGCTGGACGACGGGGTTTCGAGCGGCTTTACGACCTACCCGAGCGGGTGTTGCCTGCCGCTGTGCTCAATCATCCGCACATCCCCGAGGATCAGGCGCAGCGCGCATTGTTGCTGCGGGCCGCTAATGCGTTGGGGGTGGGAACGGAAAAGGACCTGCGGGATTATTTTCGCCAGGACCCTTTGCCCAGCCGAAAAGCCCTGGCCGAACTGGTGGAAGAAGGCACCTTGCAGATCGTCCGGGTTCAGGGCTGGCGTCAACCGGCGTTCTGCCTGCCGGACAGCAAAGTGCCGCGCAAGATTGTCGCCAGTGCGCTGTTATCGCCCTTTGATTCGCTGATCTGGGAACGCGCCCGCACCGAGCGTCTGTTCGATTTCCGCTATCGGCTGGAAATCTACACCCCTGCACTCAAGCGGGTTTATGGCTATTACGTGTTGCCGTTCCTGCACAACGAACGTATCGCGGCCCGTATTGACCTGCGCGCGGAACGAGCAGCGGGGCGATTGGCGGTCCATGCGGTACATGAAGAGGAGCCAGGGCTGGATGAAGAGGGCATGCAGGCGTTGGCACACAATCTGCGGCAGTTGGCGGAGTGGTTGGGGTTGGTGGAGATTCAGGTTAATTGTGAGCGGGCCAGTGGGCTACGCCTGAAAGGAGCGTTTGCACACTATCTGTAGGAGCCAACTTGTTGGCGAGGCGGTGTATCAGCTGTATCCGTGTGTCAGATACGCCGCCTCGCGAACAAGTTCGCTCCTACAGGGATTGGCGTTAACCGATCGTCAGCGTTTAACCTGCTTCAGGGTCTCGGCAATCAAAAACGCCAGTTCCAGCGACTGATCGGCATTCATGCGCGGGTCGCAGTGGGTGTGGTAGCGATCCGACAAGCCGTCTTCAGTGATCGGCCGTGCGCCGCCAATGCATTCGGTGACGTTCTGCCCGGTCATTTCGATGTGGATGCCGCCCGCATAGGTCCCTTCGGCCTGATGCACCTGGAAGAACTGTTTCACTTCACCGAGGATCTGCGCGAAGTCACGGGTCTTGTAGCCGCTGCTGGCCTTGATCGTGTTGCCGTGCATCGGGTCCGAACTCCACAGCACCTTTTTGCCTTCGCGCTCCACGGCCTGAATCAGCTGTGGCAAGTGGTCGCCGACCTTGTTGGCGCCCATGCGTGCAATCAGGTTCAGACGGCCGGGGTCATTGTCCGGGTTGAGGATGTCGATCAGGCGGATCAGGTCATCGGTCTTCATGCTCGGCCCGACCTTGACGCCAATCGGGTTGTTCACGCCACGCAGGAACTCCACATGGGCGCCGTCCAGTTGCCGGGTGCGGTCGCCGATCCACAGCATGTGCGCCGAACAGTCGTAAAAGTCATTGGTCAGGCTGTCGCGCCGCACAAAGGCTTCTTCGTAATTGAGCAGCAAGGCTTCGTGGGCGGTGAAGAAGCTGGTTTCGCGCAATTGTGGCGAGGTGTCCATGCCGCAGGCGCGCATGAAGGCCAGGGTTTCGTCGATGCGGTCGGCCAGCTGGCTGTACTTTTCAGCCAGGGCCGAGTTGGCGATGAAGTCCAGGTTCCACTTGTGGACCTGATGCAAGTCGGCGAAACCGCCCTGAGCGAAGGCGCGCAGCAGGTTCAAGGTTGCAGTGGACTGGTTGTAGGCCTGGATCAGCCGGTCCGGGTCTGGCACGCGGCTTTTTTCGTCGAAACCGATGGCGTTGACGATGTCCCCGCGATACGCCGGGAAGGTCACGCCGTCGATGGTTTCATCATTGGCCGAGCGCGGCTTGGCGAACTGCCCGGCCATGCGACCGACTTTGACCACCGGGCAACCGGCCGCGAAGGTCATGACGATGGCCATCTGCAGCAACACCTTGAAGGTGTCGCGAATCTTGGCCGTCGAGAACTCGACGAAGCTTTCCGCGCAGTCACCGCCTTGCAGCAAAAAGGCACGGCCCTGGGTCACTTCGGCAAACTGGCGACGCAACTCTCGAGCCTCGCCCGCGAACACCAGCGGCGGGTAGCTGGCCAGTGTCTGCTCGACCTTGAGCAGGTGCGCAGCATCGGGATACTGAGGTTGTTGTTGAATCGGCAATGCCCGCCAGCTGTCGGGGCTCCAGGGTTGGCTCATCATGAACTCGAGGTCAGTGCAATCGGACTGGCATGTTAGCAGTTCGCAGCCTGACTGGCGCAGGTGCGCAGAACAGTGCAGGCTTGCCGGGTTTATTGCGCGGCATGCACAGCACGTAACGCGTTTATTGAGGGTGAAACAGGAGATGGGCAAGCAATGACTGAGGAGCGCGTGGAGCGGATTCTGGCCGAAGTGCATGACGACTTCGGCATGATTCGCGTGCTGGAAGTGGAGGATTACCGCTTTCTGGAATTTGGCGATGCCATCGAGCAGAGCTGCACCTTCACGGCTGATCCCAGTTGGCTCGAGTACGATTACACCCGGGCGATGTTCATCGGCGCGTTGTGCCATGAAGCGCCGGAGAGCGCGCTGTTTCTGGGGTTGGGCGCGGGCACACTGACTCAGGCGTGCCTGAAGTTTCTGCCGCTGGAAGACGTCGAAGCCATCGAACTGCGCCCTGACGTCCCCCGTCTCGCCATTGAATACATGGGCCTGGATGATGATCCGCGTCTGTTCATTCGAGTGGGCGATGCCCTCGAACTGCTGGAGACCGCAGAGCCCGCTGACCTGATTTTTGTCGACCTGTACACCGATGTCGGGCCCGGCGTTGGCCATCTGGCGTGGAAGTTTCTCGAGAACTGCCAGAAACGTCTGAATGCTGGCGGCTGGCTGGTGATCAACCAATGGGCGGCCGACGACGGCAAACCGTTGGGGGCTGCGTTGTTTCGCGGCCTTTATCACCGGCATTACTGGGAACTGCCGGTGAAGGAGGGCAACGTGATCCTGATCGTGCCTGCCGACCTTGAGCAGAACCTGGACAGCGACGCGTTGATCGAACGTGCCGAAGCCCTGGCACCGCAGCTGGGTTATTCGTTGCTGAAGCTGATCAAGGACATCCGGCCTGCGACTTGACGGCCTTCGTTTTCTTTAAGAGCGTGCCCGTCGTCCGGACGCCGCGCTGTCGCGCAGCAAACACAGGACTTGTGGGAGCGAGCTTGCTCGCGAAGAGGCCGGTATGCCCGATATATCTCTGTGGGCAGGAACATTGCTTTCGCGAGCAAGGTGGAGCGCCACCCCGGTCGCCCCACAGGTCCTGTGTTTGCTGAGCGACAGCGCGGCGTCTGGGCGATGGGGAATCTCCTACCCGATCCGGGATTCAGCTCAGGCGCCTTTAAACGCTGCAGGCCTGCGCTCCAGCATGGCCTTCAGGCCTTCTTTGGCGTCTTCAGTGTTCATCACGCTGTTGATCAACCCCGGTAACTGCAGCGCAGCCGCGGTTTCGCCTTCCAGCACGGCCTGCCGGGCCGAGGCAATGGTGGCGCGGATTGCCAGTGGCGCCTGCTCGGCAATCCGTCCGGCCAGCAGCAGGGCGTAGGGCATCAGGTCTTCGGTGGCCGTGACTTCCTGGACCAGCCCCATGCGACAGGCTTCCCGGGCGTCGAACTCATCCCCGGTCAACAGCCAGCGCATCGCGTTGCCCCAGCCCGCAATCTGGTGCAGACGCAACGTGGCGCCGCCAAACGCGAAGATCCCGCGCTGCACTTCGAGTTGCGCAAAGCGGGTGTTGCTCGCACACAGATTGATATCAGAGGCGAGCATCAACTCGATGCCCATGGTCAGGCAATAACCCTGGGCCGCGACAATCACCGGTTTACTGACGCGCGGCCCGGCAAATACGCCCCAGGGGTCACAGCCACCTTCGGGCACTTGCCAGCCGTTGATCAGCGCAGGGCCTGCTTCGGCCAGATCCAGCCCTGCCGTGAAATGCTCTCCATGGGCGAAGACCACCGCGACGCGGGCCTGGTCGTCGCGTTCGAACTCGCCATAAGCCAGGCTCAACTGGTTGAGCAGATCAAGATCGAAGGCGTTGCGCTTGGCCACGCGATCAAGGCCGATGAGCATGACGTGATCATGCAATTCACGGCTGACGCGGCCTTTAATAGAGGAGGTCATGTAGGAAGTCTCTGCGCAGTGGGTGGGATCGGAGCTGACTGCCTGACTGAATCGGTGAACCGTTTAAGCACCGCCACCAGTAATACCGGGCCTTGTGCAAAATAGACACTCCTTCAGGTTTGCGCAAAGCCTGTAGGGCTTGGACATCGTCGATGCCTAGCCATGAAAAAAATCCTCCTTTTTTCGCATAATTCCGGTATAGTGCGCGCCGGTCTTTAACAGGACCCTCGTCAAGGTATTGCAATTCCCCGAAGCCAGCTTCGGCTGCTCGTTCGCTCAGCGGACTATCCTCGGCGATCCATTCATCAAACGTTTTCGCAAATCCCCGCCGACAAAGCAGCCAGGGTGACTCTAGGGTCGTACACGGCACGCGCAGCTTTGAAGCATGGGTCTTTGCGGATGCACTAGAGGCAGACCCATGACCCAGGAATTCGGCGGCTTCGCCGCTTTTGAACTTCATCCAAATATCCTTGCAGCCGTCATCGCGACTGGCTACGAAGAACCTTCGGCCATCCAGCAGCAGTCGATCCCGATCATCATGGCCGGTCACGACATGATTGGTCAGGCCCAGACCGGTACCGGCAAAACTGCCGCGTTCGCTCTGCCGATCCTGCATCGCATCGATCCAGCCAAGCGCGAACCGCAAGCGCTGATCCTGGCACCGACCCGCGAGCTGGCCCTGCAAGTGGCTACCGCTTTCGAAACCTACGCCAAGCAAATGCCAGGCGTAACGGTTGTGGCTGTCTACGGCGGTGCGCCGATGGGCCCGCAATTGAAAGCCATCCGTAATGGCGCGCAGATTGTTGTCGCCACGCCGGGTCGTCTGTGCGACCACCTGCGTCGTGACGAGAAAGTCCTGGCAACCGTGAACCACCTGGTTCTGGACGAAGCGGACGAAATGCTGAAGCTCGGCTTCATGGACGACCTTGAAGTCATCTTCAAGGCCATGCCTGAAACCAAGCAGACCGTTTTGTTCTCGGCAACCTTGCCGCAGTCGATCCGTGCCATTGCTGAGCGCCATCTGCGCGATCCAAAGCACGTCAAGATCCAGACCAAGACCCAGACCGTTACCGCGATCGAACAGGCTCACCTGTTGGTTCACGCTGACCAGAAGACTTCTGCTGTCCTGAGCCTGCTTGAAGTCGAAGACTTCGATGCCCTGATCATGTTCGTGCGCACCAAGCAAGCGACCCTGGACCTGGCCAGCGCCCTGGAAGCCAAAGGCTACAAGGCTGCTGCGCTGAACGGCGACATCGCCCAGAACCAGCGTGAGCGCGTGATCGAATCCCTCAAGGATGGCCGTCTGGACATCGTGGTAGCGACCGACGTTGCTGCTCGTGGTCTCGACGTTCCGCGTATCACTCACGTGTTCAACGTTGACATGCCTTACGACCCTGAGTCGTACGTTCACCGTATCGGCCGTACCGGCCGTGCAGGTCGCGAAGGTCGTGCGTTGCTGCTGGTGACTCCACGTGAGCGCCGCATGCTGCAAGTGATCGAGCGCGTAACCGGTCAGAAGGTTGCGGAAGTCCGCCTGCCGGATGCCCAGGCCTTTCTCGATGCCCGCATCAAGAAACTGACCAACAGCCTGTCGCCACTGGTTGGCGATGCTGAATCGACTCACGGCGAACTGCTTGATCGCCTGACTGCCGATATCGGTTGCAGCCCGCGTGCTCTGGCCGCAGCGCTGCTGCGCAAGGCAACCAACGGTCAGGCCCTGACCCTGGCTGCCATCGAGCGCGAGCGCCCACTGGTGCCGAACAACGCCCCGCGTGAGCGCAGCGATCGTTCGTCGTCGGGTGATCGTCCAGAGCGCAGCGGTGATCGTGAGCGTCGCGCTCCGGTCCCACTGGCTGAAGGTCGTGCTCGTTGCCGTACCGCGCTGGGTGCGCGTGATGGCATCGCTGCCAAGAACCTGCTGGGTGCAATCCTCAACGAAGGCGGCCTTGCCCGCGAAGCTATCGGCCGCATCCAGGTGCGTGACAGCTTCAGCCTGGTAGAGCTGCCGGAAGATGGCCTTGAGCGTCTGCTGACCAAGCTCAAGGACACCCGCGTTGCAGGCAAGCAGCTCAAGCTGCGTCGCTATCGCGAAGACTGATCAACGCCTGAGTTGATCGTCTAAAAAAATCCCCGACTGGTTCGGGGATTTTTTTTGCCTTGCGTTCAAGCTATCCGGCGGGCAGCCGATCACTTGAGTAAGCAAGGTGAGCTGCGGCCCACGTGACCCCCTTGCTCCCCGTTGAAAATCGATACAGCCGTAAAAAACTCTGCGCTGCACACCATCTCCCTAGTAGTGGCCAAAAGCCTTCGCCTCCGTTCGACTGTTTGTTCTTTGACGCCATAAACCCGTAGTTGCTGTTTGTCGCGTTAAAGTTGAATTGTTGGCGCCGTAAATAACGACAAATTAAACCAACTAAGCGTGTTTTGATTGGGGTCGCGTTTTTAATTTGACGCCAGAAAAATAAGGTGTCAAATATTTGAAAATAGTAATGGCGCTTTGCTTTTCTGTTGGATAGATTGAGCGCCAGAACTTGCTAGCGACCCGGCGACATATGAATTACTCACTGTTATTTAGCGCTGCAGTTTTGCAATGGTGCGTGGTGACAACGACGCTTGCCGATGCAAGTGTGAATGAAACCGCTACCCTGGCAGAACGACGAACGCTTAATAGCAAAGAAGTGGGCGGGTTAGTTGTAGGACAAACCATGACAATGGCTGGGCGGGCGTTCTATGACGCGTTCGCAAGTGCGTGGACCGACAAGGATGAGAACGGACGTTTTACCGTTTCCATTTCGGAACGACCTACAGCGCGGCTTGGCAGTCAGGTATTTGTCGACTATGGCAACCGCCGGATGTTTCAAACGTTTCTGCCACCTAATCGCGCCTTGATTCCTGCGATCGGTGCCGATGCGGCGAATATCGTTTATCAGGCGATCCTGGATAACCAGCTCGCACAGTTCTTTGGTGATCCCGATCTCGGGCGTGATGAATTTTAAAGGACGTTTTCTATGCACCGTTCATGTCTGGTTGCTGTCGGCCTGGGCCTGTTGACCGCCGTATGCGGTAGCGTTAACGCCAGCGAGCTGGTTTACACCCCAAACAACCCATCGTTTGGCGGCAACCCCCTCAACGGTACGATTTTGCTGAACCAGGCAACGGCGCAGAACAAATTCAAAGAGTCCACGGCTTCCAGCGAGCAGTCGGCTCTGACGCAATTCAATAGCATGCTGCAAAGTGCGATTCTCAGCCGTGTCTCATCGGCCGTGACGTCGAGCATTGTGGGTGCCAACGGATCGCTAACTCCCGGTACTGTAGAAACCACTGATTTCAGAATCACCATCACTAACTTGCAAAGTGGGTTGTTGCAGATAGTGACGACGGATAAAGCTACTGGGCAGACTACACAGTTCCAAGTGAATCAACCGTAATCGCTGTACCGGCTGCAACCCGCTCGACCCTGAATAAAAAACAACATAACTCTTTATCAAAGGAAGGCTCTCATGCGCGCTCATAAATCAGCTCTGTCTATCGCTATTCTTGTTGCTATCTCCGGTTCGGCATTCGCTGACCAGAGCACTGCGAACGTTAATCAGAATGGCGCTTTCAACAAGGCCGACTCTGTACAGGTAAGTGCTACTCGTTCTTCGGTAGGCATTGAGCAGGTTGGCCAGCGTAACGATGCCAAGGCAAACCAGACTGCCAATGACAGCGTTCTGAACATCGGTCAGAAAGGCAACGCCAACTCCGCTGGTTCCAACCAGAAGGGTGGTTACAACAACTCCAGCATTACTCAGACTGGCGATGCCCAGACTGCTCAGATCAATCAGGGTAGCCAGCGTAACAACGCCAGCATTGGTCAGACCTGGAACACCAACACCGGTGCAAAGATTGACCAGGGTTACACCTACTCCGGCAACTACAACAACGCCAGCGCCGTTCAGCAGGGCAACCTGGGTGCCACCGCTTCCATCACCCAATGGGGCAATGGCGACACCGCTTCGACCAAGCAAGTAGGCAACAGCAACACTGCTGCCACCGTCACTCAGCGTGATGGCTCGGCCAACAACGGTTCGATCGTTCAGTCCTTCAACCGCAACGGTACCCAGGCTCTGGTGTCCCAGCGCGACGCAAACAATGGCAAGGCTTCTGTCGCTCAGGTGAGTTCTTCGAACAGCAAAGCCTCTGTTGATCAATCGTGGGGCAGCAACAACGCCGGTTCGGTTAATCAGAATGGTGTTGCCGGTACTTCAGGTTCCGTTACCCAGACTCGCGGTGATCACAACCAAGGCAATGTCGCTCAGAATGATGTCCGCAACAGCGGTGCAGCAATCAGCCAGTCCTACGGTGATCACAACGTTGCCAATGCTTCTCAGACCTACGGCTATGAGCAGAAAGCTGCCATCGCTCAGACTGGCAACTTCAACGCTGCCACGACCGTTCAGTACGCCGGCAATGACATGACCGCCAGCGTTTCGCAAAAAGGCAAGGACAACACCGCTAACGTCAGCCAGACCTGGAGCAACGAGTTGACTGCTTCTGTTCAGCAGACAGGCGACCGTAACTCGGCCTACGCGACTCAGCGCGGTTACAGGCTGGAAGCTGACATTACCCAGACTGGTAACGGCAACAAGGCAAACAGCGCTCAGACCGGTGCCTTCAACGAAGAAACCCTGCTGCAGAAAGGCGACTACAACAACGCCTACATCAGCCAGAGCGGCGTAGGTACTTCGAGCCAGGCCAACATCGTGGCTGTGAACCAGCTCAGCAATAACAACGTCGCCAACGTCGTTCAGACCGGCAACGCTGGCAACATCGCCAACGTCACCCAACGTTAATTGCACTGGCCCCGCCGATGTTCGGCGGGGCTCGTTTTCAATAGGGGAATGACGATGTACCTGCGTTCGTTGTCAATGCTTGTCAGTGCAGTAATGCTTGTCAGCGGCTGTGCCACTTCACGTCCAGCGGCGACGTTCAACCCGGCCTCGCTGGCGCCGCCTACCCAGATTTCCCGTGATTTGATCAACCTGCCAGCACCGGCCGGCCCTATCGCTGTGGCCGTTTATGGTTTGCGTGATCAGACCGGACAGTACAAACCGTCACCAGACAGTTCATTTTCTACCGCTGTTACCCAAGGCGCTGCGTCCTTGCTGGTGACTGCGTTACGCGATTCGCGCTGGTTCAAGCCGGTCGAACGCGAAAACCTGCAGGACGTGCTCACCGAGCGCAAGATCATCCGCGCCCTTGAGCAGCCAAGCGATACGGCGCAAGCCACGCTGCCACCGCTGCGTCCGGCCAACCTGATCATCGAAGGCGCGATCGTTGCCTACGAGAGCAACGTCCGCTCCGGTGGTCTGGGTGTGCGCTACCTGGGTATTGGCCCGTCAGAGCTGTATCGCCAGGACCAGGTGACCGTCAACTTGCGGGCGGTGGATATCCGCACCGGCGAGATTATTCAAAGCGTCACCACGACCAAGACGGTGTTCTCGATCCAGGTTGATTTCGGCGTATTCAAGTACGTATCGCTCAAGCACCTGCTGGAAGTGGAAACCGGCATCAGCCGTAACGAACCGGTTCAGCAATGCGTGCGCGAAGCCATCGAAACGGCCTTGGTGCACATGGTTGCCCAGGGGGCTCGCGATGGCAGTTGGTTGCTCAAGAACCCGGATGACCTGAACAAACCGCTGTTGCAAAGCTATCTGAAAAGTTACGACGAACAGACGTTGAGCGTGCCGCTGACCGGCTCGGACAAATAAAAATTGTGCTACAGGGAGGCAAACATGGCGTTTAACACCCAATACCTGCGATGGCTGGCAGCAACGCTGATCGTCAGCAGCGGGATGTGTCAGGCTGCGGATCTCAAGTCCGAAGCGCGTTACGCCGACATCAGCCGCGGGAATGTCGCGACCATCAGTCAGATCGGCAGCGAGAACAGAACCCGCGTTGATCAGGCGGGCTCGGCCCAGCAGTTGCAGCAGGTGCAGACCGGCGTTCGCAACCGCGCAGTGATCAGCCAGGCAGGTACGGGCAACCAGGCCTATGCTCGGCAGAACGGCAACGACAACAGTCTGACGATTGCTCAGGAAGGCAGTTACAACCAGGTTTCCGCCGTTCAGGAAGGCGCGAACAACTCGGCGGTGGTGGGTCAGACGGGGGCTTACAACCAGGCTTACATCGCTCAATATGGCTACGGCAACCAGGCCAGCGTTCAACAATACGGCTCCCATGGCACCGCGTCGGTGACCCAGCATGGCGACAACTCAACCGCGACCGTAAAGCAGTGGTGATCCGATGATCGACATTTCGCAATTGAGCGTGTCCATCGATGCCCAGCGCCAGGGTGAAGCCGTGTTGATCCGCCCCCGGCTGCAGAACCCGACGCCGTTGACCCTGCAGTACCGGATGACGGTCAGCCAGCGCAGCGCCAACGGCACGTCCAGCGTCAACCAGAGCGGCGATCTGCAAACGGGCAACACGGGCTCGCTGATCAGCTTGAGCATGCCCGTGGACGCCACCTGTCAGGTGCATCTAGAAGTGTTTCAGGGCGATCAATTGGTCAAAACAGCTGATAGCGACTGTCGATAGGCCAATAGCCGCATCTTGCAATGCAGAGCGTGCGGCTAGCCAAACCTGTAAATATCCATCCCCAGCGCGCCCATCGTGAAACCTTTGTGCGCGACGCTGAATGCCCCTCCCGCGCCCCGTGCGAAATACAGCGGCAGCAAATGCTCGTCGCTGGGATGATTGCGCACGGCGTTGGGCGCCTGGCTGCGATAGTCGTGCAGCGCGGCTTCATCGTTATCAGCCAGTTTCTCGATCATCCAGTCACGAAAGGCCTTGGCCCAAGGCTCGACGCTTTCGGGCCCTGCATGCCAATCCAGTTCGCGCAGGTTGTGGGTGATACTGCCCGAGCCGATGATCAGCACCCCGTGCTCGCGCAGGCTGGCCAGCGCCTTGCCGACTTGAGTCTGCAACGCCGGGCCTGCGCGTGTGGGCAGGGAAACCTGAACCACCGGGATGTCTGCATTGGGGTACATCAGCGACAGCGGCACCCATACCCCATGATCAAATCGCCTTTGCGTAGTGGTCTTGGCGGGCAGCCCGGCAGCGTTCAATAGCGCCACCACCTCGGTGCTCAGTTCCGGCAAACCAGCGGCCGGGTATTGCACCGCAAACAGCGCCGCTGGAAACCCGCCGAAGTCATGCCAGGTTTCCGGCTGAGGATTGGCATTGACCAGCAACTCCTGACTTTCCCAATGCGCTGAGACCATCACAATGGCGCGCGGCCTGGGCATCTCTGCTGCAAGGCGTGCCAGGGCCGGGCCGCTTTCGCCGGGTTCCAGCGCAAGCATTGGCGAGCCGTGGGAGATAAACAGGCTAGGGAACATGTCGTGTGTCCTGAGGATTAAGATGAAGCATCTTCGGCCAGATCATCGATCTAAATCTAATATAAGTTTTAGGGCGATTTGATCGAATTAACAGGAGCTTTCATGCAAGCGGATTTCTGGCATCAGCGCTGGGCTAATAATCAGATCGGTTTTCATCAATCCAGGGCCAACCCCTATCTGCAACGCCACTGGTCGCAGCTGAACATTGTGCCGGGCACGCGGGTTTTGGTGCCCTTGTGCGGAAAGAGCCTGGATATGAACTGGCTGGCAGAACAGGGTTACCCCGTGTTGGGCGTGGAGCTGTCAGAGAAGGCGGTGCAGGAGTTCTTCAGCGAGCAGGGTCTGGAACCCTTCGTTAGCCAGCAGGGGGCGTTCAAGGTCTACCGCGCTGCCGAGATCGAGATCTGGTGTGGCGATTTTTTCAGCTTGTGCGCCGAGGACATTGCCGGTTGTCATGCGCTGTATGATCGTGCCGCGATCATTGCGTTGCCCGAGGCCATGCGTCATCGCTACGTGGAGCATCTGAACAAGGTGCTGCCAAGCGAGTGCAAAGGGCTTTTGATCACGCTGGACTACGACCAGACCCAAATAGACGGCCCGCCGTTCTCCGTGCCCGATGAAGAGGTTCAGCGCCTGCTGTCACCCGACTGGGCTTTGCAGGTCCTGGAAACCTGTGACGTGTTGGAGGAAAGCCCGAAGTTTTTGCAGGTTGGCGTGAATAGTCTGAATGAGAGGGTATACAGACTGGGGCGCAGCTGAATCGCATTTTTGTAGGATCTGCCGAAGGCTGCGAACGAGGTGTCAGTAATAACGCTTTTCGCGCAGCCTTCGGCAGATCCTGGAGAAGTGCGGCGTAAGGCATAAAAAAACCCGGCCGAAGCCGGGTTTTTATTCACGCTGCCGAAATCAACCGCGGCGGCGCAGTGCCTCGATGCGATCTTCCAGTGCCGGGTGGCTCATGAACAGAGCCGCCAGGCCACTTTTCAAGCCGCCGTTGATACCGAAGGCGGTCAGGCTGTCCGGCATCTGCACCGGCACGCCTTGTTCGGAGCGCAGACGTTGCAGGGCGCCGATCATGGCGCTGGTGCCCGCCAGGCGTGCACCGGCTTCGTCGGCACGGTATTCACGCTTGCGCGAGAACCACATGACGATGGCGCTGGCCAGAAAGCCCAGGACCAGTTCGGCGAAGATCGTCGTGATGTAGTAAGCGATACCCTGACCGTTTTCAGTCTTGAAGATCACTTTGTCGACGAAGTTGCCGATGATGCGGGCGAAGAACATCACAAAGGTGTTCACCACGCCCTGCACCAGCGCCAGGGTCACCATGTCTCCATTGGCCACGTGACCGATTTCATGGGCCAGCACCGCCTTGACTTCATCGGGCGAAAAACGCTCCAGCAAACCCTGGCTGACCGCGACCAGTGCGTCGTTCTTGTTCCAGCCGGTGGCGAAGGCGTTGGCTTCGTAGGCAGGGAAGATCCCGACTTCCGGCATCTTGATGCCAGCGTCCCGGGACAATTGTTCAACCGTCTGTACCAACCATTGTTCATGGCGAGTGCGGGGCTGGGTAATGATCTGGGTGCCGGTGCTCATCTTCGCCATCCACTTGGAGATGAACAGCGAGAACAGCGAGCCAGCGAAACCAAATACAGCGCAGAAAATCAGCAGCTGACTGAGGTTCAGATCAACCCCATTGGCCGCCATGAACCCGTTAAAGCCAAAAAGGCTCAAGGTGATGCTGGCAATCAGCACGACCGCCAGGTTAGTGGCCAAAAACAGCAAAATGCGCATCATGGTTTGGATGTTCTCCTGGTGACGAATGTGTAACGCGTTGCGGGGTATATAAGGGGATGTCAGCGGCTATTCAACCGAGCGACTATTTCAAACTGTGTCGCCTGCACGAACGGCTATCCATTCTCTTTAGTCGAACAGGTGCCGAGCCACAGCGGCTGGCGCCGCAGGCCGTGCTGTACGGGGGTGTTTGCTGTGTTGCGGGACGCCCGCTGCGCTCGTTGAAATGAGTCGCAGCGGGGGCAAGGCCGTTACTGGCGATAGCTCTTGAGGAAGTTGCCGATGCGACCGATGGCCTGCTCCAGATCATCGACCCGCGGCAGTGTTACCACGCGGAAGTGATCCGGCCACGGCCAGTTGAAGGCCGTGCCCTGAACGATCAGCAGTTTTTCGGAGAGCAGCAGGTCCAGAGCGAACTTTTCGTCGTTGAGGATCGGGCAGACCTTGGGGTCGATGCGCGGGAACGCATAAAGGGCGCCCATCGGTTTGACGCAGCTGACGCCGGGGATGTCGTTGAGCAATTCCCAGGTGCGGTTGCGTTGCTCCAGCAGGCGACCCGGTGGCAGCAGCAGGTCGTTGATGCTCTGGTAGCCGCCCAGTGCGGTCTGGATCGCATGCTGGCTCGGCACGTTGGCGCACAAACGCATGTTGGCGAGGATATCGATGCCTTCGATGTAGCTCTGCGCATTGTGTTTCGGGCCGGAAATCGCCACCCAGCCGGAGCGGAAGCCTGCGACGCGATAGGACTTGGACAGGCCGTTGAAGGTCAGGCACAGCAGGTCTGGAGCCAGCGAAGCGGTGCAGACGTGAACGGCGTCGTCGTAGAGAATCTTGTCGTAGATCTCGTCGGAGAACACCACCAGGTTGTGCTGACGTGCCAGCTCCAGCATGCCTTGCAGCACTTCCTTGGAGTAAACCGCGCCGGTCGGGTTGTTCGGGTTGATGATCACCATGGCTTTGGTGTTGGGCGTGATCTTGGCCTTCATGTCGGCCAGGTCCGGCCACCAGTTGGCTTGTTCGTCGCACAGGTAATGCACCGGGTTGCCGCCGGACAAGGCAACGGCGGCGGTCCAAAGCGGGTAATCAGGGGCCGGGATCAGCACTTCGTCGCCATTGTTGAGCAGCGCCTGCATCGACATCACGATCAGCTCGGACACGCCGTTGCCCAGGTAGATGTCTTCGACGCCGACACCTTCGACCTGCTTCTGCTGGTAGTACTGCATGACCGCCTTGCGGGCGCTGAACAGGCCTTTGGAGTCGCTGTAGCCCTGGGCGGTCGGCAGGTTGCGGATCACGTCCTGCAGGATCTCGTCCGGCGCTTCGAAACCAAACGGCGCTGGGTTGCCAATATTCAGCTTGAGGATGCGATGGCCTTCCTCTTCCAGACGTTTAGCGTGCTTGAGCACTGGCCCGCGGATGTCATAGCAGACGTTGGCGAGCTTGTTCGATTTGCTGACCTGCATGGTGTTTGATCCCGAAAATGGACGAGCCGTAGCTGATTGGAAACCGGGCTCGCCGGGTATGACGCCGTGAAAATGGATTTGTATGGGCGAAACGTGAGTGACAGACTGGCGTCTAACGAAGGCGCAATCATACGTGCCACCCGATCTGCGGTGAAGATACAGATCGGCCTTTTTCGACTGTGGAGGTGTACCTGTGGAAAAGTTGGACAAAACCCTCGAGGAATGGCGTGAAATGCTCGACCCTGAGCAGTACAACGTTTGCCGCCTCAAGGGCACCGAACGACCGTTCTCCGGCAAGTACAACAGCACCAAAACCGACGGCGTCTATCACTGCATCTGCTGTAACGAAGCGCTGTTCGATTCCAGCACCAAGTTCGATTCCGGCTGCGGCTGGCCGAGCTTCTACGCACCGCTTGAAGGCAGCGCGGTGGTCGAAGTGCGCGATATCAGCCACGGCATGATCCGCACCGAGGTGGTGTGCGCCAAGTGTGATGCACACCTGGGCCACGTCTTCCCGGACGGCCCGCCGCCGACCGGGCTGCGTTACTGCATCAACTCGGTGTGCCTGGACCTGGTGCCGCGCGCGGCGTAAAGCATCTGATGTCGTGTAGGAGCTGCCGAAGGCTGCGAAGACGGTTTATCTGACACACCGGATTCGCAGCCTGCGGCAGCTCCTACAGATCGTGCAGCGCTTATGAAGCTGTATCACGTCGAAGAATCCACGTGCGCCCCGGCCACTGGCGCGCTAACTTCAGGTCCCGCTTTTTAAGGAAGAACCCGTCATGAGCGCCAAGCTGCTGAGCATTCCCTGCACGACGATCAAGGGCGAGCAGAAAACCCTGGCGGATTTCGCCGGCAAGGCAGTGCTGGTGGTCAATACGGCCAGCAAGTGCGGCTTTACCCCGCAATACAAGGGCCTTGAGCAGCTCTGGCAGGATTACAAGGATCAGGGCCTGGTGGTCTTGGGTTTCCCGTGTAACCAGTTTGGCAAACAGGAGCCGGGCAACGAAGGCGCGATTTCCGAGTTTTGCGAACTGAATTACGGCGTCAGCTTCCCGCTGTTCAAGAAGATCGACGTCAATGGCAGTGACGCCCATCCGCTCTTCGTGGAGCTGAAAAAACAAGCGCCGGGCCTGTTGGGCTCAGAGCGGATCAAATGGAACTTCACCAAATTCCTGATCGGCAAGGACGGCCAACTGGTCAAACGCTTTGCGCCGCTGACCAAGCCTGAAGACCTCAACAGCGACATTCAGGCGCTGCTCAAGTAGGGCTCAAGGCGCCAAGTGGCTCCCCGAGTCGCCCTGTATTGCTGGCAGCCACTGCTCAAGCAGGCTCGCCAGCTCCGCTCGACGGAAGGGTTTGGCCAGGTAGTCATTCATCCCCGCCGCCCGGCAGCGCTCGCGCTCCTCGGGCATGGCGTTGGCGGTCAGCGCGATGATCGGCATCTGCGACCAGCGACCGCTCTGGCGGATCTGCCGGGTAGCTTCGTAGCCATCCATGATCGGCATGTTGCAATCCATCAGGATCAAATCGAACGGCACCAATTGCAGTTGCTCAAGTGCCTCTGCACCGTTACCGCTGATGATCACCTCGCATCCCAGCTTGCTGAGCATGCCCTTGGCGACCAGCTGATTCACTGGATTGTCCTCGACCAGCAGAATGCGGGCCGGGCGCAGATTTCTGTTTTCATCTTCCGCCGTATCCAGCTCCGGGCCGTGTTCGGGTTGCAGGGCGCGGCGAAGGCTTTGGTACAGTGCGTTTCGCGCCAGCGGGCGGGCATGTTGCAGCAGCGGGGCGAGGGCGCTGACCTGTTCGCTGGGCATGAAATTGCCATACGCGGTGACCAGCAAGATGGGCACGTGCGTCGTCGGGCGCATGCCGAACAGGCATTCCGGGCAATCAGTGATGACCAGATCGGGGCTGATTTCGCCTTCCAGTTGCAGCGCCTTGTCATCGACACCCCGCCGCTTGAACTCGATCCCCCAGCCTGGCAGGTAACTGTTCAACAGTTCAACCAGACCGCTGCCGGACTGGCTTACCACCACCACATGACCCCGGAGCTGCGGCGGGGCAATGGCGGGCAGGTGGATGGGCAGTGGCAGGTCGGCGCAAAACTGGCTGCCGAACCCGGACTGTGAATGAATGCTCAGGCGTCCGGACATCGCTTCGCACAGGTTGTGGGTCAGCGCCAGCCCCAGCCCTGTGCCGCCGAACTGGCGGGTGATGGCCGCCTCAGCCTGGGTGAACGGCTGGAAGATTCGCGCCTGGGCTTCCTGTGCGATCCCGATGCCGGTGTCGCGGACCTCAATGCGCACGCGGTTTTCCTGGGTTTGCGGGTCCTGGTAATGACTGAGTCGCACGTCGACCCGGCCAAAACGAGTGAATTTCAGGGCGTTGGAGAGCAGGTTACTGACGATTTGCCTGACCCGGGTCGGATCGCCCAGTATCAGCGCGGGGAAGTGCGGGTCGATCAGGCACGTCAACTCGACGCTGGGCGCGGCATTCTGGGAAAGCAGGTTGGCGGTGTCTTCGATCAGCGAGCCCAGGTCGAAGGGAATGCGTTCCACCTGCAAATGCCCAGCGTTGAATTTGGACATGTCGAGAATGTCATTGAGCAACTCGACCAGCACCTTGCCCGAGTCATGGGCTATCGACAGCTGCTGGCGCTGCTCTGGATTCAGCGGGCTGTCCAGCGACAGCGACAGCATGCCCAGCAGGCCGTTGAGCGGCGTGCGGATTTCATGGCTCATGTTGGCCAGAAACGCGGTTCTGGCCTGGGCCATGTCCAGCGCGGTACTGCGCGCCGCCTGCAATTCTTCGTTGGACTGGCTCAGCCGCGCATTGCTGGCCTCCAGCTCCCGGGTGCGGGCGGCGACGATGTCTTCCAGTTCATTAAGATGCTGGTTGAGCCTGTCTTCTGCCTCCCGACGACGGGCAAATTCGGACTGGACGCTGTCGAACTGCCGATTGGCCACTTTGACCAGCACGCCAATTTCATCTTTTTCATGCTTGGGTGGGCAGGCCAGACGGCTCTGGGTCGGGTTGCGCGAATCCCGGCCAGCCAGCTCGCGGATCACCCCCACCAGCGGTTTGGTCAGGGTGATGTAAAACAGCGCCACCAGAATGCCGGCCAGTGCCAGGCTGCGCACAAAACCATTGATCAGGGTAATGCCCGCGCGCTGCAGGAACTGACCACCGAAGGCAAAAGTGTCTACCGTCAGGCGCAGGGTGCCGATGGCCTCATTGGGCAAGTGGGCCAGGTGCAGCGAGTCTTCGAACTGACGACTTTCCCCGAACAGGTAGTCGCTCACCGCACGATAGCGGCTCTGCTTATAGGGCCGCTCCACGCTGGAGAGCACCATATTGTTGTTATCGGTCAGCCGCGCGCCAATCACGGCCGGGGACTGCAGCAGCCCCAGGGTCAGCTCCTGGGCGAGTTCGGCATCGATGTTGTAGGCGATGCGCGACGCCGGGTTGTGGCTGATTTCCAGCAGGGAGCGAATTTCACGATTGATGGCAGCGTCTTCACTGGCATAATCGATCGCAATTTGCAGCAGGCTCAATACGGTGCCTAGCACGAACCCGAGCAGCACGGCCAGGCGGGCCTGTTTGTAGGAAAGCCGGTTGGTGAACGCTATATCCATAAAAGCACTGCTATGTCATGTGGTCCATCGCGGGGGCAAGCATAGCTGATCGCGCTGGAATGGCGGAGATTGCTTGGCAGGCCATTTATTTGGGCGCGCCCCGATTCCTCAGGAGCTGCCGAAGGCTGCGAAAACGATTTCTCTGACACACCGCTTTCGCAGCCTTCGGCAGCTCCTGCACAGTCTTGTTTGCACTTATTCAGATATCAAGGAGACATCGTGGACTCTCGTTTGAATGCTTTTCTCGAACGCGCCGACGCTGTGCTGGCGCGGCTGGAGCCTTTGCTGCCTGCGCCGCGCGAATCGGTCGACTGGTCGCAAGCCATGGCCGCCCGCTGGGTGCGCGAGGGCCGCAGCGGTTACCTGATGCCGTTGCAGGTCAGCCTGGATATGCGCCTGTCCGACCTGATCGGTGTCGACCGGCAGCGCGACCAGTTGGGCGGCAATACCCGTCAGTTCATCGACGGCATGCCTGCGAACCATGCGCTGCTGTGGGGCTCGCGCGGGACTGGCAAGTCGTCGCTGATCCGCGCCCTGCTGGCCGAATATGCTCCGGCGGGGTTGCGCTTGATTGAAATCGAGCGCGACCACTTGGGTGATCTGCCGCGTGTTGTCGAGTTGCTGCAAAAACTGCCGCAACGTTTCGTGCTGTTTTGCGACGACCTGTCATTTGAAGCAGGGGAGAGCGATTATCGCGTCCTCAAAAGCGTGCTCGACGGCTCCCTGGAACAGGCCCCGGACAACGTTCTGCTGTACGCGACCTCCAATCGTCGCCATCTGGTGCCGGAAAAAGAGAGCGATAACCTTCATTGGCAACAGGTCGATGGGGAAGTGCACCCCAGTGAGGCCGTGGAGGACAAGATCGCGCTGTCCGACCGGTTCGGCCTGTGGCTGTCTTTCTATCCATTCACTCAGGAACACTTCCTGAATGTCGTTGAACACTGGATCACCCAACTGGCGCTGAAATCAGGCCTGAACTGGCAGCGTGATGCCGAACTGGATAAGCAGGCCATCCGCTGGGCCACTGGCCGGGGCAACCGTAATGGTCGCTGCGCCTATCAGTTCGCGCGCTATTGGGTAGGCCTTAAATTGTTGGAGCAACAAGCATGATCGACTTACAAAATGCCGGTGCCGGTCTAAATGGCTATGGCCTGCTGGCGGCACAACTGGAATCGTTGCTGGCCGATGAGCGTGATTTCATTGCCAATGCCGCGCAGTTCTCGGCGTTCCTGTACACCCAGATCGACGACCTGAACTGGGCCGGCTTCTACCTCAATCGCGATGAAGAGCTGGTGCTGGGGCCATTTCAGGGGCAGATCGCCTGCGTGCGCATCCCCTTTGGTCGCGGCGTATGTGGCGCGGCGGCGCAGAGCCGTCAGACCCAGCGTGTCGAGGATGTGCATGAGTTTCCCGGACACATCGCCTGCGACAGCGCGTCGAACAGCGAACTGGTCGTGCCATTGGTCAAAGAGGGGCGTTTGATTGGAGTTCTGGATCTGGACAGCCCGAGCGTCGCGCGTTTCTCGGAGCAGGATCAGGCGGGGATCGAACAGCTGGCGGCGATTTTTCTGCGTTTGACTGACTGCTGAGCTGATATCCGGAGTGGCGCGCCAGGCGGTGCGCCACTCAAGTGTTATCAGTCGTAGATGACTTTCTTCTTCCATTCCGATTCGACGTCGTCAGCCTTCAGGCCTTCGGTCAATGCGTTGTCGTCATCTGCCGTCGGCGCAATGTTGGTCAATACCATGGAATTGGCGCGTGCCAATTGTTTCTCCATGGCCAGCAAGGCGTGCTGATAAGTCACTGGGTCTGGCTGGTTTTTCAGGTACTGCACGCCGCGCTCGAACGCCAGGCGGGCTTGACCAGGCTGATCCTGCTGCAGCGCTGCCTGACCCAGGTTATTGAAGAATTCAATGTGCAGCATCACCAGGATATTGCGGATTTCGCGGATCCAGTGCTTGGCTTCGCTGGTTTGCAGGAAGCCATCATGGGCCGCGCGAGTGACCTGACCATGCAGCGCTTCCAGCAGAAAACGCACGTCCTTGGCCTTGGCTTCGGTGAGGATAGGGCTTGCCGGGTTAGTGACGGCGATGGCATCGCCTTGGGCAACCAGGGTTTCCAGCTCGGCGGCGCGGCTCTTGAGCTGTGCGTCGCTCTTGTCCATGCCTGCCATGCGCTGCACGACATTGAGTTCAAGGCGGGTCATCAACAGTTTGAGCGCGGGGGTGACCAGCTGGCCGGGGAAAGTGTCGGAAATTTCCGAGCAGCGACGCAGGCGATCGGCGAGCTCCAGCTTGGTCCTGGCTTTGTCCAGCTTGGCGTTTTCTGCCACATGGTTCAGGTAACCGATCGCGATCAGGAGCGCGATACCGGCTACTACCATTAGGGTAATCATGAGTGGAGTCACCGCGCGAACCTCTATATAGCTGTAGTCAATTGAGGGGGAGTGTAGTGGCTAAGCACTATTGCGCATAGATGTACCGGTCGGACTTTGTGTCGTGCAGGCTTAAATGAATAACGTTCCGTCCGGGCGCGCCATACGGCCTGCACCCGGTAAAGCGTGGCGAAGTCATTGATTTAGATAAATTTTCACAATGGGGTTGACGACCCCTCAATCCATCCATAGAATGCGCGCCACTTACAGCGTAAAGCGTAAAGCAAAGCGCAACTAAGTAGTGAATGTTGTACGTGTGTCCCCTTCGTCTAGTGGCCTAGGACACCGCCCTTTCACGGCGGTAACAGGGGTTCGAGTCCCCTAGGGGACGCCATATTGCGGGAATAGCTCAGTTGGTAGAGCACGACCTTGCCAAGGTCGGGGTCGCGAGTTCGAGTCTCGTTTCCCGCTCCATTTTTAAGCAATCTTGCTCCAGGGCGAGGTTGAGTGAAGCCAGAACCAGATCTTCGGATCCGGATTTGGGCACTGAAATACACACCATGGTGTTTCAGTTAGCGTGTCCCCTTCGTCTAGTGGCCTAGGACACCGCCCTTTCACGGCGGTAACAGGGGTTCGAGTCCCCTAGGGGACGCCATTTGCGGGAATAGCTCAGTTGGTAGAGCACGACCTTGCCAAGGTCGGGG
>Ga0247734_1000500_pt1 | contig 34187 bp, 30 predicted proteins | sample UWRJL103311B2_FD_180933 | JGI IMG/M metagenome (GOLD analysis project Ga0247734, IMG submission 180933) | Plant litter microbial communities from Arlington Agricultural Research Station in Wisconsin, United States - UWRJ-L103-311B-2 | ecosystem: Environmental > Terrestrial > Plant litter >...
TGACCAGGAAGCTCTTTCCCGAAATAATAGAAAGCCCGAATCTTGGTTGGTGATAGGTGGTACCTAATGTGTTTGCAATTCTGTGGGTGTTTGTCCAAATTGCTTTTTGAAAGTGTAAGAAAAGTGAGACAAGGTCTCAAAACCTAAGTCCAAATAAATCTCTGTAGGACGTTTGTTCTTTTGCGTAATTAAAAAATGTGCTTGTTCTAAGCGTTGTTTTTGCAACCATTTTTCGGGTGTCATACTAAAAATTTTCAGAAAATCACGTTTAAACGTTGATAGGCTTCTTCCAGTCAGTTTCGCAAATTGCGCCAATGGAATGTTGTATGAGAAATGTTTGTCCATATATGCTTTCAAATCTATCTTGTGTGGTTCGCTAAAATCAAACAAAAAATTTTTCAATGCAGGATTGCGAAGCAAGAGTTCAATAGCTTCAATCGTTTTTACGTATGCTAATGTTGGTGTTAGTTTTTCTGGTTGTGCAAAATAAGGCATCAGAGAATTAAAATAACCCTGCATAAATTCGTCATTTTCCAACATTACATTTGCTTCGCCAATATAATTTCCATCAGCTGTTACACCATGTTCCAAGCTGTATTTTTTCAGGGTTTCCTGATCTAAAAAAATATTGATAGTAGTAAAAGGTTTCCCCTCGAAAGGTTTTTTAATTGTTTTCATTAGCTGGATTCGCTTAAACAAACACAATGTCCCTGGGGTGTAAGTTGTGACACCGTCTGGTGTATAATGTTCGGCTATACCCGAAGTGATTAAACCCAATACATGTTCATGCACAAAATGGGTATGGCCGAAATGTGTATCACCTTCACAAGCCTGCAATATAATATTGCTGTTCATTTGCTCTTTTTGCATAATGATAAAAATACTTTATTTTACCTGGCTCATTATTAATCTCTCTAACATTTTATCAGACAAAATTTTTCGCAATAACAACATCGGTTTTGCCATATAACCCCCAACGTATCGTGTTTTCGGCTTGCGTGCTTCAATCCCTTTTTTTATCAATTCTGCAATCACAATAGGTTCGGGAACATTACCTGCCATTTTGGTGAATGATTTTTGAAAAGCTGTTACCAATGTTCCGTATGCTGTATGACCAGAAACGCGCATTAAACTTTCAACCGCAATGTCGCCCCATTCTGATTTTGTGCCGCCCGGTTCTATCACAATTACGTCAATACCAAATTCTTTTACTTCTACCCGCATTGCATCGCTCAATGCTTCAATTGCAAATTTGCTGGCGTGGTACCAACCGCCAAAAGGAAAAGCAATTTTACCGCCAACAGAAGAAATATTTACAATCTTGCCGTATTTGTTTTGCCTCATTTTCGGCAATACTAGTTGAGTTAAACGCATTGCACCAAATACGTTTACTTCCAACTGGTATTTCGCATCCTGCATGGTAACATTTTCAATCGCACCATACGAACCGAAACCCGCGTTGTTTATCAAAATGTCAATACTTCCTGCTTCTTTGAAAATCTGTTCAACACATGCTGTAATGCTTTCGTCTTTTGTAACGTCTAATGCAATAGTTTTAATACCGTAATTTTTAAGCTCTTGTAATTTTTCTGTCCTGCGTGCCGCACCGTAAACATTGTAGCCGTTTTGTGCTAATAAAATTGCAGTTGCTTTTCCAATTCCTGCAGAAGCCCCTGTAACTAAAACTGTCTTTGCCATAATTCTTGTAATTTTTATAGTTCAAAATTACTTATTGCCTGTCCGCAGAGGTTTCGTGAAACGTCCAAAGTGTTGTCTTGAAACGTTCAAAATTTCAGCACAGGATCTGTGGAATAGCTAACCATATTCTTTAAGGGTTGGATCTATAGCCAGAATCACATGAGACATTCAATGTTGCGAAGGTCAGCTAGGTATACAAACTTCTTTGGAGCTGTTATGCTATTTCTGTTACAGCAGCAGATACTGCCCGCTTTTCGACATATAACCGCAAAAGAAGCATGATAAACGACAGCGTACCAAATATTACCATCAGCCAGGGTAGGTATTGAACTCCGCTCATCATGATCACCAATCCACCTAAGGTGGTCCCTAATGTCACACCAAGATTGCCAAAGGAAGTAGCCAGGCTATTGGCAAATTCCAGTGCATGAGGGGCGGAAGAAATCATATAGGTGGATGCATTTAAAAAGCTAGGGGCGTATAAAAATCCCCACAGTGCGATAACAGCAATTATGACAAACCTATCTGCACTGTAAAAATATAGTAAGACCGGTATAATGAGTGTGCCAGAAAGAAACAATGCCGTTGTACGGGCCACATTACGGTTCAGCATTTTTCCTGATACCCTGTTGGCAAATACACCTACAAGTCCAAATAAGAACATCATGAAACTGATCATCGAATCATCCATTCCATTGACTTTGTTTAGATATTCTACAAAATAACTGTAAGTGGAGAACCACGCTGTGATCATAAAGAAATTCATCATCGCACTGATGATGAAAAGAGGCTGTTTTAGGATCATGAATTGCGAACCATATGATTTCTTTTCGGTCACAGGCATATTTGGCAGTCCAATATAGATGGCAATAACAGCGATTAAGCTGACTATAGCCTGTACTAAAAATGAATATTCCCATGAAAACACACTTGCCACATAAGTTGCTAGTGGAACTGTGGTCACCATAGCAATGGCAATGCCACTAAAAACTATGCTCATTAGTTCATTCTTATTCTTGCTGTCTGCTTTGGAAACTGCTACCGACAACGCTGTTGCGATGTAAACCGGCTGTAAAAACGCGGGAAAAATTCGTACCAGCAGCAAGAGCCAGAATGGAGGGGAGAGAAAAGAAACGATACCTGTGAAAAGAAAAATAAGAATCGCAGTAAGCATAATCTTTTTTTTGTCGAAGCCAGAAACCAGTAAAGTCATAAATGGACCGGTAATGGCAATCACGAGCGCGAATGCACTCAATAGAATGCCTGCTTTATCGATACTGATATTGTAATGTGATGCAACCTGAGGAAGTATACCAATAATTCCAAATTCGGTTGTAATAACCCCAAGGAAGCCCAGGCATCCGATATATGCGTATTTTTTCATTTGTTTTCTTTTAAAATTATAGTGATAAATGCTTGTAGATGTTGTGAAAATTCGGCTACTTTTTTACTCTGATTTGTCAATACCATATAATTTCCATTGTGTTTATTAGATTGCTGACCGGAACAAATAATAGTTAAGGGAAGGGTATTCCATTTCATGTTTCGCTTGTTTGTCGGGACAAAACTATTTTAAATTGATAGTTTTGCATAGTGCACGTTCAATTGTATGGTACGCACAATTTTGTAAGTAATGGGAAAACGAAAAGAAAACTCAACAAATAGTCTCAATGTGGAATATATTTCAGAGTGCGACCTCACCTATGCGGTCTGTAAAGTTGGGGGCAGATGGAAACTTTTGATATTATGCAAGCTTGAAGGGGGTAAGTTACGCTTCAGTGAACTAAGAAACAGGATTACAGGTATTACTGAACGTATGCTTACGCTGAAACTAAAGGAATTGGAGAAAGAGGGACTGATAACACGAACAGTTTATGCAGAAGTGCCGCCAAGAGTAGATTATGAATTGACAGCAAGCGCAATGGAACTTATCCCTATTTGGGCAGAGCTAAGTAAATGGGGTGCGAAACACAGAATAAATGCTGAGGTGGTATAAAAAGCATTTAAATCTTACCATTTGTCAATTTCTTAGGGGTTAATGCGGGCTACATTTGCTTAATAAATAAGAATAAGTAGTTGATTAACATCTGCTTATTCCATTTGTAAACAAATATTTAATCACCTAAAATTTACAAAAATGAGTAGTTTACCAATCCGTAGTAAAGAGTCAGACCACCTGCTTACATCAGAAAATTCAGCATTGCTTGTTATCGACTACCAGCCGCCACAAGTAAATTCTATCGCATCGATGGACAGACAATTGTTGATCAATAATATTGTAGGAACGATCAACGCAGCAAAATTGTACAATATGCCTATTGTACTTAGCACAGTTAATGTAGAAACAGGTCTTAACCAGGAAACAATTCCGCAAGTGAAGAAACACCTGGAAGGCATAGTATCTTATGATAGGACCTCAATCAATTCGTGGGAAGATAAGGAGTTTGTAGAGGCTGTAAAAGCAACAGGAAGAAAAAAGCTAATTATGGCAGCGCTGTGGACAGAAGCGTGCCTGACGTTCCCGGTTCTTGATGCGCTGAAAGAAGGCTATGAGGTTTACATGGTTGTAGATGCTGTCGGCGGTACTTCTAAAGAAGCACATGATGTGGCTATCAGAAGATTAGAGCAGGCCGGTGCACAACCTATCAGTGTTGTACAGTTTTTCTGTGAGCTGCAACGTGACTGGGGCAGAAAAGAGACGGCAGAAGGATTTATGAAATTATTCATCGAAACTGGTGGTACTGCCGGACTGCAATTTGGATATGACGCTAATACCAGGTAAAATCGAATAAATGCGGGATGTGATTTACAAGCCCGCATTTATTAAATCTTAAAATCAGATGTAATTGTCTTCCCAATGCTAAAAATCCTATTTTTGTAACGTTCATATTATGGAAAAGCTGAGAAAACATATTGAAGAAATTACACCTGTTAGTGACGAAGAGTTTGAATCTATCAAACCATTTTTCACGATAAGAAAGGTATTAAAACATCAATATCTGGTTCAGCAAGGCGATGAGGCTAAGTATGAATATCTGATCATGACTGGTATTTTCAGGGTATTTTACCTTGATGAAAGCGGCAAAGAGCATATTGTGCAGTTCGCAACAGAAAATTGGTGGATGTCGGATTATATCGCCTATTTTGATCATAAGCAGGCAAATATGAATGTTATCTGTATGGAGGCCGGTGAGGTTTTATGCCTGACCCTGGAAGGCAGGGAAAAACTCTCTTCGACACTTCATAAAATGGAGCATTTTTTTAGAATAAAGCTGACCAAAGGCTATATGGCTTTGCAGCAAAGGATTATTTCACTGCTTTCCGATAATCCAAAACAGCGGTATACAGCATTCGCCCAGCTTTACCCAAATCTGATGCAAAAAATCCCTAAAAAATATATCGCTGAATATTTAGGGGTTAGCCGTGAAACGCTTAGTCGATTGTACTCCGCTAACAAATAATATATCTATAACAACTTCTAAACGTGATTTCGATCACACTTTTTTTGTGAGTTCTCTCCTTGTCTTCAGGATGGTTGCTGCCATAAATTTGCCCTGTAATTAATCGTTAACAGGAAAAATTTATAGCAATGAAAACAATTGTCGTATTAACATTAGCGCTCGCCTTCTTTTCTTCCAAAGCACAAGATAAAGCGCAAAACACATCAGTTAAACAGAAAACAACAACTATTAAAAGCGAAGTAAACATGGAAAAGAAAATTTTAATTATTGTATCCAATGCCAACGCTATTGGACCAAACAACAGGAGAACCGGTATATTTTTACCTGAAGTAGCACACCCGTATGCTGAATTTGATAAAGCAGCATACCAAATAGATTTTGCCAGCTTAACGGGTGATACACCTTATTTGGACGCACTTAACCTGGCAAATGATCCGGATAACCTTGCCTTTTTAACAGGTAAAGGATGGGAAGCGATGCAAAAAGCGGTTAAACTAGCTGATGTCAATACTACTAGTTATGATGCCATTTTTGTACCTGGAGGGTTGGCGCCAATGGTAGATATGCCTGAAAATGAACTTCTTAAAAAAGTGATTAAAGAGACATATGAAAGGAATGCTGTTGTTGGGGCAGTGTGTCACGGTCCTGTATCCTTATTAAATGTTAAACTTAGCGATGGATCATATTTAGTAAGTGGTAAGAATATCACCTCGTTTACCGATGAGGAAGAAAAAGCTTACGCTATAGCGGACGTACCCTTTTTGCTGGAAACAGCACTAACTAAACAGGGAGCAAAATTTCATGCTGCAGCTACATGGTCTGCTCACAGTATTGCAGATGGCAACCTTGTAACTGGGCAAAATCCTGCATCAGCTAAAGGTGTAGCAGAAAAAATGGTCAGCATTTTAACAACCTCTAAAAAGTAATGGGCTATCGGCCTTCTCTGCAAGTTGGATAAGGCCGATATAATTTAGTACCGACAGCTCATCGATAATTGAATCTTTATATAACTAATTAAAAAAAACAACATGGAAAATCAAAATCCAGTATATGTATTTGCTACATGGAAAGTCAAAGAAGGCCAAATAGACAATGTTTTAAACTTGTTAAAACCTGTTAGAGATGAAAGTGTAAAGGAAAATGGCAACCTTTTTTATAAAATCCACCAGAGTAATTTGGATGCGAATACTTTGGTCCTGTTTGAAGGATATACGAGTGAAGCGGCTGTAGCGGAACATCGTAATACGTCACATTTCCAGGAGTTGGTATTAGGGAAAATTGTACCGCTGCTCGAAAATAGGGAGATAGTTTTAACAACTCCTTTAGACCATTTGTAAACAATAGCTCATCAACATATGAACATCACATTGGATGAAGCCGACAAAGTGTTAGCAGCGGCAATGGCGAAGGCTAGAGAAATTGGAGTTGCTATGAATATTGCAATTGTAGATGAAGGGGCTAATTTGAAGTCATTTTGCCGAATGGACGACGCATTGTTAGGGTGCGCAGATATTGCCATCAAGAAAGCAAAGACCTCCCGTTTTTTTAATATGAGCTCGGGAGAATTAGGCAAGTTATCACAACCGGGCGGGTATTTATACAATATAGAACACTCCAATGGTGGTTTAATTTCATTCGCAGGCGGTGTGGTATTACGGAATATCATTGATCAGATAATTGGTGCAATTGGTGTATCCGGAGGATCTGTTGAACAAGATCATGAAGTTGCCATTGCTGGTGCAAATGCGCTATATCCGGTAACAAACTAAATTATATAGTTATAGGATTGAATCTTTAAAATAACTAAAATGGAAAACAATATTAAAAATAAGGTAATCGTAATTACCGGAGCCAGCAGCGGACTGGGAGAAGAAACTGCAAAGTATCTTGCTGAGAAGGGGGCAATAGTTGTTCTTGGAGCAAGACGTTCCGATAAGTTAGAACAAATTGTAACGGATATCATATCGAAGGGCGGTGAGGCTATATATCAAGTGACAGATGTTACCCGCAAAGAGCAGGTGCAAAGCTTAGTTGATATAGCCGTGGCTACCTATGGTAAAATTGATGTATTAATTAATAATGCTGGTATAATGCCAATTGCACCAATGTCTGAGGTTAGAACCAACGAATGGGACAATATGATTGATATTAATATCAAAGGTGTCCTTTATGGAATTGCTGCTGCTTTACCAATTTTCGAAAAGCAGGAATCAGGTCACTTTATCAATTTAGGCTCTGTTGCAGGAATTAAAGTTTTTAGTCCGGGCGGCACTGTTTATAGTGGAACCAAATATGCTATTCGCGCAATAAGCGATGGATTGAGACATGAAGTTGGTCGTCATATTCGAACTACTACTATTGAACCAGGTGCAGTCGATTCTGAATTAAAGTTGGGTACTAGCCATCAGGAAAGTTCTGCGGGTGTGAATGAATTTTACAAGATTGCTATTCCGGCAGCAAGTGTAGCGAGGGCCATAGCTTTTGCAATTGAACAACCTGCTGATGTGGATATCAATGAAATTGTAATCAGACCGACAGTTCAGGAGTTTTGATCAGGTACTAAATATTGTAAATAAGGTTAGCTCACACCTTATCATTGCTTGCTTCAACTATTTATTAGTTATTAAACTGAAAATTAGTTATATAACTAACAAATTGTTGAAGCTTCGGATAAGTAGCAGGAGAGAAAGCTGGTTAATGAAGAGTGAATTTGTTTATTTCAAGGCTATTTTTAACTTCAATTATTCTAGTTAAAATGCTAGTAATTTCAATAAGTCTTAGCATTTAAGAGACGATTGGCAGGCAGAAATAGAATGTACTACCTTTACCTGCCTCACTTTCGAACCATATTTTACCGTGGTGTGCTTCAATAATTTGTTTGCTGATAAATAGGCCCAGGCCAAAAGGTTGTTCTCCGTTGGTACCCTTTCTTTTGGAACTGGTAAAAGGGTCAAATATTTTATCCTGCAGATTTAATGGTATCCCCATTCCGTTATCTTTTACATCAATGCGGATTTCTTTTTCCAATTGTATGCAATTGATATAAATAATGCTGTCTGGCTGACTAAATTTCATGGCATTTACGATGAGGTTACTAATAACTCTTAGAATTTTTTCTGCATCACCAATTATGCTAACTTGAATATTATTATTTAATAATAATTGTTGTTTTTTATCTTTTGCTCTAAAACTTAGGAGCATTACACTTTGATGAACGAGGTCTGCAATATTGATCTCATCTTTATCTAAATTCTGTTGCTGGTTAAAATCCGTTTTCATCAATTCATTAATCAATTCCAGACAATTCTTACTGGACGATTGAATCAGATCTATATATTCTACCGTGTCGTCCGTAAGTGATTCTTTGGGTATTAAACCCGTGATAGCGCTAATAGCACCAATTGGATTGCGTAGATCGTGGGCAACAACTTTAATAAGCAGTGCATAATTTTTATTAATGATATCCATAGTCTCCATCGTAGCTTCTGAATGTTCAAACTGCAGGCGTAGGGCTTCTGCAGTTTTCTGGGTTTGTTTCCAGTTGCGCCAAAGAATAATGATAATAATAATTGTCATTATACAAACCACTACCGCAAGCGCAAGAAAGCTAGACTGGTATTTTGATCGCGTTCTCGCTAGATCAAGCTGCTGATCTGTTAAGGCGTATTCGATATAATCAATCCCCGATTTATTACCTACAATCTCCTGTATCTTAAATAAGTCTACTAATTGTTCGCTGTAATAAAAAGCTTCATCCTCGTTGTTTTTAGCTTTATAAAAATCATATAATTTGTTAACAATAGTTTTTGCAGAAACAGAATATCCTTTTACACGGGCAATATTAAGTGCCCTTTTATAATAGCCTACAGCTTTTGATGAGTCTGATGAAATGAATAGATTGCCCAAAGTCATTAACATGTCTACGCCAAGATTAAAATTATTCTCCCGCATGGTAGTTTTAACTGTGTTCTCTAACATGGCGACTCCTTTCTGACGCTCATTGTTACTAATTAAATTTAGTGCGATCAGCTGATCTATAGCCAGCTGCATTCGGGTATCTTTATATTTAATAGCAATTGATTTAGCGCTATTGATATAACTTGGTACAGAGGCCTTTGGTACCGCTTCGGGATGTTGCAATAGATAATTATAGATGACGAGCGACATAATAGAATCATTTTTTAAAGATCCGCGCTGGGAAAAGATATCTTTATACATGGCTTTAGACTTCTGCTTTTTACCAAGTGCAGTATAAACCATTGCAATGTTCATATTGGTTTGTATAATATTAGAAGAATCCCGTATCATCTTATAATGATTATATGATTCATTGTAATAACGAAGTGCTAATTGCAGATCGCCTCTTAAATCAAATACAATCCCCAGGTTATTTAAAGCGTCTGCTTTTCCCTTAGTATATTCTAACCTGTTGGCTATTTCCCTGGCTTTAGTAGTATAACTAAAGGTTGTATCCAGATTCTTTTCATAGTAGAGTATAGCTAGCCTGTTTAATGCGTCAACATACCTTAAGCTATCTTTAATATGGGGAAGCCGGGCCTCAATTGTTTGTATATTATCCGTTTGCCCAGTACAAAACGAAAACTTAAGGATAAATAAAAAAAGTATCAATATTCGTTTCATAAACCGCCAATTACAAATACAATATAAATAAATAAAGTTGGTTAAACATCTAAGTTGTGAAAATTGATGTTATAACATTATAAAATTGTATTGACCTGCTTTCAAACAACTTGATGTTAGTTTTGATTTGCTTTTATGAGTATTCCTATAAATAGATTTTTTACAAAAAATGTCTTTTACTTATCTTTTTCTAGGAACCAGGTTTAAGAATATTGTTCATTCTGCTTTATAAAAGTCTTAAATTTAGAGTAAAAATAAGCTGTATGCTACACCAATTCTGCAAATATAACAACTGGGCAAATTCACTTTTACTAACTGCTTTAATGGATAATCCAGCTACTCTTTGCGGGCCATGTATTTCATTGTTCAGTCACCTCGTAAATGCACAATTGATATGGGTTTCAAGGATCAATGGGATTAAACCGGATGTAGGGGTTTGGCAGGTACACGACCTCAATATTTGCCGGCAATTGCTTGATGAAAGTGAAAATTCATTGTCCAAAATGGAATATACGGAAGCAACTGCCAGTGCTGCTATTATAAAATATACAACCTCAAGTGGTGACTGGTATGAAACATCGGTTGCTGATATTTTACTGCATGTTTTTAATCATGGTACTTATCATCGGGCCCAGATAGCAAGAGAAATGAAGTTAAATGGTCTTAATCCTATTCATACAGACTATATCCTGTTTGTTAGGCAGCAAGCTAATTCTGCACCTGGCAAATATTAAAAGAGTTAGATAAAGGAGTAATTGTGATATGTATTCCATGGATGGTATATTTGTTTTATGAAAATAGAGCAAGAAATAAAACATGTATTTGATAGTCCACAACAACGCGCGCTAACAAACATCATCTTTACTTCTAATTGGGTATTAAACCGTATTGCTGCTGCATTAAAACCTACCAATCTATCCCTGCAGCAATTTAATGTCCTGAGTATCTTACATGGACAGCCCAAGCAGACGGCAACTGTTACGCTGATTACAGAGCGGTTGATTGACCGGATGCCAAATACTTCGAGGTTGCTGAATAAACTGATGGATAAAGGGCTAATTGAAAAAGAAAGAAACTCTACTGACCAACGTGTTGTTTATATCAAACTGACTAAGCAAGGAGCAATACTAAAAGAACAGGCACGGCATATCATTGATGGTATTGTTGTCAATTTAGCTAATGATGAAGCCAATGTTTTAAATGAAATGCTAGAGAAAGTTAGAGATTAAAAAAATTTAAACAGTTATCATCCATGGACACCTTATCCATGGACTTAAAAGAATTAAAATGAATAAAGTAATCTTATTAAATAAGCGTCCGGTTGGTAAACCTACTGTGGAAGATTTTAAATTTATAGAAGAAGAAAACCCTGTGGTAGGGCAAGAACAAGTGTTATTAAAAACCCTGTATGTTTCTGTGGATCCATATTTAAGGGGAAGGATGAGTAGTGCAAAATCTTATGTTGCCCCGTTTGAGTTAAATAAGCCTATTCAATCGGGTATTATTGCCGAAATTATCGCATCAGAAAATGCCGAATTTAAAGCGGGTGAGTTTGTTTCTGGAATGTTAAGCTGGAAGGAATTACAGGTGTCGGATGGCAAGGGGCTAACAAAGGTAGATGGGGAAGCTGCTTCGCTATCTGCTTATTTAGGTGTTTTAGGTATGACAGGGTTAACTGCCTACCTGGGATTAACTGAAATTGGGAAACCTAAAGCAGGTGAAACATTAGTGGTATCGGGCGCGGCGGGTGCAGTAGGGAGTGTTGTTGGACAGATCGGTAAGATTTTAGGCTGCCGGGTAATTGGATTGGCTGGTTCGGATGAAAAAACGGCCATGCTGAAATCTAAGTTTGGATTTGATGCAGCCATAAATTATAAAACTACAACTGATATGGCAAAGGCTGTAGCAGATGCGGCGCCTGATGGGGTTGATATTTATTTTGATAATGTTGGGGGGGCTGTTTCTGATGCTGTTTTGGCGAATATTAACAAATTTGCTCGTGTGCCCATATCGGGGGCTATATCAGTATACAATGAAACTGAAGTTGCAATGGGACCAAGGGTACAGTCTATCCTGGTAAAAACCAGCGCGTTGATGCAAGGTTTTCTAGTTAACAATTTCACAGAAAAATTTCCTGATGCGACCAAACAACTGACTAGCTGGTACAAGGAAGGAAATTTAACTGCTTCAGAAACGGTTGTTAATGGTTTTGATAATATACCACAAGCGTTTATGGATCTGTTTGAGGGTAAAAATGATGGTAAAATGGTTGTAAAAATATAATTAACAGGTGTTTATAGTAAGAGGGGATATGTTTTACATGTCCCCTCTTACTTTTTAACGCACTTACCTGATTAATCTTTTACTTGTTTAAACTTTTAATGTTTACTCTTTTAGTGTTTACTCTTTTACTATGCTCTCTTTTACTTGTGTGCTTAAAATAGCGGGTTGAAAAATATGATTAAATCACCCTATTTCTTTGCAATCCTGTAAAATTTTCCACTATCTGTAATTGCATACAGACCACCATCTTTACCAACAGCCACTGCGCGGAAACGTTCTCCTTCGGTCTTAAGAAATCTTTCTTCACCAACGATCTTGTTATTTTTAATTACTAAGCGGGCGATATGCGTACTGCTCAGGCCACCAACAAACAGGTTTCCTTTCCATTCTGGTATCACATTACTATTGTAAAAAGCGATACCAGCCGGCGAAACTACAGGATCCCAATAGTATGCAGGTTGTTGCACGCCATCTTTCTGCTGGATGCCATCACCAACTTTACCACCGCTATATTCTATTCCATAAGTAACGACAGGCCAGCCATAATTTTTACCGGGACGGATAATATTGATCTCATCTCCTCCCATAGGGCCAAATTCTGATTCCCACAGTTCTCCGGTAAGTGGGTTCATGGCCAGGCCTTCCGGACTGCGTAAGCCATAAGCATAAATTTCCGGCCTTGCATTGGGTGTTTTAGCAAATGGCCCGCCTGGAACGGCTTTACCAGATTTAGTGATATGGATGATCTTTCCCAGGGATGAGCTTAGTGACTGAGCCTGCATCCGGATGTCAGTTCCTGAACGTTCTCCAGTACTCACAAATAGATTTCCTTTTTTATCAAATACAATACGGGAGCCGAATTGCAGTGCCCCTTTATAAGCTGGCGTAGCACGGTAGATCACCTGGATGTTTTCTATCTTACTTTCATCTGCTGACAGTTTTCCTTTCGCTATAGCCAGTAAAGTGCCGCCAGTTGTCTGTTCTGAATAATCCCAGTAGATCATTTTATTTGTCGCGAACTGCGGATCAATCGCCACATCCAGCAAACCACCTTGTCCGTCTGGCACCACAGCAGGTAAACCAGTAATTTTCTTAACCACTTCTCCACCAGCAGTGATGATGCACATAGTGCCCATCTTTTCAGAAATCAGAAAACGTCCGTCCGGCAAAAGAGCCATCCCCCATGGATGGTCTAAAGTTTTATTTAGCAGTGTAAAGCTTAGTGGCGTTTTAGTTTTTACCCCATAAATCCGTGTTTGTCCCTCAAAAGCAGGCTTATATTTTGTATTTGCAGGCTTAGTTTCTACCGGCGGCAACGTACCGGCAGTCTGTGCAAAGCTGCTGTTGCAGGCAAGTATAGCAGCTGCCAGGGCAATAGAAAGTGCCGGTGCTTTTTTATAGATAGATTGCATAATTAGAATAGATTGAATAGTTGAACTTAAAATTACAGCTTTTTTCAGCAGCATAAGCAATGGCACAGAATAGTTACAGCTTACAAAAAGGAAATGGGACATTTATTAATGTTGTACCAGTTATTAGTTATCATACATCAATGCGTGCCCCTTTACAAAATGATAATTTTGAATCATATTAAAATATAGAAATTATGGAATTAGGTATTGGCATGTTTGGTGATTTATCTTATGATCCTGCAACGGGGAAACCAAGAGAAGCAAAGCTGAAACTGCATGAAATTCTTGAGCAGATTAAATTGGCTGATGAGGTAGGACTAGACGTTTTTGGGCTTGGGGAACATCACCGGGCTGATTATGCAGTTTCTAGTCCTGAGATTGTTCTTGCTGCAGCAGCGAGCATTACTAAAAATATTAAGTTAGCCAGTACTGTTACCGTATTAAGTTCTGCAGAACCTGTAAAAGTTTACCAGGATTTTTCTACGATAGACCTCATCTCTGATGGCCGTGCAGAAATAGCTGTTGGCCGTGGAAGTTTTATTGAATCTTTCCCATTATTTGGCTATAACCTGAAGGATTATGATCAATTATTTGAAGAGAAATTAGATTTGTTATTGAATATCAATACCAATGAAGTAGTAAACTGGCAAGGTAAATTGCGCGCGCCATTGGTTAACCAAACAGTATTGCCAAGAGCAACCAATAACGGTCAGCTTCCCATCTGGATCGCTGTAGGCGGAACGCCAGCATCGGTTTTACGGGCCGCGACATTAGGATTGCCATTAATTGTTGCGATTATAGGTGGTATGCCTGCACAATTTAAACCATTAATTGACTTTTATAAATCAGAATATATCAAAAATGGTCATGATGTGAGCAAAATGCAAATTGGTATACATGCCCATAGTTTTGTTAGCAATGATGAAGCGGTAACTGACGATTATTTCAATAATTATGCTTCGCAAATGAACAGGATTGGCGCAGACCGTGGTTGGCCGTCCTATTCTAAATCACAATATAATGGCGGACGATCGAAAGATGGCGCGTTGTTTATAGGTGATGCTGCAGAGGTTACGGATAAGATCCTGCATATGCATGAGCTATTTGGTATTACCCGTTTTATCGGGCATATGGATGTCGGAGATCCTTCACATGAAAAAATGATGAAGTCTATTGAGATTTTTGGAAAGGAAATCGCACCTGTGGTGAGGAAAGCATTGGCAAAAACAGTAGCTTAATTAAGCTACCGAATTTACAGCAACTGAGAGTTTGGTGGACGGTATGTTGTAAAATGAAACAACAGATTAACCGTGTGTGCAAACAGTTTAGTGTGCTTGCTGTTATAACAGGACATTCTTTAAGATCCTTATGAAAAATCTAAATATTGCAGCAGCACTGTTGCTGTCGGCCTCAATGATAACCGCCTGTTCTGGGGTCCGCACTGCTTCGAGTGCCTCTGGTCCGGTAACACCTGCTTCGGGAAGTGCCTCTAATATTGCTTCTGGCAGAAATTTAACTGGCGCACCTATTACTGATAGTGTAGTTACAGAAAAACAAACTGCCCCTGGTGTTGCTGCAGCCTCTGCAGATAGCGAATCGGAAAGTTTACCATCAAAAGATAAACCAGAATTATTTGTTAAACAGATGTCTTCGCGACTTGCTGCTGATACACAATTCACCAAGATGGCACTTCAAAAGGCAGATAATGCCTATATAAAAGCACTTTCTGCTGTAGTATTAAAAGATAGCGAAGATGCAAATGCAGCATTGAAAAAACTTGCCGCTGCTAAAAGCTATACAATGGATTCTGCAGCGCTAAGTAAAGATGGAGATAATAAAGTAAGACAATTATCCTCTATCACAGGCGAAGAATTTGAAACTGTTTTCCTTAGAATCCTTACCCAGGATCAGGAACAGCAAATCAGATTGTATGAAGCAGCGGGTTCTTCAACTGATAAAGACCTAAAAGCATATGCAAATAAATACTTACCGGCCCTTAGAAGCCATTTGAAAAGTATTGCTGCTATGAATTCAAAATAAAATCAACGATCAATACATAAACATATCATGATATCTTTATGTATTGATCGTTCTGATTAGATTACAAATCGTACTCTTTTTCTACCACAGATAAGATCAGCTCTTTCACAGTAATCCCCTTTTGTGCACCCAATATCTTTAATGCTTTTAAGGCACTCTTCTTTAACCTTAATGGGTAAGTAACTATTTCTTCTTCAGCTAATGCAGTATGTTTTCCGCCGGCGTTGTCTTCTTTTTTCGGAGAATTGAACAAGGCAGATACACCACCTAAATTTTTATTGTTATCCTCTATATCGCCAAGGTTTTTCTTTGCCATAAATTTATATTTTAACTAAGATTTCATCTACCAGGTTCGCATAATCGATAGCACCATTTGATGCGGGCGCATATTCAAAGACATCTACGCCTTTTAATTGTGCTTCTACAAGTGCTACGTTTATTCTGATAGAGGTATCAAATAACTTATCATTGAAATATTTCTTAATACTTCCTGTGATTTGTTCGGTAATCACCCTTCTTGGGTTGATTTTGGTAATAAATACGCCACCGATTACCAGGTTTTCATTATAATGTGTTCTTACATCAGAAATAATAGAAATCAAACGGTCTATTCCCCTATAGGCAAAATACTCGGCTTCTAGCGGGATCATCACTGTATCGGCCGCAACCAGTGCATTAACGGTAAGCATTCCTAAAGCAGGTGCACAGTCTATCAATACATAATCATATTTTCCGGCAACAGATTTTAGCAAGCGTTTAAGAATAGTCTCTCTTCCAAGTCTGGATACCAGTTCAATTTCTGCACCTAATAAATCTAAGGAAGAAGGAACAATATCGAGATAGGGAGAAAGGGTCTCTATTGGCAAAGCGACATCATCTTTGATACTATCATAAATAGATACTTGAACGTCTCTAAGCCCTAAGCCCTCCGTTAAGTTTGATTGAGGGTCTATGTCAATTAATAAGGTTTTCTTCTTTAAAAGCGCTAATCCAGCTCCGATATTCAGCGTCGAGGTTGTTTTTCCTGTACCGCCTTTATGGTTAATAACAGCAATAATCTTCATGTCAATATATCTATATACAAGGGTGCAATGATAGTAAGATATTTTGGTATAGAGATATCTCGATGTCTATATATGAAGATAGTGGGATTGATTATAAGCTTAGTTATTGATAATGAGGCTTATTATTTTGTTTAGTAAGCAATTAATGATATCTGTATGTTAATGTGTCTAGATTTCTCTGTATATAGATATCTATGTATCATATGATTTTAGACTGAAAATGATTAATCAAGGTGCTAAGGAATTGGATTTTAATTATACAATGATAACTATAGATAGGGCGTAATACTAAAGGATGGTCTAGAAAGCAGGATTTTTAATGTATCAATGCTACTTCTTAATATATTCATTAATAAATACGATATAATAGTAGGTAATTAATAATTATTTATTTATTTTCAACTTGCAAAACCGTATTAGCGTTAGTTAAAGTTTAAATTTTGCTAATACGGTTTTAACCAGATATCATAGCCGTTCCGTACGATAACATATTCATGTTTAATCACTGGTCCCGTTTTAGGAGAAATTTAATAGATCTGTTCACCTAAATTCAATCGCCTATTGTAAAACCTTCAAGCTATACTTTCAACCCTAATCGATTAACTAAATCGGTTTAACAACTATTAACTAAAAACCAAACTATAAACTGTATGAAAATTAAAAATCTACTCTTCGCAGGGATTCCTATGCTCTTTTTTATGGGTACAGAGACTTTTGCCAGCGAACCCGCTGCGGTGCGCCATCATCCCAAATTTTTTATTCCTACTATTTTTCAAACTAATGCCCAGGCGATCCGCATTACTGGAACAGTGCGTGATGAAAAGGGAGAACCTTTACCAGGTGTGGGTGTCAAATCTGTTAAAAGCGGAAAATCTGCTGTAACAGATGCTGCTGGTAAGTTTACTATCGACGTGGATAGCCCGACGGAACAGCTTACTTTCTCTTTTATTGGTTATGCTACTCAAGTACGCAGTGCCGGTAATGGTACTTCACCTTTAACGATCAGACTGGCACCTGCAGCAGGGGTAGATCTGGACGATGTAGTGGTTATTGGATATGGTACGGCGAGAAAATCTGACTTAACGGGTGCTGTAGGATCTGTTAAACAAGAACAGCTTGCAGAACGACCTGCTGCATCATTAAACCAGGCTTTATCCGGACGTATTTCTGGGGTACAGGTTAACACCAATTCGGGTCGCCCGGGCGGACAAACCAATATCCGCATCCGTGGTTTCAGTTCTATCAACAGTTCAAACAATCCTTTATATGTGATTGATGGGGTAATTCTCCCTGTAGGGTCACAAACACAGAACAGTAATGCAATTGATTTCCTTAACCCGGGTGATATTGCATCTGTTGAAGTGCTGAAAGATGCTTCTTCTATAGCTATATATGGTGCCAGAGGAGCAAATGGTGTGATCCTGATTACTACGAAAAAGGGAACCTCCCAAGGCGGAAGAATTACCTATGATGTAGACTTTAGTGTCCCTACAATTGGTCCGAACCGTGTAGAAATGTTAAATGCGCAGGAATATATCGCTACTGAAAACCTTGCTTATGAGAATGCCAGGATCTATGACCCTGCAGGATGGGCAGCAGGTAATTATGTTGATCCGAGAATCAAAAGATTATCACTTCCCAATTTATTTGACAGCAGTGGTAATCCATTATATGATACAGATTGGTTCAAAGAATCTACACAAAATAAGCTTTCTCAAAACCACCAGCTTGGATTTACTGGTGGAAACGCTGAAACTACCTATGGTATATTCCTGAATTACCGGGAAGATAATGGGTTATTACTGAATTCTTACTTAAAACGTTATTCTGGCCGTTTCACGATGGATACGCAGATAAAAAAATGGATTAAAGTGGGTGGAACCCTGAATTATACGAACCAGGAAGAGAATTTGGTAGATATTGGAACAGGAGGATTAAACTCTGTCCGCATGATTACAGAGAGTTTTCCGTTTTTACCGATTAAGTATGCAGATGGTACGTGGGCAGATAACCAGAATTATCCAGGGGCAGAAGGTGGTTCTAACCCTGTTCACATCCTGACCGACCGCCAATATGTGCTGCAAACACAGAATGTTTTGGGTAATGTATATACAAATATCAACCTGGCGCCGGGGTTGGAATTAAGGAGTGTATTGGGTGCGAATGTGGTCACCCGTGGTAGAAATGAGTATAACGGACGTAGTTTGTATGGTATTGCTTTTGATCAGAAAGGAACGGCATATTTAGACAATAACCGGGAAAGTTACTGGTCATTTGAAAACTACATGACTTACAACAAAAAGTTTGCTAAAGATCACTCAGTAACAGGCTTATTGGGGCTTTCGTGGCAAGAAACAAACATCTTTGGATTTGCTGCCAGCGGAGAGAACTTCTCGACAGATTATTTCGGGCCAAATAACCTTGGCTCGGCAAGTAAACCTGTGCCGGGCACTTCGAGACGCTCCAGTTTTGCTTTTAACTCTTATTTCGGCAGGTTAAACTATGGCTATAAAGATAAATACTTGTTAACCGCAACCGGACGTATTGATGGTTCTTCTAAATTTGGTGCCAATCATAAATATGCATTTTTCCCTTCTGCAGCATTGGCCTGGAAGGTATCTGAAGAAGATTTCCTAAAAGGGGGACATACCGTTTCTAATTTAAAAGTACGTGCAAGCTACGGGGTAACGGGTAACTCTGAAATCAATACCTATTCTTCGCTGGCGTTGTTGGGAACTGGTTATTCTGCAATTATCGATAACGTAAGGATTACGGGGGTAGGAACAAATCGTCTGGCTAACCCGGATTTGAAATGGGAAAAAACTGCGCAGTCGGATATTGGTGTAGAATTAGGCTTGTTTGATAACCGGGTAAGCATTGAGGCAGATGTTTATTATCGTAAAACTACTGATATGCTGCTTGCTGCTCCTGTACCTACATCGAGCGGGTACGGATCAATCACCCGAAATATCGGAAGTATGGAAAATAAAGGTTTTGAGTTTGCTATTACGACCAATAATATCACGAGCAAAGATTTTTCATGGACTAGTGCTTTTAATATATCAATTAATAAAAATAAAGTGCTGGAACTGGCCACCCCGGCAGATATTTTTGGTGTGGGTAACCCAAGTTTTACTAATGAAACGGGGATTATCCGGGTTGGAGAGCCTGTTGGTTCTTTCTGGGGACTTAAACGCTTAGGTACCTGGGGCGAGAGCGAACGTGCCGAAGCGGCGAAATATACTTATCGCGGTGGAAAGACTTTGTTGCCCGGTGATGTGAAATATCTGGACGTAAACGGTGATTATGCAATTAACGACGCTGATAGGATGATTATTGGTAATGGTAGTCCGACTGGATGGGGATCTTTTACCAATACCTTTAAATATAAAAACCTGGAACTGCTATTAGAACTGCAATATTCTTATGGTAATGATGTGCTGGATATGAGTACACACTCGGCAGAAGACCGCGTAGGGATTGCAAACAGTTATAAATCTGTGCTTGGTGCCTGGACACCGCAGAACCAGAATACTGATATTGCTGCTATTCGTGATACGAGGGCAGGTTATATCACCAATGTGGATACCAGATGGGTGCAGGACGGATCATTTATACGTGGTAAAAACCTGTTGCTGGGCTATACCTTCCCAACCGCTTTGGTGGAGAAATTGAAGCTGAGCAGGCTAAGGATTTATACGACTGTGCAGAACTTTTTCCTGGCAACAAAATACAGGGGGAACGACCCGGAGGTTACTACTTATGGAAATGCGTTTTCACAAGGCCAGACCTTTTTTGATTATCCGAAACCAACTACTTATATGGTTGGCTTAAATATCGGTCTATAGTGTTTATTTTAATTCAACTCGTTATGAAACAATATATTAAATATTCCAGTATACTGCTCCTGGTGGTGCTGGTGACGTTTTCGGGATGTAAAAAATTCCTTGCAGAAAAGGATCCCTCCAACCTGGAACCGGATACTTATTATACTATTCCTGAACATGCAGAAGCGGCAATAGCTGCTGCCTATAGCCAGACCAGGTTTATTGGTAATGGTGCTGGTATCTTTGTAGCTAATTTTTCGATGCTGGAAGTAGTAACTGGTACCGCTAAAACAGAAACCGGGCAGAACTCCGATTTAAATAACCTCATTGGGTTGTCTTACAACGGAGATAATTTGCTGGTTCGCAATTGGTGGAATGGCCTTTACAGCGTGATTGCACAAACCAACCTGGTGCTGGAGAAAGTCCCGGGAATTAACCCGATGAATGAGGCCCGGAAAAACCAGATACTTGGGGAAGCAAGATTTCTGCGTGCATGGGCTTATTTTTACCTGGTACGCCTATATGGAGACGTACCATTAATTACCGCACCGCAATCGGCTACGTCAGAGAACTTCTATCCTTCGCGCACTTCAGCAGAGGAGGTATATAAGTTGATAACGGACGATCTTACTGCTGCCGAGAACGCAGGATTACCATGGAAAGACCCAAGTGGAAGAGCAAACAAAGGCGCAGTAAAAGCCTTGCTGGCTAAAGCCTACCTCACCATGGCCGGTCAGCCCCTCAATAAAGGTGCAGCCTATTATAAACTGGCCAGTGATAAAGCTTTAGAAATTATTACGCAAGGCGGGATTTCGCTTTTTGCAACCTATGGCGATTTACATAGCCTGACGCAAGAGAACAGAGAAGAGCATATGTTCGAGATCCAGTATCTGGCTACTGTAGCGGGAAACCCAATGCAGCAACTGTTGCTACCCAATTTTAAGAATGTATCCGCTTATAGCGACGAGGTGGGGAGCACTGTGCCTACAACCCAGTTTTATCAATCTTATGAAGCAGGGGATTTGCGCGCTAAAGATAGGGAAGGGTTTTTCTATACCTCTTATTATGATGGGGGCAATGGTGCATTAAAACAATTGAATGCCCCTTACGTATTTAAACATTTTGATATTGTAGCTAATGGAACTGCCGGTGTTGCAGGTACTACGCAATCTGATTTAAACTGGCCGCAGATCCGTTATGCAGATGTGCTGCTGATTTATGCCGAAGCGCAAAACCGTTCTGATGGTTCGCCTAATACGCAAGCTTATAGTGCTTTAAATGCGATCCGCCTGCGTGCAAAATTAGCACCATTGGCTGGATTATCACAGACCGCCTTTGAGGAAGCCGTTTGGCGGGAGCGCTGGCATGAGCTGTGCTATGAAGGCGTTACCTGGTTTGATATGGTACGTTTAAGAAAAGCGTACAACGAAGCGACTAATTCGTTTGAGAATTTTACCGGGCATAAGTTTCCGGATAACCCATCGCTGGTGCTGGCCGACAAAAATCTGCTATTCCCGTTGCCGACAGCAGAAATGAGAAACAATCCAAATTTAGTACCTCAAAACCCAGGCTATTAAACCTGTAATATTGCAATTTAATGGGGCCATGCACTGCTAGCATGGCCTTTTTTAATCGCTAATGGCCACCAGCAGGTGTATTAACGCTTGTTTCTTTTGTGAGTTTGATTATTGACCCTGCCAATTTTATGTTTCTAAACACAGCTTAAATTTATTCTTTGAATTTAAATTTGGATAGTGGAGTTAAAATGTCTAATTTAATTTAACCAAATATAAAACTGATGTCTATACATTTACATGAGCTGAATGAGCTGAAAAGGCTTATTTCATTGTATGATAGTGAGTATGCCTACAGGCAGCTATATCAATTTTTGTTTCCTTCGTTAAAACGATTTTGCTTTTACCTGCTTAAATCCCGTGAGCTTGCCGAAGAGGCAGCTAGTGATGTGATGATTACGTTGTGGAGGAAAAGGCAGGAATTAATGAAGGTAGATAATATTAAAGTTTATGCTTTTGTAATTGCAAAGAACCTTTCTCTCAATATCCTGAGAAAAAATGGCAGGCAGGAGATCATTTCAATTGATGATATTCAACTGGAAACAAGGCTGGATGATTTAGACCCTGAACAGCTTCTTATTAATGACGAATTAAAGCATCAGCTGGAACAAGCTACACAAGAATTGCCCAACCGCTGTCAGCTGGTATTTAAGTTAATTAAAGAAGATGGTTTAAGTTATAAAGAGGTGGCGGGGATATTGAATATATCTGTAAAAACAGTTGATGCCCATCTTGTGGCTGCTTTAAAGAAATTAAGTTCTAAGCTTAAGATAGAATATAAGCTGATGTAAGTTCTAAAATTAAAGTTGGTTAGCGGGCAGAGGTGTTATATAGAAATAAATATTTATTCTGACTAGGGAGTTTTCATAAAACTATTGTCCTTACCTACAGACCAATATAAATCTTTAGGACAATTCCATATGGAAAATTCCAGGCTTATCGAACTATTGGCCCGTAAATGGGCTGATGAGGCTACGCCGGCTGAATTAGCTGAGCTGAGCATATTGATGGATAAGTATCCTGATGCGGTTTACTATGAAGAATTTTTCAGGCAGTTATGGCGTAAATCAATTTCTGCGGATTTAACTGATACTGAAATCAGCTATCAGGCTCACAAATTAAAATTTTACAAAGATTTTGCTGACGACAGACCTGTGCTCTTAGAAGGTAGAGGAACTGCTATAGACAAATATTTATTGGCAGGCTTTGTGGTCTGTCTGCTATTTTTCTTCGGCTTGTTTTATGTCTCTTCCAGTAAGACAGATCAGCAGGATACGCAAATTGTTTCTGCAAAAGGGATCAGGAAAAAGTTAAGGCTGCCTGATGGCACAGTCGTATGGCTTAACTCTGCGAGCAAATTGACATTTGATAGTGATATCAATGAAAAGGAGGTGCGAATAGTCCATTTAGAGGGAGAAGCCTATTTTGATGTTTCTCACGCGAAAGATCGTCCTTTTATAGTGTATACGGATAAAACTACCATTAAAGTATTGGGAACTGCTTTTAATATCAGGGCTTACCCAACAGATAAATGTTCTGAAACTACTTTACTCCGTGGTTCGATCGAGTTTTCTGTTATTGGCAACCCGAACCAAAAAATTAGGTTAAGCCCTTCTGAGAAAATCGCATTAAAAGACGATAAAAAGGTAACGATCACTATTAAACATATGAATACGGTTAAAATAGGGCAGGTAGACTACATCCAGGAAACCTCATGGAAAGACAATTGTCTTGTGTTTAATAATGAAACGCTGGAAGAACTTAAACCAAAATTAGAGCGCTGGTTTAACGTCACTATTCAAATAAATTCTGACCAGGCAAAGTCTTACCATTTTACTGGAATATTCAAAAATGAAACCTTAAACCAAGCCTTAACCGCTTTGCAATTAATCAAACCTTTCACCTTTCAACAATCAGCAGATGACGTAACCATATACTAAAAAAAAGGGAACAAATGCTCGAACATTCGCTCCCTTTTCCCCTCCAAAGTAGCAACGACACTACTATATCAGATTTTAAACTTTGTAAAACACAAATCTATGAAAAAAATGGGACTGTGCAATAGGGTTCTATGCCTAAAATTTCCAATTAAGAAAATTATTTTAATGTTAAACTGGACTTTTGCTTTATCGTTTTTACTCTGCTTGCAAGTAACTGCTTCAACGTATTCGCAGGGAAAGAAAGTAGACATGATCTTGCAAAAGAGCACTTTAAAAGATGCGCTGGTCACGCTGGAAAAAAAGGCCGAACTGCGTTTTTTATATAGTGAAGATGACCTTTCAAAATATGTGGATATTACTATGGCAGAAAAGGATATTACTGTTGAAGCAGTTTTAACTATACTGCTCAAAAATACCGGATTAAAGTATGAGTCCAGGGAAGATAACTTGATTGTTATCCGTCCGAAAAATGCAGATGTAATTGTTAAAGGACAGGTTACTGACGCTAAAGGAATGGGCATCCCGGGAGTAAGTGTTAAATTAAAAGGGACTGTAATTGCAACTACAACCGGGAATGACGGCAGGTATACCATCCAGGTTCCCGATAATGGGGTGTTGGTTTTTTCTTATATCGGGTATGTAACCAGTGAACAGCCAGTTAGCGGCCGCACTTCCGTTAATGTTAAAATGCAGGAGAACAGTCAGGCGCTCACCGAGGTAGTAGTGGTTGGTTACGGCACGCAGAAAAAAGCGGTGGTTTCTGGTTCGGTAACCTCTGTGAAGGGAGCAGAACTGGCCAAAACCCCAACAGCAAATCTTTCCAATTCCCTGGCAGGGCGTTTGCCGGGGGTAACCGCAGTGCAAGCCAGCGGAGAACCCGGGTATGATGGTTCTACTATACGTATCCGTGGGGTAAACTCTTTGGGAAATAACAATGCACTGATTGTGATTGATGGGGTACCTAACCGTGCAGGGGGCCTTGAACGGCTAAATCCTAATGATATTGAAAGTGTATCCGTATTAAAAGATGCATCGGCGGCAATTTATGGTTCCCGTGCGGCAAATGGGGTAATCCTGATTACAACGAGACAAGGAAAAAGTGGCAAACCACAGCTTTCTTATGATTTCGCGTATGGGTTGCAGCAACCGGCAAGGATACCAAAAATGGCCAATTCGTCGCAGTACGCAGAAATCCTAAATGAGCTGAATATTTTTGGCTCTGATCTGCCCCAGGGGCAATGGAATGCTGCATGGCAGTCTTTTAAATCTACCGGCTCTTATTTGCGTCCTGATAATGGAAATACGCTGAATGCAGTTTATACGCCAGAGGAACTGCAGAAGTTTAAAGATGGATCTGACCCGCTGCGTTATCCGAACACGGATTGGTTTAAAACTACCCTAAAGAACTGGTCGCCACAACAGCGGCACAATCTACAGCTGAACGGTGGTTCTGAGAATATGAAATACCTGGTATCTATGGGCTATCTTGACCAGGATGGTTATTATAAAAATTCTGCAACAGGTTATCAGCAATATGACCTTAGAATCAATTTAGAGGCTACATTAAGTAAGTATGTTACAGTGAGTTTGGGTGTTACCGGAAGGGAAGAGGTAAGAAACTTTCCAACTGTGGGTGCAAATGATATCTTCCGGATGCTGATGCGGGGTAAACCTACCGAAATTGAAGTATGGCCCAATGGTTTACCAGGACGTGATATTGAGTATGGATTTAACCCTTATGTAATCACTACCGATGCCACAGGATATAACAGAGATCAAAGAGACTACTTTCAGTCGACCGGCAAAATTGAAATCAAAATCCCTGGTGTAGAAGGGTTAAAAGTTACCGGTACGGCAGCAATAGATAAGTTCTCTGGTCGTCAGAAAAGCTGGCAGAAACCCTGGATGCTGTATGACTGGGATAAAAAAACTTACGAAGCGGATGGCATAACGCCGGTGTTGACGGGCTCTATCCGTTCTGAACGCTCTGATCCAAGTTTAACAGAGACTGCAGGTTCACAGTTAGCGATAAACTTAATGGGAATGGTTAGCTATGATAAAAAGATTGGCAACCATCAATTGAATTTAATGGCCGGTGTAACCCGTGAAAAGGTAACGAACGATGGTTTTTCTGCCTTTAGGAGGTATTTTCTTTCTACTGCCTTGCAGGAGTTGCTGGCTGGAAGTGATAAGGAACAAAACATTAGTAATCCTACGGGAGAACCATACGGACTTTTTAACCGGGCAAGGTTAAGTTATTTCGGCAGGGTAGGCTATAATTATAAGGAAAAATACCTGGCAGAGTTTCTATGGCGGGCAGATGGTTCTTATATTTTTCCAGAAGATAAAAGGTTCGGATTCTTTCCTGGGCTATCTGTAGGCTGGCGCTTGTCGGAAGAGAAATTCTTCAAAGACAACGTTTCCTTTGTCAGCAATCTAAAGCTGCGTGCTTCATGGGGACAAATGGGGGCTGAAGCTTATTTTGGCGATGCACTGGCAGAATACCAGTACTTAAGTACGATGGGTTTTGGTAATTACATTATCAACGACCAGTTAAGTCAGACTCTCGTAGAGAACCGCGTGCCTAACCTGAATTTCGGGTGGGAGGTGGCCAATAATGCTAATATTGGATTAGATGCATCGTTTCTGAATAACAAGCTAAGTTTAGAACTGGATGGTTTTTATAATAAGCGGACTAATATCTTGATCGCCAGGGGAAATTCTATTCCCGGAAGTTCTGGTATTACTGATAAACTGCCTCCGGTAAACTTAGGGAAGGTAAATAATAAAGGGTTTGAGTTTAAGCTAAGTTATAACGATCAGAAAGGTGATTTTGGCTACGGAATTAGTGTGAATGGAGGGTATTCTAAGAATAAGATCATTTTCTGGGATGAGACACCTGGGGCACCCGACTGGCAACGGTCTACCGGTATGCCGACAGGTACAGAGCTGGCTTATGAGTATACGGGAGTGTTTAAAAACCAGGCAGAGATTGATGCAAATACTATTGATTATAGTGGTTTAACGGGTTTATTGCTGCCTGGGGATATGAAGTTTAGAGATGTGAATGGTGATGGAAAAATTAACGGGGATGATAAGATCAGGCTGGATAAGACAAGTACGCCGACATTTACAGGTGGACTAAACATAAATTTAAGTTATAAAAACTTTGATTTTTCTGCATTGATCCAGGGGGCTACCGGGGGGCTCCAAATTGTAGGTTTAACGGAGTCCGGGGATATAGGGAACTTTTTAGAGTGGTCTTATACCAACAGGTGGACGATTGACAATCCGAGCGGTGAGTTTCCAAGGTTATCTAATCGTGGTAAAACTTATTTCACGGATACTAATAATGCAGCAAATAATACTTACTGGTTGCGCAGCAATAATTATGTGCGGCTAAAAAATGTGGAGATAGGGTATACTTTATCGCCTGATATCTGTAAGAAAATAGGGATCTCTTCGCTGCGTGTATATGTTAACGGGTTGAACCTTTTCACTTTAGATAAAATTAAGATATGGGATCCGGAATCTACTAATTCAAGTGCCCAGTATTATCCGCAGGCAAGGGTAATCAACACAGGTATTAAGGCTGCATTTTAGATAAGTAAGAACCAGAAATATATTATTAAATGAACCCTGCATGATTACAATAATTATTAAACACATAAATCAATAATCATTTGATCATCAATGGCTCTATCTGACAATTTAAAAACTAACTAGATGAAATCTATATTTAGAAACACTCATATATTCATTATTGCACTGACCGTCATTTTGGCTGCGGGCTGCAAAAAAGATTTCCTGTCTGTAGACCCGCCAAATCAAATTTCTGCTGAACTGGTATGGAAAGATCCGGCAATGGCACAAGCTTTTGTTACCGAAATATATAATGGCTTTGGCGTAGGCGGGTTTAATGAACAAATGTTATCGTCTTTATCAGATGAATCGTTGTTTACACACCCTAACAGGGGAATAGATTTGGTGAATGCAAGCACCATCAATCCTACTACATTGGGTTGGGTAGATGATACTTACGGTTATAACCCAATGTATAACCGTATACGTTCTTGCAATATTACTATTGAAAGGCTTACCGTAGGTGATAACGCGATCAGTGACCAGGCGGTGAAAGATAAGCTCCTTGGAGAAGCATACTTTTTAAGGGCATATTTCTATCAGCAGTTGCTGCGGTATTATGGCAGCGTGCCAATTATTACTAAAAGTTATTCGCTGGATGATGATTTTAGTGTAAAACGTGCGACTTATGAGGAATGTGTTAATTTTATACTGGCGGATTGTGAACAATCAATTAAGCTGCTGACAGGTAAGTCTTTAGATAAAGGCAGGACCTCTGCATTGGCAGCAATGGCTTTAAAATCAAGGGTGCTGATTTATGCGGCCAGCGATTTACATGATATGCCTGCCGCAAAAGCAAAATCTTCGGTAATTGGTGGTTATGCACATCCGGAGTACCTTGGCTATGTAACAGGTGACCGGACTGCACGCTGGCAGGCTGCACAGACAGCTGCAAAAGCAGTGATGGATCTTGGAAGCGGTTATAAGCTTAATCTAAACGCAAAGGTAAGTCCGGAAGAGGGCCGTCTAAATTATAAAAGTATTGCGATGGGCGGCGGAAGTAAAGCACCGGGAATAGACGCTTCTGCTGCTTCAGAATTGATCCTGGCGCGTTATTTTATAGACCGGAGTGATATGCGTTACGGGCGTGCGAACGGACCAAACGGGTATCACAACTGGGCGGGGAATACCCCTATTGGTTTACTTGTTGATGACTATGAAAAGATAGACGGTACCCCATTTAGCTGGGCTAATGCGCAGGATAAAGCTGCCCCATATGTAAATCGTGATCCGCGATTCTATGCGACGATATTATTTGATGGGGCTGGGTGGAAACCCAGGAACAAGGTTTCGGGGAATGTAGATCCTGCTAATCAGATCCAAACTGGAGAATACGATCTGATAGAGGGGGGACGGCAAATTGTATTTAAAGGTTTAGATACCCGGGGAAGTTCTATTGAGAATTGGAATGGAAGCTGGACAGGATATTATACACAAAAATTTATTGATCCCGATCCGAATATTATTGAATCTTCGATGCCGCAATTTGTTCCCTGGCCATTTTTCAGGTATACAGAAGCAGTGATGAATTACATTGAGGCAAGTATTGAGCTTGGGCAGACCGACATTGCGCTGCTCTGGTTAAACCGCATCCGTTTCCGTTCTGGTATGCCTGCGGTTACGGCTTCAGGTGCGGCTTTAAGGGATATTTACCGCCACGAACGCAGGATAGAGTTGGTTTATGAAGAACATCGGTACCATGATGCGAGGCGCTGGATGATTGCTCCTGAAACGCTGGGCAGAAAGACAAATTATATCAAGGTGACGGGCAAGTTTAAACCGGGGAAGACGATGACAGCTCCTTATCATTATGATACTTCGATCTACGATTATACGTATACGCCGACGATTGAAACGGCGCAGGAGAACAGGAAATGGGAAGATAAAATATACTTCAGGCCTTTTAGCAGGGATGAGATCAACAGGAATAAAACGCTGGATCAAAACCCTGGATATTAGCCCTGGCAGATAATACGGAACTTATTTATATACATGAAGATACAGACAGTACTACTTTTTTTTATCGGTTATGCTTCCCTGTCTGCCGCACAGGAGTCGGGGAAACCATATACCCAGCAAATTAATGGAACGAAGCTAAGCTTTACGATGCAGCCGGTGCCTGCAGGGGAATTTGATATGGGCAGCAAAAATGGAAAAGCCGACGAGCAGCCGGTGCACCGGGTAGTGATAAGCCCTTTCTGGATGGGCACTTATGAGGTAACATGGGATATTTTTGAACCGTTTTTGTACCGGGATTATGAAGCTGCTAACAGTGAAGGTGCAATCCCGGCGAATGTTGATGCAGTAACCAGACCTACAAAGCCATACCTGGATATGACTTTCGGTATGGGGAAGGAGGGGCATCCTGCATTGGCGATGACCAATTACAATGCAATACAGTTTTGTAAGTGGCTATATGCAAGGACGGGTGTGTTTTACAGGTTGCCAACTGAAGCAGAATGGGAATATGCCTGCAAGGCAGGAAGCAGTACTGAATATGGTTTCGGAAATGATGAAGCGAAGTTGAAGGACTATGGTTGGTATAAGGAGAACAGTGAAGGGAAAACGCATGTAGTGGGGCAAAAAAAGCCGAATGCATGGGGGATTTATGATTTATATGGGAATGTATCTGAGTGGACTTACGACCAGTATTTGCCTGGGTTTTATGCGGGCCTGAAAGCTAAAGTAAAAGACCCTGTTGCTGCACCAGAAAAATTGTATGCCCATGTAATACGCGGGGGCTCTTATGAAGATGAAGCTAAAGACTTACGCTCGTCTGCACGCCTTGCATCAGACCCCTTATGGAAACAAATAGATCCCCAGATTCCGAAAAGCAACTGGTGGTTTCCAGAAGCTCCATTTATTGGGATGCGTTTGGTGAGACCTGTAAATCCGCCTTCGGCAGCGGAGATCAATAAATATTACAATTCGCCGGTGATACCGGATTATTAATACAATGGACCCAATAAAATTTAATTGAGTATGGATAATGAACTATTGCATGACAAGAGGCGTGAATTTTTAAAGGCTTCGGCATTATTGGCTGGAGGAGTGCTTATCAATCAATTCGCATTTGCCGGAGGTCATTCTTCTGTAGATGATACGATCAGGATAGCGCTGATTGGTTGCGGTGACCGGGGGACGGGCGCTGCTTTCCAGGCGTTAAGTACTACAGCTAATGTGAAATTGGTTGCGATGGCAGATGCCTTTCAAGATAGGCTGGATAATAGTTATAAACTGTTGTCTGACAAGTTTAAGGATAAAGTTAATGTGCCGGCAGATCATCGGTTTGTTGGATTTGATGCTTATCAGAAAGCAATTGCTTTGGCTGACGTGGTGTTGCTGACGACCCCTCCGGGTTTTAGGCCGATGCATTTTGAGGAGGCAGTAAAACAGGGTAAACATATTTTTATGGAGAAACCTGTAGCGGTAGATGCACCGGGTGTAAGAAGGGTGCTTGCGGCTGCAGAAATTGCCAAACAAAAGAAGCTAAATGTAGTAGTTGGCCTGCAGCGGAGATACCAGGCGAATTACAGAGAGGTAATGAAACGCATACAGGATGGTGCAATTGGTGATATTGTAGGGGGGCAGGTGTATTGGAACAGCGGCGGGGTATGGGTTAAGAAACGCGAGCCGCAGCAGACTGAAATGGAATACCAGATGCGTAACTGGTACTATTTTAACTGGTTATGTGGTGACCATATTGTGGAACAGCATGTGCATAATATCGATATCGCCAACTGGGCAAAAAATGCCTACCCGGTTTCTATACAGGGAACGGGCAGCCGGGCATGGAGAACAGGGAAGGATTACGGAGAGATATATGATAACCATGCTGTAGAATTAACTTATGCCGATGGTGCAGTGATCTATAGTCAGTGCCGCCATTTTGAAGGTACAGCAAACAGGGTAGACGAGACTTTCCAGGGCACTAAGGGGCGGACCTATCTATCTGCTGGCAACCAGGGGATACTCTGGGACCAGTCGGGCAAACAAATATTTAGTCACCCCTCCAAAGGAAATGCAAACCCTTACCAAACAGAGCACGACGAACTATTTGCCGCCATTGCAAAAGGTGAATACAAATTTAGTGATGCAGAACGAGGTGCTAAAAGCTGTTTCACTGCCATCATTGGCCGGTATGCTACCTATTCCGGACAGGTTATCAAATGGGATGAAGCCCTGCAAGCAAATAATAGTTTGTTCCCAGACCAGCTTAGCTGGACCGCGAACCCAAAATTGATGCCGGATGCCAATGGGTTATATCCTATCCCTACACCTGGTAAAACAAAAGTAATCTAACGCCGTGCTTTACCTCGGCAAAAATATAACGATATGGCTCTCGCTGCTGGTGAGCCTCCTTAATGTAGGAGGTGACCAGCAGTTTTTTAAGCTGCGCGGATATGCGCAAGGCACTACATACCAGATAACTTACTTCGCTGCAGCCCCTTTGGTTGAGCAGCGGGAGGTAGATAGTATCTTGTTACGCGTAGATTCTTCTATGTCGCTCTATAAAAGCTATAGCACAATTAGCCGCTTTAATTCTTCTGAAAGGGGTGTAGCAGTAGATGCGTATTTTAAAGCTGTGATTAATAAATCATTTGAAGTATACCAGCGTACAAGAGGGAAGTTTGATATTACTGTTGCACCGCTGGTGCAGCTTTGGGGTTTTGGACCGATAGCTGTTAAAAAATTCCCGGAGCCGTCGGCTGTGGAAACGGCTTTAGCAAACGTAGGGATGAATTTGATTGCACTTAAGGGGGACCAGCTGATTAAAAAGAAGCCCGGTGTACAGATCGATCTGAATGGAATTGCGCAGGGATATAGTGTAGACCTTGTGGCACGCTATTTAAGTACTAAGGGGATTTCTTCGTTTATGGTAGAGATAGGTGGTGAAATTGTGGTGAAAGGCACCAAACCAGACGGTTCCAATTATCAAATTGGCATAGAAGGGCCGCCATTAAACGGTAGTGGGCCCGCACTTAGAAAAATCATTTCTATAAACAGCGGAGCGATAACCACTTCAGGAAACTACAGCAGGTACCTTAAAAACAAAGGCAACAAAATAAGTCACCTCATTAACCCAAAAACAGGTTATCCATTAACTAATCAAATGATTAGCGTGACCTTGTATGCCAAAGATGCCATTACTGCCGATGGATACGACAATGCTGTAATGGCAATGGAGGTTAATGAAGCGATCCAATTTATTAATGCAAAAAAAGATATGGAAGCGTATCTTGTTTACCGAAAACAAGACGGGTCGGTTGCTGATACACTGACCAGCGGTTTTAGGCAACTTATAAAGGAATAATATAATTACAAAAAGCATGGACAGGATACAATTCTTAAAAAGCGGCGCATTGGCTACGGGAGCCCTATTGATCGGTCAGGATTTACTGGCAGAAGAGCAAGTTATTGGAGACCATGTAGGAAAAGGGAAGGTGTTTAACCTTGATTATGCTCCGCATGAAGGAATGTTCGCAAAACATGCAGGTAAAAACTTTCTGGACCAGATCCAGTATATGTACGATCAGGGCTTCCGTTCGATAGAAGATAATGGATATTTAAACAGGCCACTAGAAGAACAGAAAAAGATCGGTAGCCTGCTAGAAAAATTAGGGATGAGGATGGGTGTTTTTGTAGTGGATGGTGGCGATAACTGGAAGGTTTCTTTAACAACCGGCAAGAAAGAATTTAAAGATGTTTTTGTGGCTACCTGCAAGAAATCGGTGGAAGCTGCAAAACGCTGTAATGCAAAATGGCTTACGGTGGTGCCGGGATTTTATGAGCGCAAACTTCCTTACGGCATACAGATGGCGAATGTAGTAGATGCGATGCGGGCAGGTGCGGAAATCTTTGAACCGCAAGGACTGATCATGGTGCTGGAAACATTGAGTGATACCCCAGAATTATTTTTGCAGCAGACCCATGAAACTTTTAACGTATGTAAGGCCGTAAATAGTCCATCCTGTAAGATTCTATATGATATTTACCATATGCAGAAAACCGAGGGCAACCTCATAGTAAATATGGAACGTTGCTGGGACGAGATTGCTTATATCCAGATTGGCGATAATCCGGGTAGGAAAGAACCTGGTACAGGAGAAATCAATTATAAAAACCTATTTAAATTTATCAAAGGGAAAGGTTATACCGGAGTAATGGGTATGGAACATGGTAACTCTAAACCAGATAAAGCAGGAGAGCTGCGTGTGATTGAAGCTTACAGGGAAGTGGATGTGATGAGTTAAATGCAAAATTCTGAAGTAAATCTTTAATGTTTGTTTTAGTTTCTATATTGGGGATGATATCCTGAAAGTATGAATGAAATACACGCCGTTGTGCAAGAAGAACAACCTAAAGATGTCCGCTACAGGCTTAAATCTATTTTTGGCGGTTCTATTGGGAACCTCGTGGAGTGGTACGACTGGTACAGTTATTCTGCATTTGCACTGTATTTCTCTCCTATATTTTTCCCGAACAGCAACCCGACTGCCCAGCTATTAGATACTGCAGGTATTTTTGCTGTAGGGTTTTTAATGCGGCCTATTGGCGGATGGTTATTTGGTACGATAGCCGACAAACACGGACGTAAACAATCG
>Ga0247734_1000501_pt1 | contig 34151 bp, 38 predicted proteins | sample UWRJL103311B2_FD_180933 | JGI IMG/M metagenome (GOLD analysis project Ga0247734, IMG submission 180933) | Plant litter microbial communities from Arlington Agricultural Research Station in Wisconsin, United States - UWRJ-L103-311B-2 | ecosystem: Environmental > Terrestrial > Plant litter >...
CCCCCCAAATACGCTTCGCCCGTTTCCTCCCCCCCGGAATTCTCAGCTCAACAACATGTCCCAAGACTCGACACCTCTTGATGAGGAGCATACGAAGCAGGTCGAAAGGGCACAGGAATGGCTACATGAGCATGGAAACAATGTCGGTGCCATTGAACAAAAATTAGAGTACCGGGCCGCCAATTCGAAATCGAAACCCTTCCCACCACCTACCATGAAAATAAAGAGGAAAATCAGACGGAAAGATGATGGGCCGATGGAGATTGTGTGCGGATGGATTACGGAGCACCAAATTGGTATGACCATATATTTCTTCTTCTGCGCAAAAAAAAGGGGAAAACTTGCTAATTGGAAAACTATAGGGCTCTCTATAAATTTGCTGATGCTACTTGCTCTCACCCACCTCTGTTTCCCGCGCGCTCGCAGACATACCTTCAAATTCTTCTATCTCTCATATTACAACCCGGAGACAGGCCAGTATTACTCGGGCTGGAATGACGCTTTCGTAGTTTTCTTCTGCATTACAGTTTTTACTGGTTTGCGCGCTGCGGTTATGAATTATGTTTTACTACCACTGGCGAAGAAGGGCGGTGTTAAGACGGCAAGGGACCAGACTAGGTTCTGCGAGCAGGCCTGGCTTTTGGTCTATCTTTCCTTCACTTGGACATTGGGCATGGTAAGCTTGTCGAATCATTTAGGGGCTGGCGGAGGAGTATTCGCTAACGGAATACCAGTACATATTGGTGAACTCGGAATACTGGCTCAATCTCAAGGGGCTCTGGACGAATTGGCCGAATAGAGAGATGGGATTCACGCTGAAATCCTATATTCTGATACAATACGCTTTCTGGGTGCAGCAATTGCTGGTTATCCATATTGAAGCAAGAAGAAAGGACCACATGCAGATGCTTACCCATCACATAGTTACGACTATTTTGATATTTACGGCATATGGTTACCATCAAACGAAAGTTGCTAATCTAATTTTATGCGTGTTAGACATCCTAGATATGGTGCTTGCTGTAAGTCCTTCTTTCACAGTATCCTGTGATCAGTTCTGATAATATCCATTAGGTAGCAAAATGTCTCAAATACCTAAATTTCGGTGTAATCTGCGACTACATATTCGGCTTCTTCATGGTCGCTTGGGTTGCAACCCGCCACGTCTACTATCTCATGATCTGCTGGTCCGTCTATAGCGACATCCCCCAGATCATTACCTATGGCTGCTATCGTGGCAAAAACGGCAACATCACAGGTCCATTCCCGCCTCCAGATCGCTTTATGCACCTCGTCGACCCCTTCCGCAACCCGGAGGGAGTTGTATGCTGGAACGATGGCATCAAATGGGGGTTCCTCTCCGCTCTGCTTTTCCTACAGGGAATCACGATTCTGTGGTTCGCAATGATCGTGCGTGTCGCCGTCAAAGTCATGAGAGGCGAGTATGCAGATGATGTTAGAAGTGACGGAGAAGACGACTCCGAGGATATCAACGACGAGCATATTATCGAAACCATAGAAAGCCTCGACGAAAACACAGCACCAGCGTTCTTTGAGGAAGAAGTAGGCGTGGAAGCGATCAACCTAAAGGGGAATAAATATAGGAAGGGAGCCGCGGCGAGTGGGGTTAGTTTGCCGGGTGACAGAAGTGATAGAAAGGATCTGCTGGGGAGGATCGGGTGTGATAAACCCGTGTAGATAGGAAGACCAGCGAAAATATGGGAGTGTGATGTTTTATTTAAAAGGGCTTTTAAAACCAGGGTAATTGTTGGTCTCTTCCTTTTTTTTTGGAGAAATAGTGGGCGAGGAATTTTATGCACATATACCCCATCTAGTTGTTTTTACTTTCAAAAGGTTCCAAAAAACTTCCCCTTCAAGTTATAGACGAGGTTTCGATCTGATGATGTGTTATTGGAAAGTGGAAAAAGCAGATCATATGATGCACATTTGGTATATAGCTAACTCTTACGCTTAGCTTAGAAACCATGAAACAACATCAATAAATATATACATACTTATATAATGAACTTCATATACAGCATTACCACCCCTCCTTTTAGACTTTATAAAAAGCTTCGAAAATGACATTCTATAAATAACGCCTAAGGTTCAAATTCTTTTCATACCTGACTTCTTCATCCCATCCAATCATCTTCACATCACTACCAGCTTCAAAAAGATACGCATGGCCTCCCCTCTATCTGAAAAACAAAGGAAGCCAGTCATTTCATTTAAGTTTATCTTGCACGCCTCTATACCTAGTAATGCAGTGCCTATCACGACAGTGTTGCTTCTCTACATTCAATTGATCATTGTTTATAGTCCCTAGTTTTATATATATATATATACATTCATATAAGTACGTTAAGAAAGTAGTAAAACTATCATCTCATCTCCTCTCATTGCCCTCGCTCTAGAAGTTTCCATTAGAACTATGTAGAGTGCTTATACCATCCTCCACCACTAGCTACATTTTCTTACTGGCAGTATTTTCAGCTATTTTTCATTAGCTAAGAAAATAAAGGAGCCTCTATAGAAAAAAGGAGTGCACTTTTTGAAGTTTAATAAGAAAAGGCTCAGTGCTGTATCTATATTTATTTGTTTATATTTATATTTGTGTGGAAATCAAAAGAACTTGAGATTAGAGGAAGAGTTGGCTGCCATTTTGACTATGTTGAATGTATAATATTATTTTAGACACAAGCTTTCCCATAGAGCAGTTTAAAATGATAATATGAGACAAATGAAGCCTCGATACCTATAAACACATAATTACACATAGATTTATCTCCCAAACAATAATATATCACTGGGTGGAAAGCAAGTTTTTGTCGTTGGTGGGTAATCGTAAAACGTATGCCTTGGAGCTTTCTACTTCGCAAATGTTGTCCGAAACAGAAGTGAAATTGAGTGTGTTAATTGATTATTATTCAGATTTCACTCGCAGGATACAGGAATGAGCTTGTAATAATACAACCCTTCTCGCAGCCCCAATCTTTCCAAGGTGATCCCGACAACTTACCAAACCAAGAGAAACAAGAAAACACCCACGTTGGATAAACAAAACTTGAGTGAGGAGGCTGATTATTATTCTGTAGAGCATAAAGCAGAGAACATTTACATTTGGGCTAGATGGATAGTTACCAAAAAAAACCCCTTCTTCCCTTAAATACCTCCTAATCCTATCAGTAAAACCTCCTAACAACCCCCCCAAAAATACTTCTATGTTTTATAGGACTAGTTACTATCAATATGAAAATGACTCCACTTTATCACGGACCCTGCCGCGTTATACCATCCTGTTCCCTTCCTCCCTGTCAATTGGGCGCATCGATACCTGTCGGTTCCACGTGAAGGATCTAGCTCTGTGACTAGTTTGCGGCGAGTAACAAGCCTGATCCATATTAAATATATTCCTACAAAATAAATTAAGCTGTTCTTTTTTGGGGGGCATTCTTACATCTTTGACGAACGGAGTTAAAAACGAGGGTTTTTGGTATCTTCTACTCGAAAGGTTCCTCTATTTATAACGTCTTGGTGGAAAGGGTTGGTTTGGCAGCGAAGTGACAGACTTCGCGGCTCTCTTCTGGCTTTGAAATAGAGATATTGACGCACCGGAGTGAGTGTGTGAAGTAGCAATATGGGTTTTAGGATGGTATTTTTGTAATTATGGAAATAAGCCTAGTTTGACTAGATACACGAATTGGCTGGCGTAGTGGTTTTGTGTTGCTCTTACATTATATAACAGTGGTTGAATGATAGAATGGCAGTTACATAGTACCTGACCTTTGGATCATATGGATAACATCAGCCCAACCAAACAGGACCGTTCAACGTTGATAACAATGAACTCGATGCCGTAGATATTCAGACGAGATGGGATATTGTATATAATATTAGTCATGTGACCACCCCCTTTCAGCTCGCGAAATGTTAGGCTCCCTTTTTGGTGATGAGTTGTGGACCCCATGAGAGAATCTCGTATATTCTACCACGCATTAGGCGTTATTCCACTTAGTTGGATTCATTTAGTGGCACTCATGTTGACAAGCTTGATAGGTTCACCCAAGCGACTTGCAAAGTGATCCTTTCCCCTTCCTATCGCCCCCATCTAGATCCAATTACTGCGCCGTGCAAGGCCGAATTCAACATGCACGGCTGAAACAGCATGTCCTACTTAATATCCCTCCAGCTGATTCCCCTTCTTCTTCATCTATCTAAATAAGCACGGCGATTTCAAAATATCAGGACACAATGGTATTTTTCCTCCCCCTCCGCCAATCCACCACCACTCCGGGAACTATAGAACCAGACATCTTCCCCACCACCTCTTCCTCCACGCAGATGTTCTCCTCCAACACCGGGCCCATCGCCCTCAAAAGCCCTCTCCCATCGTTTGAAACATCGGCATACACCGAATATATCACCCGCTGGGATCTCTCGGACCGACCCGCGCTATCTCGAAAGGTTGTTTGTGTTTTGGCGGTCTTGTTGCATGTGCCCCAGAATGTCATAAGTATTTGGAGCCATGGGATAAGTGTGATACTGGTGGTGTATCTCTTGCTCAGTGTGTTGAACTTGGTGTGTGTGGCTATTGCAATGTGGAGGCTTGATGTTATGAGGGGCGAGCGTTTGGTGTATAATAAGATGTATGTGATCCCCCGTGGTCCCTCTCTTCCCGTGCTTGAAGAGATTCAAGCATGAGCTCTTTCTCTGTGATCATAAGTACTAATGATCATTTAGATACAAGCGACATAATTTTGATTATGTGATATTGGCTCTGTTCTTCATCTATGGTCTCTCGGCTGCTGTGTTCATTTTTGGCAAGATGAAGTTTGAGTCTTGGGTTTGGGTTTTCAGGATTGGATGGCCTTGTCTGGTCGTAACGGACCTATTCTGCTTTATCGTGGGTTGGATTGCTACTTGGAGAGATGTTAGCGATCCGTTTCTGGGCTAGTAAAGAGAACTTGCGGATGTCTTGATTCTCTAGAGGAAATGGAATGCAAGAATAGTGAACCACATTTTTCTTCACTTCGGAGCTTGGTGATAATGAAGGGAATATGACGAAATGAAATAGTACTAAGCTAAAGGGGCATTTATTTTTGGAAGAATCTTACACTATTTCACATGATGATGTTTGTTCAGGTTGGAGAGTTAAAATGCTCGTCGCCATCACAAATGCTGTTTGGGTAGCACCTACTGCCATTCATCTTGAATCTTGAGATGTCTGTTTGCAACTCCTTTATATTTGTTCTGGGAATATTCTGGGGTTTTTGAGTCGGTAGATAGTAAGTGCGGTGACCGGCGACCGAACAAGCATAGCACAGCAGAACAGAACAAACACTTTGCATATAACAAGCCGATGAAAGAAGAGAGAGAGAGAGAGAGAGAGAGAGAGAGAGAGAGAGAGAGAAGTTGGCACTTTCACCCTGTGTGTGAAATCTAGCCGGCTCGTAAATCCCCTGAATGATTAATAAGTGTTAACTGTAAGTAAACCCATCTATGTCAGGTCAGTCCAGTCAGCTCAGGACAAACACACAACCAAACCTTGACGGTGAAGCAACCTTCCCATCTCGGCCTATCAACCTCTTGCCGACTCATTGATCTTGTTATTGGTCCTCATTGGTCCTCATTGGCCTCAGCTAGCTAGCTTCAGGGACCACCGCCGAGGCAAATTCCCTGAATTGATTCCCCGGCATGTAAAGCTTAATCTAACAGCCAAGGCCCAATTGCAGGCTTGGATGTGCTTGGAAATGCTTATCCACAGCCTCAACGCTCGGCAGGTAATATGCTGCATCTCACTGCACCTCCATCCATCATTGGCCTGTGCCATGGTTTCATGCAGATTAGATCCGCTCCTCTCACCCGTCATTGACCTGGTCAGCCTGGTTCTTGATGCTCGTTGCACATTGCTTAATCCGCCACCTTCCTATCACAGGTCGGTTTGGCCGTTGCAAACAAACTCATGACTGATGAAGGAAGACCTCCATCGTACGCACGGCTCCGGTTGTGAGGGCAGATTTGAAGATCTACACATATCTGCAATTATGGGGGGAGATCATGACCACCTATTGGCCCATGTGGTGAATGTCGAGATTGCCGCCATCGCCCCGGCCTCCTATTCCAGAAGGCGATGCCAATGGAACCGCCAAGCTCCTTCTTAGAAAGCTTTAGATCATGTTTATGCTACCTGTGGACTATACTCCGACTATACTCCGGACGTGCGACCATGATCATTCAGGCAAGTCCTCCTTTGAAAGGGGTGCCAACACATAGGCAAATGCCAGATGCCAAGTCAACAAACACACCCCAGCATCTCGACGAGCGGTAGACATGTACGAAGTAGCAAGGGCAGTAGATGGAGTATATAAACAATTCGGGATCCCTCCTGGAAACATCACCTTCTCACACAAGTCCTCTCTTCATCTTCTCCTTGCCTAGTATCCTCCATCCGCTTTCAGAAACATGCTTTCTTCTATCACTGTCCTAGCTTTGGCACTCGCCGTCCAAGCTGCTCCGGCTCCAGCTCCAGCAACAGCACTTGTCGCAGGTGAATCAAAGTTCAGTGTCCCAGCCGTTCACAACGAGCACTTCAAAAGAAATGGCACAGCTGCTCTTCTGAAAGCGTACAAGAAGTGGAACTTGACCCCGGTCAGAGAGGTACCTGCAGCGTTCAAAGCTGCACTGGGAAAGCGTCAGGATAGCTCAGCAGTTGTTAGTTACCCTAGAACTTGTCCTATTTGTTTGCAATATAGATGAATGCTAACTCCAAAACTTAAGGCCAGCCCAGCTGATGGTGTTGAATATCTTGTCCCAGTCCAAGTCGGAACACCAGCTCAAACCCTGAACTTGGACTTTGACTCTGGAAGTGCTGATCTTTGGCTCTTCTCATCCCTCCTCACGTCCAGCTCTAAGACTGGACATGATATCTTCACCTCATCCAAGAGCACGACCTATAAGTCTACCTCTGGTTGTACTTGGGATATCTCCTACGCCGATGGATCTGGTGCTAGCGGTGTGTGTGGAACTGACACTGTTACCATTGGTGGCACAACCGTAGGTTTTAACATCATATTTATCTTTTGGGGGGAAAAGAACTGACGCGAGAATAGGTCTCCAAGCAAGTAGTTGAGCTCGCTAACAAGGTCTCGTCTACCTTCGTTGCTGATAAATCAGATGGTCTTGTTGGTCTCTCGTTCAGCAACATCAACACAGTCCGGCCTACCAAGGCCAAGACTTTCTTCGACAACGCAAAAGCTTCTCTAGATGCTCCTCTCTTTGCTGCCTATCTGTAAGTCATATCACCACGAAAAACATAGCACTTTGACTATAAAGGCTAATATTAACATCAAATTAGTCCCTTCAACGCAGATGGCGCTTACGATTTTGGATTCCTTGATTCTACCAAATACACAGGCACACCCAGTTACGCAACTGTTTCTTCGTCAGGTGGTTTCTGGGAGTTCCCATCTACTTCCTACAAGGTCGGCAGCACTGTCGGAACCATGAGCGGCACCACTGGTATCGCTGACACTGGAACCACCTTGATCCTCACTGTTGATCAAGCCGTTACTGCCTACTATGCCAAGGTCGCCGGTGCGAAATACGATTCCACACAGGGTGGCTACACTTTCCCTTGCACTGCTACCTTGCCTACATTCTCCATTAGAATTGGCACGACTGCCTACGCCACCATCCCAGCATCACTTATGAACTTTGCCCCAGTTGACTCAGCCGGAAAGACTTGCTTCGGAAGCTTGCAGAGCGTTGGTGGTGGATCTCAGAACATCTACGGTGACGTCTTCTTTAACGCTTATTACGGTATTTTCGATGCCAGCACTCCCAGATTTGGATTTGCTGCCCTTAAGTAGATGGATGGATAGATAGCAGGTCACGGGACGGTTCACGATAGATCTATTTATTGGTTTACTTAATAATTCTAAAAACAAAGGAAATCTGTCGAGATGTTTTGAAACAAACTCGCACTTTAAAGTCATGGATGTTCGCAAAACCCAAAGCCATCCTAAGAGTTTCTACAAAGAACGTTGCTTACTGACGCCAAGTGGCTGTATGCATGCTCATAAGTCCTCTTCCTGCTCTTGGGTAGACAAAATCATCTCCATATTGTCCCTATTGAAACAAACATAATAAAGCTCCTTCTCCTTTAGATACTTCTTTTTTCTCTTTTCTCTTTTTCTTTTGGTAAGGGGGGCCTTGTTTTCGTAAAGACCGGAACACTTCGAGCGTATGCCATCTATTATTTCCGGATACATAGCATGTTCCTGTTGGTTACTTAGTCTGGTATTGATGTGGTGAGCGAATGTGTTTATTCGGCCATTGTTTTCGTGCCGCTATTCAGAGTGATGCTTGAGATTGGGACTAGATGTCTTGCATAGTTTGGAGTGATTGGTGGAAGGCGGACTGGATACTGAGCTTTTGTACTGTTTTCTTAATAGTTTCCCTTTTTGGGATAAGAGCTCTGGGAATTGTATTATTGAGACCTTGTAGGATCGGTTCGTTGGGTGACTTCACCGATCTAATGTCAATATGACATGTGCGGATATAAAGCCATATAGGTGTCTTCAAGAGCTTGCAGCAATACCATCTCAATAACTGCTTAATGATTAAGTCGCTATTTTGTGTTGTACCTTAATGAGACTTTGTCAGGGATCGTTGGCTGCTGGAATCTGAAGCTCCTTGCAGAAATAAGCTCGCCAGTGTTGCTGGTCAGCGAGGTACCGGTCTTGAGGGTCATCGGGCTCTTCGCCATTGAGCAAATCTATCATAAAACGACATGTGAAGATTCCACAGCTGCTCGAATCCACTTGCTGCTGGCATTTGAGTGCTGGCTTCAAGTAGAAGCGAACGGTGTGGTCTCCCCTGAATTGATCCTGGAAAGTCTCATAAAACGCATCCAATGCATCCTCGGCAAGTCGGGTATTTTTCCAGCTGAACACACTATCGTATAATACTGCGTAGTTTTTCTCGAGGCTAACATAAACACATGTCCAGTGGCAGTTATTGATGTTGAAAGGCATGAGTAATCCTGAAACCCTGTCACATTCCGAATTTGGCTTGAAGAAATAGGGCAACTCGGATGGTTTACCCGCGCCTTGAAGGAACCACTGTGCGAGCCACGTTGGCTCGACAAGCTGGATAGGAGATGTCGGTAGCTTGGCCCCCATTACGCGAAACATAATGTGGAAAATAGCAGAATCCGTCAACCAGGCCCTGGGATTACGGATCGACTCGATGTCCACAGGTTCTAGGGGAAGAATTTCAAGCTGTTCCATTGGAGTGAGACTTTCACTTTCACTTTTCCTTTCCGTCTGGTCTTCTTCAGGTGTTGCTATTCTTACCGATTCATGGCTCGCATCGGATATTGGGGAGTCAGTGTTAGCATCCTTAGAAGTTGTGGCCGCGTTATCCACAGGTGTTGGAAGACTTGTGTCTTCCAAGGTGGTGTTCGTATGTTGGGACATGGTGTTCGTGTTCTCAGTAGTCAAGATACGTTCGGTGTTTTTGGTATGAATGCGAATCAGTGAATTCTTAGCTACAGTGCGTGAGTAAACTTTTGTGAACCATGTGGTCTAAACATGAGAGAGGTCAAGGATATATAGGAGGGAATTTAGAACTGAACTGATGCTATTCTAAATCAACTTAGCCCAAACTGACTACTATCATTCACTTAGCTATCATCTAGCTGGTCTGAATTAAAAGATACGCTTCGCTCACCAATGACATCTTGCTCTGACTAGAGTACCCAAACTGTTGTTGTAGCACGTAATGTCCTCAAACTGAACTAACGTAGCCAGAGTGGGAAGATTCGAACAACCCCATCTTCTTGAGCAACGCCATTCGATATAATTTGGATACATTTCTGGAGGACATAGCTCAAAGATGTAGTTTTCCTACAAGCTCACCAGAACGAAGGGCCAACATATGTAGTTTGTATTTAACTTGATATTGGCTGCAAGGCTTAAACTCGTGAGTTGAATGTGGAAGGATTAGATCTGCCGGTACATCACCAAGACAAGTCCTAGAGTAATGGTCCTTTCTATAAAGTTTATTGTCTTAGTCTGAGAGCTTAACATCTTTATATTATAGATCTATGAATACTCCTTGTTGAAAGCTCTTCCTAAGACCATCCGTCGTATCTCACTGGTTCCTGCACCGATTTCATATAATTTGGCACTGCATGATGGTCAGTGACGCAACAAATCGGCAGCGTTTAAACTTACTCTCGTAATAACCTCGAGGCTGGCATCTCCTCGACATAACCCATCCCACCAAGCAGTTGTATGCAATCTAAAGTGCATTCTGTTGCTCTTTCCGCAGCATATAGAATCGCGCCAGCGCAATCTTGAGTGCGGATAGCTTCCCCCTCGTCTACTTTTCGTGCAGTGTCATAGGTATAGGCTCTAGAAGCTTGCAGCTTTGTATACATATCTGCTAATTTACCTTGGACAAGTTGATTATGTGCGATGGGAACTCCAAACTGCTTTCGTTGATGTGTGAAAGGAAGAGCTACATCGAGTGTCGACTGCATGATCCCGAGAGGTCCCGCGCTCAAGACTAAGCGTTCGAGATCAAGTCCTTCCATCAGAACTTTCACTCCTCGATTTATCTCACCCAGCACATTCTCCTTGGGTACGAAGACACCCTCAAATACCAATTCGCCAGTATTACTGCCCCGCATGCCCATTTTATCAAGCTTACGTGCACAGCTAAAACCCTTGAACTCTTTCTCCACAATAAATGCAGTGATACCTTTCGACGCTTTCTCAGGTTCTGTTTTTGCATAAACAACGATGAAGTCGGCATCAGGTCCATTTGTGATCCACATTTTGGTCCCATCAAGAACATAGCCTCCATCCACCGCCTTTGCCGTCGTCCTCATACTAACAACATCACTACCAGCACCGCTTTCTGACATAGCCAATGCCCCAACTTTTGTTCCGGCAATAAGACCTGGCAAAAACTTCTTTTTCTGTTCCTGGTTGCCATTTAGTTGCAGCTGGTTCACACAAAGTTGAGAGTGTGCAGCATAGCTTAGGCCGATCGATCCAGATGCTCTGGATATCTCTTCCATAACTATACAATGTGCCTGGTATCCCATTGCTAACCCACCAACATCCTCGTCCGCCGTCATGCCCAAGAACCCCGCGTCACCCAATTTCTGCCACATCTCGTTTGGAAACGCATTGGTCTTATCCGTTTTGGCTGCGAGTTCCTCTGGGATCTCTCTACGAGTGAACTCTTGGACTCTTTCACGTAGCTCCGCCAGGTCTGTAGCGGTAGGTGGTTCGAAACCTTTTGGGTGTTTGGAGGAAGCGTTTCTTTGCTGGATCATTGATATCGGTACTTGGGGTTTGCACGCTGTGCGGCTGATTGGGCGAGTAGCCAGAAATCTCAAGCTCCTTGCCGTCGCCATATTTGAAGACATTATGAATGAAGAAGGTAGAAGACTACATAATTAGACTTGAAGTCAAATAAGTGCTGCTAAGAAGACATGGGGGAATGTTCATACCCCGGATTCATGCCAAGTCCCGATGGAAGCCGTGAATATGCGCTTGATTACCTCGGCGTTGTAGGAAGACATTCGTATACAAAGCCCCAGCACTGATGTAGAACATTGAAACTATCTTTGCTACTTTTGTAGCTCATTCCAAACCAAGATGTCTACATTTAGGGTCTCTAGAGAAGCCTTCAAGCTCTCACGGTGTATTACACGGCCTCATAAAATCACCCCGCTTCGAAAGACCCCCGCCAGAAGTATTGCAACTCATTGCCCCCCGAATCAAGCCAATGCAATATCAGTACTACCTACAATTGTCGATGCTAGCTCCGAAGAATACAAAGAGAATGCAAGACAGATGGGAGAAGTCATGGCGAAGCTGGAGGAGTTGACTAAGAAGATACAGCTGGGAGGACCACCTAAGGCACGAGAGAAGCACATTGCGAGAAAGAAGATGCTGCCAAGAGATAGAGTTACGGCTTTGATTGACCCTGGCACATCTTTCTTAGAACTATCAGCTTTGGCGGGTCATGAGGTTTATCCTGAAGCAGAAGTCCCTGCTGGAGGTATTATAACTGGAGTTGGAGTTATTGAAGGAGTTACATGTATGATTGTTGCCAATGACAGCACTGTTAAAGGAGGGACCTACTATCCAATTACGGTCAAAAAGCATTTGAGAGCACAAGCAATTGCTCAAGAGAATAATCTGCCGTGAGTATAATTGACTATATGCACGCTTTAAACTAACTTCAATAGCTGTGTATATCTCGTTGACTCGGGCGGCGCAAATTTACCTCACCAAGCAGACGTTTTTCCAGACCGAGATCATTTTGGACGAATATTTTTCAATCAAGCTAGAATGAGTTCAATGGGCATACCTCAAATTGCAGTTGTCATGGGGCCATGTACTGCTGGCGGTGCATATGTCCCAGCTATGTCCGACGAGAGTATTATCGTCGACGGTCAAGCCCACATCTTCCTCGCTGGACCGCCTTTAGTCAAGGCAGCTACAGGTGAAGTAGTAAGTGCAGAAGACTTAGGAGGCGGAAAGATGCATAGCTCCGTATCTGGGGTGACCGATTACCTCGCAGTAGATGATGCACATGCTTTGGTTCTTGCGAGACGGTCAATCAGCAATTTGAATTGGCCGAAGAAAGAATTTCCAGCACCCACATCCTATGAGGAACCTATTCACGATCCTGAAGAGCTTATTGGTATCGCTAGCACCAACCTACGACGACCTCTTCCCATTCATGAAATTATAGCGCGTATAGTGGATGGTAGTGTATTCTCTGAGTTCAAGCGTGACTATGGAAGTACACTTGTTACTGGCTTTGCTCACATCTATGGTCAAAAGGTTGGTATTATTGCCAATAATGGCATTTTATTCAGCACGTCTTCTCTGAAAGGAGCTCATTTCATAGAGCTCTGCTGCCAGCGACAGATTCCGTTAATATTCCTTCAAAACATTAGTGGTTTCATGGTTGGTACAGATGCTGAACGAGAGGGTATCGCTAAGAATGGTGCTAAACTTGTTACTGCTGTAGCATGTGCCAACGTTCCAAAGTTCACTGTTGTTGTTGGTGCTTCCAACGGTGCTGGAAACTATGGGATGTGTGGGCGAGCTTACAGCCCAAGATTCCTATGGATGTGGCCAAATGCCAAAATTGGTGTTATGGGTAGCGAGCAGCTTACAGCGGTAATGGAAACTGTGGGCAAGGCTGTAGACCCCGAACTCAAGGCTAGGATAGAGAGGGAAAGTGAAGCGGTGTTTTCATCTGCGAGATTATGGGCAAGTCTCTTTGTGTCAAGTCTACAAACATGGTACTAATTATAATTATAGGACGATGGAGTTATCCCCCCTAGCCATACTAGGAGAGTTCTGGGGTTGAGTTTGATGGCTGCTTTGGGAGGAAAGAATGAGCCTGCGGAAACAAAATTTGGAGTTTTTAGAATGTAGACGGGTGCAAATACCAATGAATCATGATATATACAAACAAGTATATGTCTCTGGACTCTGATGTGATCGCACTCTCTACATATATAGTCCTTTTGTAACCAATAAGAAAGTCTCAGTGAGTAAGGCTTTTCGTCGCATCATCTGGTCATGAGTCATGAACAGCATCAATTAAGCTACCTAAATCCCAAGCCCCCGCAGTAACAAACAGACATCCTTGGCAATGAGGCGGATGTGGAAAAGTTGAAAGCCTTTGCAATAGACTTGATAAGGTAGAAAGACACCCGTGACAAAAGAAAAATCTGCAGTAGGCAGAATCAAATTTTGAAGGTGAACCACTTGTGTTTTTCCAGAGAGGAAAAGCAAAAAAGAAAGACAAAAAAGGAAATTCCTCTGTTGAGACAGGGGATATGTGTAATACATAATAACAGGTTCTACTGGGAATCGAACCCAGCTCTTCTGGAGGTTTGTTTCAAAACCAAACGTGCTACCGATACACCATAGAACCATAAGGCTTTTAGCTGATTTGTGAAAGTACTTTTCGATAACTACTTTGTATACTGCCATGTGTGTGTCGCTTAAAGAAGCCCTGGCCTGGGTGGGTACGATGTACCAAATTAAAGCGGGCCCGCCTAGGTTCCTGAGTAGATAGTCGAGATAGTCAGCCAGAGGTTAAATGCAATGGGTTTTTTAATTGAACCGGTTAAAAGTGAAGTAAGTTGTTTCTTTCCCTGCTCTATTATTGCATAACATTGGGATCAAACAATAGATTATGTCACATGTGATGTGGAAATAAAATCTGCTAATCTCCTATGCCCAAGTGTAAAGCTATTGGACTTTCCCCTTTGCCCCCTTTCTTTCACTGAACTCCCGGCAGAAATCATATTTGTGGATATTTTGATCGGAGTGCGTGGAAAGCTAGGTGATTCTATCGAAAGTACTTTTATAAGAACTAATGGATACGTTGCAAAGTACGAAATAAATAGGTGGGTTCCTCCTAAAATTTACGTCCAGTCACTTGTAAATCCGGCATTCATCGCATTGTGTCTAACGATATGATATACTAATGCAAAAATGCAATTCTGCTTTTTTGTATAGTTTACAGGGTCTGGTAGTATTCTGGTGAAGCTACATATCACGTGCAGAATGCCCGCCTCGGCTTACTAGTACTCCATACCCCACATTCCTTGGCGGGCGCCTTGTATCGGCTTTGTAGATTTCAAGATACCGAGGACCCGACCTTCATAGACACTTATTGTCTTCCTCAAAGTTCGAGGAAAGATTACTTTGCAATTGAAATCTCCAGACTCAATAATCTCATGTATTTCAAATGATTCCAGCTTCAAGATCAAGGGCAATTGCCCGAGCCCTCCTCATCTCCCACCCCCGCCATCTCTCCACTACAACCTCTCCCTCCACGCCCATAACATCCGTCCTTATAGCCAATCGTGGTGAGATAGCTCTGCGAGTTGGACGTACTGCATCAGCTCTCGGCGTACGGTGTACAACTATTTATACAGACCCGGATGCCAAGTCCCAGCACGCACTTTCAAGTCCCTTCGCGGTGAATTTAGGTGCGGCGAATGCATATCTTGATGGAGAACGAATTATATCTGTAGCGAAGGAACAGGGCTGTGAAGCGTTGCACCCCGGTTACGGATTTCTAAGTGAGAATTCGGCTTTTGCGAAGAGATGTGTGGAAGAGGGACTGGTATTTATTGGTCCTCCATGGAAAGCGATTGAGGCAATGGGAAATAAGTCGAGGAGTAAAGACATTATGATTCAAGCTGGTGTTCCATGTATACCAGGTTACCATGGAACAAACCAAGATCCACAATATCTTCTGGAGGAAGCTAAAAAGATTGGATTTCCCGTCATGGTAAAGGCTGTGAAAGGGGGTGGTGGGAAGGGTATGCGAATAGCTATGAATAAGGATGAGTTTTTAGACAAATTAGAGAGCGCGAAAAGTGAGGGCAGAAACTCATTTGGAGACGATGTTATGCTCGTGGAGAAATACATTGGAACTCCGAGACATATTGAAGTTCAAATTTTTGCAGACAAGCATGGGAATGCTGTGGCGCTGGGAGAGCGAGACTGTAGTCTACAAAGAAGACATCAAAAGATTCTTGAAGAAGCCCCTGCCCCAAATCTAGCGGAAGATATTCGACAGGATTTATGGGGGAAAGCAAGAGCGGCAGCTCTGGCGGTTGGGTATGAAGGTGCCGGGACGGTCGAATGTACGTATACACATATTCTGACTCGGGAATTGGCTAACGACGAACAGTTATTTTCGACAACGACACTAATGAGTTCTTTTTCATGGAAATGAACACGAGACTGCAAGTAGAGCATCCAGTAACCGAGGTCATTACCGGTGAAGATCTTGTCTCATGGCAGTTCAAAGTTGCTGCCGGTGAACCATTACCATTGGATCAGGCTACCATCGCACAACGTATAGCAGAGCGAGGATGGGCTATTGAAGCTCGTATTTATGCTGAAAACCCTAGCCAAAATTTCATGCCCGACTCTGGAAAACTGATTCATTTGCGTACACCACAATTATCAGACAGTGTTCGCATTGATGCTGGTTTCATTGAAGGTGATACTGTTTCTTCTGCATATGACGGCATGATCGCAAAGTTGATCGTCAGCGGACCGACCCGTGAAGTTGCGATTCGCAAGTTACATGCTGCTCTGCAAGACTACGAAGTCGTTGGGTTGAGTACCAATATTGAGTTTTTGAAGAAAATTTGCAAAAGTCCTGCATTCATCAACGGTGATGTTGAGACGGGGTACATTCAAAAACACAACGATGAGCTTTTTGCTCCTGAGATCATCGAACCAGAAACCTTTGCACAAGCTGCTTTAGGGCTACTAGCTAAAGAACTCTCATCAAGTATCACACATGGTCCTCACGGAGCAGCTATAGGATTCGGCTCCAAAAACCAACGGAAATTTACTTTCCTCACCAGCGACGTAGACGGAGAACCCATCACCGTCACCATCAACCAATCTGGGCGCAAACTGTTCGATGTTAGCGTAAACGGTGCCGGACTCAATGAATCTTATGCCAATGTAGTATGCGAACCACAATCTCCTTCAATATCAACATTCTTTCCTCATACACGAGTGGAAAGCACGATAATCACAAACGGCGACAAAATCACCATATTTCAAAAAGGTAAACAGACACAATTAACGCTTGCAACACCTACTTGGTATGAAAAAGCACTGGGTTTGAAAGATGTTGCGAATAGTGTTCTTGCACCTATGCCTTGCAAAGTATTGAGGAACGAGGTCAAGGAGGGTGATGAGGTCGAGAAAGACCAAGCTTTGGTTGTGTAAGTTGTTATATCTGAGGATTATTATGCGCTGGTCTGATTTTCTGTATAGGATTGAGAGCATGAAGATGGAAACCATAATCCGATCTCCGCAAAAGGGGAAGATCGCCAAGCTTGTCCATAAAGAAGGGGTACGTATTGTGGTTTTATTGTGAAGGCCATCGAAACTGACCACCATATAGGATATCTGTAAGGCAGGCACAGTACTAGTGCTGTTCGAAGAGGTATATCACACTCCACCCATTAGTAATCCATAAACTAATTCTACAATTACAGCATGACGAACCAGAAGCCTAGTTGAGATCTAGAGAGCAGTGGATCCTGGCAATACCCTACGAATACTTAATGAATGAGCCCGCGGCGCAAAGGAGTCTAGAGGTGTTTCAAGCAATCCGACAGGCGTTCCATCCAAGTATATAAACAAAATCAAACTTAAACACAAAATTCTCAACCTAACAAAGCTTTATTTCTGTCGTGCTCCTCATTCTATAAATCTCAATTGGCTTCCAATATTGGAAGCCCAGATATGATACGACTTTTCACCCCCTTTGTAATCCCTACATACATCTGATGTGTACTTTCCTTGCTGGTCTTGGAATTTTATTCCGAACTTTCTCCTGTGATAAAGTAATGTTTGCTTATGGAGTTAGGGAAATACGCATATAGGCTCAAGCTTATAAGACTTCTTTTAGGCACAAAGAAATATATTGATGCCCAACATAATAGGAACTCTCAACACTCATCTTTGAATAGACTAGTCATAATTAGACCTATCTGTCTCAGAATAATCTACAAAGGCACGGGGGTATCAAGTATCAAGCATGCAAGATTCCATCTCTGGCCCAACAAAAACCAATCCTCCTCCGAACTATTCTTTCACTCCCCACAGCCAATACGAAACATGCACTCAAGCCCCAGGTTTAGGACTATTATTAGCGCTTCCACCACCTCTCTTCATAAGGCCGGCAAAGAAAGAGGCCAACGCTTCGTTCTGTGATTTACCGTCTACAATAGGTGCGCTATTTGTTGGGTGACCTGGGGTTGTTGGTTCAGGTGTTTGGTAGGTTTGTCGATCCTGAATTTGTTAGTGCTATATAGCTCATTGAAGGAAGTGGAGAGTGTACCTTTAGTCTTTGCAACATATCGTCAGCATCGACTTGGATGCCGCCCATGTTGAATTGTACGGGACCAATATGCTCATTTACACGTCCCTCATCGATGGGCGTATCATCACCGCCTGATTCTAAACCAGATCCGGAGATAGAGCGTTGCGAGCTGCTAGCTACACGACTACTACTGTCAAGACCAGATGTATCTTGTCTGATCTTGTCAAGTACTTCGACTTGATTAGCAAGGAATACCTGGGGCGCAAGACTTGAGACTTCGAGTTTGAGACCTTTTGACTCGGCGGTCGTGGTTTGTAGAGCGTCAAGACTAGGATCTCGAATCGTTTCTTCATACATCTGTAACGCTCCACCCGGAAGGGTTGAGTTTGTAGTTTCAAAAGTTGCAATGGCACCTTCACTCAATTCAGTAGAAATAGCTTGAAACGACTCTTCGATATCAAGGGACCAGCCTTTATTGACGGCTTCAACATCGAATCCATCTCTTAGGACACGGATTTTGCCCCATGAATCCCAGTTTGGTGGTACGACTACCTTGTCTCTGTCAATGACGTTGTGTTTGAGGGGTTGTCGCTTTAGTAGGGAGTGTATTCCTAGGGATGAATGTATCAGTCCTTGTAGTGGGCTTGTAACCGAAGGAATCGTGTAAATAAGTGAAGCGCCATCTGATTTTATTAGTACCTATTGTGTCAAAACGTTTGGTATACCCAAATAGTAAAACTTGTCGCAACGTGGAAAAAACTTACGCTTCAAAAGAATTGTACGCATAAACTGTAAGACAAAATCAAATTCCTCCTCCTTCCATGACCTCTCTTTTTCTAATACCTCAATTTTATCAGACTGCTCTTTTGTTAGCGTAGCGTCACAATCTAGATATTGGAATAATTCTCACATTTTGGCAAACAACACATAACGGCAATCCCAAAGCTTCTTCCCACTCTCCAGGACCCAAAGGCAGGCTAACATCACCATCCACTGTACCGCTCGAACCTCCACCATCCAAGCTATGTCCCCCACGCCCTCTGTCCCTCCAACTAAGCATTACCTCCTCCATTTTCTCCTTACAGTCCCCATCTAGCGATGTCAAAAGAGTCCGCAAAAGCCGTATCCAGTCTCGTAACTCTCTAAGCCAGAACCATGGCTTTGACCAGTCCAGCAGAATTACAATTAGTGTGCTGGATATGGTTTCGGGGGTCAGAAGTGGCTGGAGAAGAGGTGTCAAGGAGGGAGATGGGTCTGCGAGAAGATATATGGAGAGACGGGCGAGTATATCTGGAATCCATTAACACGGTTTCTAACTCTTCTATGTATGCCTTACCTTCATGGTCTGCATCGAGCACGTCTTGGTATGTATAACCTAAAGCAAAGTTGTTCGCAACTGGGGGCTGTTTGTTGCTTTGTCGATCCTGTGTTTTCCTGGAATCATCTAGTGATAGCGCTTCTAGGAACTCTCGCTGCGATTCTGTGTTTCCTCCTGTTGAAATGTAAGTTTATGTCCTGTTTTGCATATGGTAAACATGCCTAGCACCAAGATATTCTTTTCTGGTAGCTTTTTCCCGCTGGAGACGCTATTCAACATGGATGACCACATGTTATTCTTTGCGTCTGAGCTCTTGGGTCGGTCATGGTCACTAGATTGTGTATATGAAGAGATTCTATTATTCGAAGCCATATTGAAGGTAGGACCTCCTCGCCAGGAGGTATTTGTTGACGAGCTTCACGCTCCGCGAGGTGGCTATTCAATTCCAGTGGCTGCGATATTTCACGAGATTACTATATCGTAATGTCTGATGTAATGGAACCTGAATTATTATTCGAGAAGATTGACTGCTGTTTCTGCGGAGCTAGGTTCATAAATAAATTGAACGCGCTCATTCCGGGGTTCGACGAGGCTCGACCATGCCAAGGATCGAAGGGTTCATGAACTTTGAGCTTTTCAGCCTTGTCAGTTATTAACCTAACAACAACTTTCACCCAAACACCATGAATAGCATACGGCAAATCCAAGAGTTGAACAAGAGGGAGCTGGAGAATAATGTGTATGGCTCTCGTTAACCCCATTATAATCACTTTGCCCAAAGCTGACACCAAACTTTTAGATCACCCGAAGCATCATGGCATACTGACTATCGCGACACAGCCTACATCTATATTGGCGGCCTCCCCTTCGAGCTCTCAGAAGGAGACATCATAACTATATTCTCTCAATTCGGAGAACCCACATACATAAATCTCGTACGCGACAAAGAAACCGGGAAATCCAAGGGATTTGCGTTCCTCAAATATGAAGATCAGCGGAGTACAGATCTCGCGGTTGACAATTTAGGAGGAAGTGTGGTTATGGGACGGACTTTGAAGGTTGATCATACGAGATATAAGAAGAAGGATGAGGATGAGGAAGAAGGTCAATTTCTGGGTATTGAGGCGCCCCAAGAGGATGAGGAGAGTGAGGAAGAACAAAGACCGATGTTGAGGGAGGAGAGAGAATTAGCAAAACTTATACAGGAACATGATGATGATGATCCGATGAAAACATTTTTAATTGAGGAGAAGAGGGAGGAGGTCAAGTTGGCGTTAGCAAGGGTTAGCGGTGGGAAAGAGGAGAAGAGTAAGAAGGGGCATAAGCATCGCCATAGGCATCATCGATCAGATAGGCTGAAGGATGATGGCGGGAGACGATCACATAGGACAAGAGATGAGAAGGAAAAGAGGAGATCAAGGTCTAGAGACGAGGGTACTAGAGAAGACAGAAGTCGACGTGACAGATCAGAGCGAGACAGGACAGAGGAGAATAGAGTGAGGAAGAGAAGTCCTAGGAGAGACAGCCGTGATCGAAGCCGGGAGATGAGGGATGGAGAAAAACCAAAGAGGAGACGTGATGAGCCTATGGAAGACAGGCCCTACCGCTCAAGGCGATATTCATAAGAAACTTAAATACCTAATCGGACAAATTTCAAATAAGAAGCATTCGAAGTAGACCTAGGATATTGCAATGTGTTGGGAATTTGGAGCAACGTTCTTATCTTAAAATTCTCAACAATGGAAAATGAAGAGTAATATAATATCTTCTGGCCAATTTCTGTAATTGTAGAAAGACTGGTACGATTAGCTGACATTTCTATAGAACCAAGGTTCAATCCTCCGCCCGAACTTCATAGCTTCCATGAGGTATCATTGCGCTAAATCAACAAGAATCTAGCTTCTTCAGTCAAAACTTCCCCTAAATGCATCCCAATGCCCAGGACGCCAACGCTAAATCGAGATCGTGTAGTATATATTTTGTAAAAGTTCAATTGGCGCCAAGATATTTCTTCCAACCTTCACGCATGCAATATCTCTTGCCATCTTCGCCTTCAGCAATTATAAACTTCTCCCATCTCCCATCTCTACCGGCTCCGATCACTATGATGCTGTGTTCGCTAGTCCATCCGATTATGCCTTTAGGAGCTCGAAATCCACCATCAGGAAAATTCAACGGTGATGTAACTCCATACGAAGGTTCGTCACCAATCTCAAAATGGTGGGAAGCGAAAGAGTATATGTCAGAGAAGACTCGAGGAAGCATTGGGATACGACCGAGTATTCCCCATTTTTGGCTACTCTCCGAATCGGTTCCCGCGGGACTGCCTCCTCCATTTCCACCCATAGATGTCAGTCTTCGATGGGAATTGGGAGTCTCGGAACGCGAGGGTTTCGTTGGATGGGGTATGTCGAATATGTGTAAAGTTGATTTGTCAGACGTTACAGCAACCAACTGCCCGCCTGGAGATATCGCCACCGAATATATTGTCGCATGGTCGACCCCTCGGCGAAGCTCTGCAATCCGAGCGCAGTTGCTAGTTGCAAACACCCGAACTAAAGTTCCCTAGATAAATAATTAGATAATATCAAGGCGTTTGAAGTCTCGACATACCGTCTCACTCGCAGTTGCCAGAACCTCCCCATCTTGACTGATGTCTAGAGCTCGGAGGGCGGATGAATGGGCTGGGATAATGCTAACATTTCGGGTACTTAGTTCAACAAGTTGCACCTGTCCTGGTGTTCTCCCTGGAAATGCTAGAGTTTTGCCAGTCAAGCAACATAACCCTTGCGGATTATCTGCCGTCTCGAACTTCCCCCAAAGATCCGGTTTTGACTTGAAATTGTACACATGTATGCTGTTCAGGAGCGCAACAATAATATGAGATCTTGATAACTTGACGCCTCGGACAGCCGTAACGACTGGTATCGTTATAACCACCTTCTGCTTTGCATCGTCCCAAATAATCACCTAGATCACTACTCAGCGTTTGTTGTATAAACCTGTTCTAGAACTGACTTTATTCTCTGCGAACTTGGGTTGCCTCCCTCCTCCAACAATAGCGATATAGTTTGCCTTTCCCAGCATCTCAACCGCGCCTATGCCAGCGTTGAAGTCTACAAACTCAGTATAGTTCATCTAGAGCGGTGGTGTGTGGGGAGGGGTTGGGAATTTGTACCTCGGGTCACACGCAGCTGGCATGGCTCTGAATTGAATACTAGATGAAAAGATCAGTAATTTAATCAAACGGATCGCGGTGTTAGATTACCTACTGCAAAATCCAGTATCGAGTCCAACGGCGAAGCAACTAGAGTCCTGGTTGAAGGAGGCTGACAAGGCTGCAGGCTGGTTGGAGCTCTCGATTGCTGGCCTTGTATTCATAATGACCGAGAGACAATAAAAAATCGGGAAATAAGCCCAAGTAGAACCTTGGGTTTATGCGCGTATTCAGGTGAGCGATTTAGTCTTTAGCTCACAAGGCTGGCTTTTCCGGATGTTGGTGTTATCTTGAAGCTTTGGTGTTGTGACCAGAACATGGGGGAGGTTGTCTTGGCGCGCCCCTATATTTTGGCGAGGCTGAGATTTCAAGACAATCATTAACGTGAGTTACCATAACTGAGTATAGCTATTGCCTGAGTATAGCTATGAGTAGATTCTTGATAGATCGAGATTTCTGTAGATTATAAGCAGTTTTAATATTTGTACTGTTAACTAGTAGCAAGTTTCTCATAGATATCCACAATTAAAGCTCTCCCCATTTAACTGGCGTTGGGCCTAATTTGGCTAGCTCCCCACCCCCATGCCAGTTGTCCCCTGAGGAAAGGAACGACCTCGAGACAATTTCAATTTCGCGACAACTCCATATCTTCTCTCTAATAACCGTGTCACCAACCCTTTTTACCACCACAAACGCCCCTAAAGAAACTCCGATTGATTCCACTGGTGGTCTATCGCACCTGATAACTTGCCATCATGTCTTCTCCATTAAGCGCAGTACGTTGAACCCCCGGCGACAATTGAGTCTGCCAACCCCCTTACGATTATTCTAACCACAGATTACCTGGTAGTACCATGCCGGGGTTTGAACCAACGCATCCGATATCCTTAGATATTGATACTGACCATAGTTTCTCTACAGATTAAGATCCGTAGAAAGAAGAATGTCAAGAAGGGCATCCAGTTCTGCTTGATGGTTTGTGGTGCATCGGGTACTGGTACGTTGAGGCTTCTTATGCGCAAGATAATGTTTCTCCTTTCTAACCTTCGCAGGCCGAACTACATTTGTCAACACCCTCTGTGGAAAGAAGGTCTTGTCGGAAATGGATGCCGACGACGCAACAAATGCACATCTTGAGGAGGGGGTCCGGATCAAACCTGTCACCGTCGGTATGTGCAAACACAGGAGTGGTTTCAGACATTCTAGCGGCTAATCGTACTGCAGAATTAGAGTTGGATGAGGAAGCAACCCGCATTGCTTTGACGATTGTTGATACCCCCGGCTTTGGAGACCAGATTGATAATGAGGCGAGGTAGGACCAACTTTTAAATCCTTGTCAATAGGTAACTAACTAGATATCTAGTTTTGGTGAGATTGTTGGCTTTCTTGAGCGACAGTACGATGATATTTTGGCTATGGAGTCTCGTATCAAGCGTAAGCCTCGTATCCGCGATAACCGTGTTCATGTTCTACTCTACTTTATCACACCAACTGGCCATGGGTAAATATATCCAAAAATTGTTTAGGAAACTCAACGCTAACAAAAGCTAGTCTCCGTGAATTGGACATCGAACTGATGAAACGCTTATCACCCCGCGTGAATGTCATCCCAGTTATCGGCAAAGCAGATTCTCTCACACCTGCCGAACTCGCTGAATCGAAGAAGCTCGTCATGGAAGATATTGAGCATTACCGAATCCCAGTATACAACTTCCCATATGACATTGAAGAGGATGATGAGGATACAGTTGAGGAAAATGCAGAGCTCCGTGGATTGATGCCATTCGCAATTGTCGGATCCGAAGAGGTTGTTGAGATTGGCGGGCGCAAAGTCCGAGCTAGACAATATCCATGGGGAGTTGTCGAGGTCGATAACCCAAGACATTCTGATTTCTTGGCCATTCGCAGCGCATTGCTTCACAGCCATTTGGCAGATCTAAAGGAGATCACTCACGACTTCCTCTACGAAAACTACCGCACAGAGAAACTCAGTAAGAGCGTGGAAGGTGGTGCCGGAGCGTAAGTTGTCCCGAATCAGATTTAAAATACAAAGCTAATTATCAAGTGATTCATCGTTGGCTCCAGAAGATCTAGCATCCCAATCCGTTCGCCTAAAGGAAGAGCAACTCAGACGTGAGGAAGAGAAGCTCCGAGAAATCGAGATCAAGGTACAGAGAGAGATCAACGAGAAGAGACAAGAGCTATTGGCTCGTGAAAGTCAACTCAAGGAGATCGAAGCCAGAATGAACCGAGAGCAAAGCGCACACATGGAGGAGAGAGCCGCATATTCTAATGGAACTGGTGCGCACGCAGTTGCCGAGAAGGAGGCCGACGCATGAATGAAAAATGATGTCTTGCTATTTTCTTAGGAGGGTTCCTACTCGATGACCAAAATTTGACGATGAATCGGGGACGTTATTCGTAATCCCAGGATGTCGATGGATGGGGTTTCGGAGCATGGGATTTCGTCTTTATTTTGCAGGGAGTCGTTCACCGGCATTTGCAGCAAACAGTTTATTCCGGCTCTGAAAAAGCTAATTGTGTTTTCTTACCACTTTCTAATGTGAAGCTAAATTATTTTCTCTGTCCTACCTATCTCTGTCCTACTTTTGATTTTCATCGTGTTGTGAGGCTAGTTTTTGACATTAGGGAAAGCGCTTCTTTACTGCGTGAAGTATCATATATCTTCTCTAGATGGAACTGTATGCGAACACGTATAAAAAGCTATTAGCTACCTACATCTATATAGGTTTAGATAATGGCAAGTTTGAACTGTCATTTTGGTCTATTGTGCGTGGTGTACGGGCTGTGACAAGTGACCAAACAATTAATCTTATTTCTTTTGAAGTGAGCAAGGGATATACAACCCTATGTAAATCCATAAGCGAGCGGCTAATTGAGTCACTCATTTCTAAGTATATATCGTCGTTCTTCCTGTTGCTGCAAGCATGCAAATAATTATCATTTATTACTTCGCACTTTTGCTTTGACAAGTTTATTATGCTACGGCCAAGCTTAACTTCGACATGACGCCCCAGCTTCAAGAAATTCTTCAGCGAGAAGCTGGGTCCCTAATACATCCCTCCATGAAATCAGATAGAAAACTTGATAATATGCTGCTGATTTACAATCTGGGAATGACAATTCCGGAGCCTAATAACAAGAAGGTAATTCTATTATGGCTCGATTAAATGAAACAGTTTCAGAGAAGGTATTAGGAAACTACGAGGAATATCTTGCTAATGACCCTAGCAGTTTATACCAAGATGCACCTGGCTTAGACTTAGCTCATAACTTTATTCAGGTGTTTCTCGGAGGTCTTGGCGAGGAATAGGATGCCAATAATGTAGATGACTTTCGTATGCAACCTTTCCATTTCATATATTAAACCGTTTGCTAATATTAGTTCAATGCAAAGAGAAATATGTCAATTCTATGTATCGCATAAGTTTAAGGCCAGAATTCGCCTTGTCATATGGGATTCATCCGAATAATAAATATATACCGGAAGATAAGGAAAGATGGTATATCACTAAGGGCCCAATGGACCATATCGAGGATTGGCTAAGAACTTGTTCACGCTCTCCGTTAAGTCCGGTGGCCGGGCTAAGATTATATCCAGGGCGTGGTTTGAAGGTTTGAGTTCTACAGAAGCCTCTGAGACTTCAGCACTATGACGAGCACTTGTAAGAACCCGGCTATGAGGCATCACTGCCATAACCTGCGATTCTGCATACAAATCGTCACTTACCTCTGAGCATATTCGCTGTCATCAAGTCTGTTTCGCGGATACCACGATCGCCTGTGTTTTTGAGGTCTTTATTTATCGCGCTTCGCACAGAGACCATCATCACTGCTGGACCAAACTCGACTTCGTGGCCGTCTAGTGATGAACTCGTCAACCTTTCTGGACTTGGTATCGAGCTCAGCGAGTCCTCAGCTAGTCCTGAAGAATTAGATGGTGACCATTGGAAAGATGTCGTGGTCCCAGAGATGATACCAAGCTTCACTAGCTGCACACTGGTACAGCAACACTTCCTCGGTATTGGAGGTGGATTTTCATTTGGCATCGAAGGACCAGTCCAGGTAAGACACGCATCACACACTTGTCTAGTTGAACTGATCTCACTCCTTCATAGATAATCAAGACTTCGATCAATATCGATATCCACACGGGCATCAAACCCGAAACTGCTTCACTTGATATCAGGGAGAATGGTGGCGAGGAAATTCCTTTCGTGCCTTGGCAATTTGGATCAGAGAGGCATTTAGGTATATTGAGAAGATCGGATTCAATTGCGACGAATGAGCCACCGTCCGCCTACTCTTGACTTTCAGTCTACTTATTGGGTGATGTTTGGTATCTTTCCAGGCAGTTGTGGTCGTTCCTTGGCTCCGCGAACGACCCAAACTAAGCTTAAACATTCTTTGAACCATTCCGATATGTTTGTTTATCATTTCTTATGATGTAGCGGTTATACAACTCAGTACTTTTCATTGCCCGGGTCTTTGCGCATCCAGCCCAGTAAAAGACCTGGGGTTGGCTTCTTGCCGTCCCATTTCATCGCCACTGTCAGCTCCCAAATATTCTCGAAAGTTTCGTTACGGCGATCGTGTTCCTTAATGGAAGCGTCCACGATTAACGACGTACGATATCCTATTTGTCGTGGGAGATTTAGGGACAATCTTTTAGTTTCTGTACCTAGGTTCGTTGCCTCACGGTTCGATTCGAGCCATTTTTCAAGCTCCACGGATGAATACTCGGGGTAGATCCAAAGGCAATGGTCATGCTGTTGATTATCTCCTTCACAACCCTTGATGTAGTGCGCGACAATAAACCCAAAACCTTGTGCATTTTTAAATATAAACGAAACCCAACTACTCTGACTTGGCCCATCCGAAAATCGTATTGAACTTGTTGTTGGGTCCCACGAGAATTTCTTTGGAAGGACTTCCGTGATTTGAAATCCCAAATCCTCAGCAGAAGTCCAGTGAACTCGATATACTGTGCCTGAGAACTTCTGTGGTGCATTCTTGAGAATAAAAATCGTTTCTTTCTCAGTAAATTGCGGTCGGCATTGTCCTATGGACCCCCTACCAGGTTCTCTGACGTAGATATTCGACTCAACATTCAACAAGACGAGAGCTAGGACATCAGAGAGCATGTTTTCCCGATAGCAATCAAGTATTGCAATCCTACCCCGGCCCCATCTTCCTTCCATCACTAGCGTGAGCTGCACGTCGATACGAAGACCTCTACCAGTCATCAAACACGGTTGACCCCGAGTGTCTCGTCTGAGAAATGGAACGACATTGGCGAATGCAAGAAAGCCGTCAGCTGAGTCGGCGAGAACCCCAACAAAGTCCGAATGGGGGTCTGATTCCCAAGCAAGCAGCGAATGATCATCGGTTTCTTTCAGAATTTCTTCTTGTAGCCGTATGAATGCTTTCTTGCCTTCCCCATATAGAAGTGGCATATTGACTCCGAATATTCCAAGGAGACAGTAGGCAGAATCTTCCACACGCGTGGTATTTCGTTTTGCGGCCCAAGACATCTTTCTTGCGGCGCTTGAAGCCCGTCGGTTTGATGGGTTTGTCAGGACGTCGGTGGGAATCGTCGTCACTCTCGACAAGAGATCCAGAAGATTCGATTTATTGCCAATTTCGACCCAATGCTTGTCGAAGAAATGAACCTTTATCGGTGCAATCAACTCTTGCAACGTCCAGCCACGAGTGAACCATTTGCTATTCTCGATCTTTAACTCTATATTCGGGATAGAGTCTGGACTGTCTCCGATGAAAACATCTTCAAGGTATGCATAACATATGCTCGCATTCTCGTACCACGAGAACATCGAGTTAATGGCTTCCGAAAGCTCCGCACTGCTAGCCTTGTCGATGCAGCAGGTGTCAACCCAAACAAATTCGAGATCCTCCTTTCTAGCTTGCTCACTCGCAAGCTTGATCTTTTTCGCTCCCTCTTTCTCCATCCATGACGGGCTGTTGATATCTTGAAAGGTCACCTCCTCCTCCCCCCAGCAATGGGACAAAATTGCGTATTGTGGAACTTGATCCCCGAGAAATTCCACCAGCGTCATTGATCTGACATTCAGGAGCCGCATCTTGGACGAGGATGAGTCTGGATGACTAAGTTCAACGGCCGAGGCTTTTAGGACGTAGAAGGCAGACAATGAACAGTTTCGAGCGTATCAAAGATGATGAGGTGCATGTTGGCTCACGGTAGTCTGATGATGGTTGCCTGGTACGAGATGAGAGAAGTTCGAGGCGCATGTCTTCAGCCTGATTTACACTCAGCCCCACGATGCACCTGCACGAATTCGAAAATGCATGCATGAACTTTTCATTGACGTTATACCTAGCGCTTGCATGAACTGGTATGATCGCGAATCGAGGGATGCTGATTCATGAAAACAACCTATGCATGGGAATGGGCAAATAGACTTCGCATACGTAAACATCGCGCTGGCTGTCCCTTTAGCGAGGAAATAGGGGGCTCGCACGCTAAAATACATAACCAAAACAGTTCCCTGAATTAAGCGAGCCCCTTCCCCCCTACTAAACCTTACAGCACCAGTCGATTGGTTACGGAAGGGGGCTTTAAAAAACCCCAGAACAATTATAGTTACCTGATCCTTTAACCTTTTATCTTCATGGTTCACGGGTATGGAACTTGAACTCTTGATTAATTATTAAGCATTATCATTCCATTCTATCCCACCGATTGTTCTCTTAATTCCATGCTGCTACCTCTCCTAACATCAAGCTATGCAATAATCACCTCCACAAAACGCCAATACCGCACTTATAAGACAAAACAAGGGAATCATAACATAATTCGATATCTTCATATTAGAACCAATGCGCCACAGACCGGTAGTACGCACCAGGTTAAAGGAAAACCCCATCACTATCTTCACTCCTTACACTCCCACTAGCAATCCTCCTTCGTCTAGAGCTCAAGAACATATCCACCATTCTCTTGCTACCCATCTGCTCGACCGTCACAATATTGGCACCGCCATCACCACTTCGGTCAGCATCACTCCCACTCCCTCCACTCATGTACGGACCTAGTAATCCAGTTCCGTCTACACCATATGGATCATCTTCAGTCTGCTTAGGAGTACCAGCTTTCCATTCACCGCCTGGGGTTCTTGGTCTCGAAATTGATCTCACACTCGCCGTAGGTCGTCCCATAGCTCGATTGTCTACTCCATAGCGCGAAGACGGGGTGTTATTCGCACTTTTGTTCTTCTTGACTAACTTCGCTGGCGTGACACCAAATGTAGCACTTTTGACGCTACGAACACTTCTCAATGTTGTATTTGAAGTGTTCCTCTTGTGCAACATGTTTCTTCCACTCATGCTCAAGATTTTATTCGCTGAATTTGGTGATTTACCAGCTGCGGAAGTTGCGCTTAATGAAAGTGGAGAATTTTTCGGCGTCCTGGAAATCGTTGGAATGAGCCGCAGAGTCGAGCGAGTTGGGATTGGCGGTGGAGGAGGGATTGGAGGAGCATTTTCTTTGGTGTAAAGATCAACATTTTCAACAAGGGACATAGCTGATCTGTTCTTTAGGATTGGTTTGAGTACAGGGATATTTTGTGTGGCCAGTTGCGGGATGTTTTGCTGGACAACCGTAAGAGGCTGTTTTGTGGCCGAGCTATCAAAACTGCTTCTTCGAGTAGTTATAATGTTGCTGCTGACAGCCAAAGCTTCACTAGAGTCGCGTCTGTCGTCCAGCATATCTTGCTTCGTATTTTCGGCACCTTTAGTTGTCGTCTGAATTTCAGCATTGGTGGAAGGGATGATCTGAGCACTTTCTCGAACGTGGCGGCCCCTGAAAGAGTTGGGCATAGTGGGCATGGCATAGTTGATATATGAAGCTGCTAGACTAGGGTTTTCATTCGCTCTCTCTAGCTTAGAGACTTCGGATGACATCCACATTTTCCAATCATTGGAGCCAGCAGAGCTAGTGGTCTGGTGACCTATAGAGCCTGTAGGTCGATAAACTGCATTGTTGAGTATAACATCATTTCCATTGCTTGGAGTGGTAGGTCTCATCTGCTGTGCAAGTTGTTTTGGAGGTGGCAATGATAAAATAGTTTCGTGTGCCTATGCGTCCCATGAGTCAGTATATTAGTCTCAGATCTTAGTTGTCACTCTCCACAGGTAGGAACGGGCTTAGTTTGTTCTTATGTGGGATGGCATACTGGTGTTCTGAAACCAGCAGTTCTTGAATAGACACTCTCAGAGTAGGCTACTCCGGATCCAACTTCACTAGTGCCATCAAGACCTGCTGCACTTGGAATCTGATCCTGCGTAGTATCCTTTGTTGAACTGTGTACAATAGCAGTCGATGCGCGGGAGTTGCTCAACGCCATTGCACGACGGAAGGGGCTCGGTGTTCTTCTGATCGCAACTGGTGGCCCAGAGCCAAAGAATGCGCTTCTTGAATCACGCATCGGCCGAATTACAGGCTCATTCCGGCGAGCAATATCATGTGTATTCATAGAAGAGTCCTCCGGGACAGTATAGAATGATTCTTTGGTAGCACTGGATATGAATGATTCGTTGCGATGGCTCATACCATAGCTTTGTGCTTGTTTGAACTGATCCTTCGGTGAGAATACATCGTCTTCATTTCTCATATATGTCTGATGGACAGGATCGGTTTGTACCCACTGGTGTATATGAGTGTCATTATATCCAGAGGTATCTTCGGCTTGAGCAACATCGACGGATTTTGCATCGACCCACCGGTGTTGACAGCAAGAAGATCCAGCCCGGCTGCTTCCATTACTTTCTGCAACGTGTCTTATAGTAGCTGGAGTACCACTATTTTTCAAGCTCTCCACACTTCCTTTTCGAGCCCCTTCGAGTTTTGCTTCTGGGGAATTTTCATCTAGACGCTTCATCAGGGCTGAGTATACTCGAGCGCTATCCACACCTCGTTGGGTCTGAAGCATGACATGATCCGCACTCTTACTTGATCTATGAAGCGGAAGCGGTGGATACGCCGAAACTTGGTTCTTGGGTCTATGGAACGTTGCCGAAGAAAGATGAGTGCCGTTCTCGTTAATTACAGAGAGCCGCTGAAGCTCCCGCTCCTTTTCTGCATGAGCCAGTCGTTGTGCTTGGCTATTGATTGTAGTGACCGCACTAGTATTATTCCAGCTCGTGACTCTCGACTGCTCACTGGGGGGACCAGCAGAACCTACAATACTACCAGCCTGGGATTTCAAAGTTTGATTAGACCTTGTAGCATGAAGTGACCCAGCACGAGATGCAACGCTTAGAAGTGTTGCTTCGCTAGGATGTGGAATGTGGGAAACTTCATAGCCGAAGCTCATATCACCGTTGTACTCCCGGACGTGCGTTTCTGGAGCTGAGAGTTGTTGGTTTGGAACGTCAACTGGATCCTTATTGCGCCAAAAAGCCTTCTTAAACCTATCTTTCATATTGCGGGAGATCTTGCGCGCCTTTTCCTTCAACCCCGACTCTCTTGCCGATTTTATGGATTGCGCCGGATTGAAAGTTTTGGCTGGCAGGCTGTTGATGCTCGAACTGCGGACTGATTTTCTAAACTCTCTCTCTTGCCGTTGTGATTTTGAGCGAAAAAGGAACGAAGGCTGTTCTCGCAGCCTTTGCTGAGTTGTTTCATGAAAAAATCTATCTCGAGCCATTTGCACCGCTGCGTCATTCCTTTTTCTTTGACGTCCTCCTCGAAGAAAGCTCATTGATTTGGGAGCTCTCAACCGTAATGGAGAAGGCTGTGGAGTTTGCACGGCCGAGTAGGGAAATATTGATCTATTTGGGCTATCATTTGTAAAGTAGACACTGGGGGTCTTGATTGGTCCGAACAAAGATTTGGACTTTCGAATACGACGATATGAGGAAGGGGTAGAGGCGACATCATCTTCATTGGTATAGTATTCATTGAATGCAGCTGAGGCTGCAACGTAGCTTTCAGGCCCTCCTCTCCCCGAAGCTTTTCCCAGTGATGATGATCGACTTGGAGGACGATAGGCAGCTGGCACCGGCGCAGTTGTTGTCATAGCCATCGGCCGAAGCGTAACAGTGGACGGCTTTGCCTCAATAGAGGGATGTGAAGGTCTACTGCTAGCAATAGATTGCTGGTAGCCACCGCTTCGAGGACCAACGAAACGAACACTGTGCTGGTGTCTTAGAACCCTCGGCTCATCTTGTCTAGCTGGTTGCCACGCGCGTTGACCCTGGCTTGATGTAGTATTGTTTCTTGATAGGCCTGGTCTACCAGCATCAACACTTCTTCTGTCTTGTCCTCGACTGAAAGCAAGAGACGCTGCTGCTTGTGCATGCTGCCGGGCAACTTCTGGATCGACGGACTCATGTTTGGAATGAACTGATGATGTTGATTTGCGCCGACTTACACCTAGTCGACTAGTGCTATTTCTGTGATGCATCATTGAGATCTATTGTGATGTGATGTGACTTTCGAGAATTAAGTAAAGGAAAAGAAACTTGTAGTACTGCGATACAGCTGCTTTTCGCCGTAGCATGCAATTATTAACCAAAAGGTGAGACTCAATGTATGAAAAGAAGGAAAACATATGTTAATTTGGTGTTAGAACGAGAGGAAGGGCAAGTCTCTAGTTGTGGTAATCTGGGAAGGTGCAACTAGAATAATCACTTCCTTGTAAAAGTGACAAATCAAGCACAATGGTAAAATCCGCACCGAAAACCAGAGGCTGAACAGGTAACTGAATCTTGAAAATGTATCGAGCAACTCAGAGTAATTAGACAAACTTGCCGCTATGGACATTGAGCCCCAAGTGGCCACGAACGTAATGGAATTGGCATTTTAGGTACATCGACGCAAGGCTAATCAATTAGCTGTTTTAATTCTGATCATACATTACTGGGCGTTATTAAGGTCAATTAGACTAAATTGAAAAGTAATAGTAGGATGAGAGCCCAAACGTATCTGGGGTCAACATTTGACATCTTCAAGTATCAATCACTTATAGAATACACCAAGCGTACAAATTTAAATATTCTTCATTTCTATTGTTATATTAAAACAACAGGACACGCAATGCTCTGACTGACCCAAGGAAAACCCGACGTAATCAAGATGTAGGTAAAATGCATACAAAAATGAGAGCCAACCCGCGCCAGTCTAAAAAACCACGTGATCATGCGACAACCTTGCCGGAAATGATGTTCAAACCCTCTTTCATAGCCTTCTCCAATAATTCAATAGTGGAAGGGAGCTTGACGGATTCGGAAGAAGAGTCCTTCTTGGCATTGTAGCTACCTTCCTTGATAATGGATGAGTAGTTGGAAGAACCACCTCCGTTCCAGATAAGAACGTTCTTGGTGTCTGAGGGAACGTCAGACAATGCGTTTTCGGTGGCAATTGATATGATGGTCTCCTTGAGCTTCTTTGGGGTAATCTCGGCCACAGCGTAAGCGGAGTCGGAAGAAGGTTGGAGAGAAAGGTAGTAGGCCAAAAGACCAGCGACATGGGGGGAGGCCATCGATGTACCGGAAATGGTGTTGACAGCATATTTGCTACCGATCCAGGTGGAGAGAATGTTCAATCCAGGGGCAAAGATGTCGTTGCAAGTTCCGTAGTTGGAGAAGTAAGCGCGGGAATCATCGAGAGCTGAGGCTCCGACAGTGATAGCT
>Ga0247734_1000502_pt1 | contig 34085 bp, 18 predicted proteins | sample UWRJL103311B2_FD_180933 | JGI IMG/M metagenome (GOLD analysis project Ga0247734, IMG submission 180933) | Plant litter microbial communities from Arlington Agricultural Research Station in Wisconsin, United States - UWRJ-L103-311B-2 | ecosystem: Environmental > Terrestrial > Plant litter >...
CTTCCATTATCGTTTTCAACATTTCTTAGGAGCATCTTAAGCTGAAATCACAGAAGATCTCAAGGCCGCCCGATTCATGATGTATGAACTACGAGTTCCCCTTGATCGTTTTAATGGTATCGTTTTGGGAATAGACTCTTATTGGATACAAGAGATCTAACCTATGCGACCTATTGGTGCGCCTCGATTGCCACATCTGCGCGAGTGTATCTGAGTGTTTTTAAAATATGCTTAAAATATGCCTCAATTTCAGCCAATATTAGCCTTGAGCAATAGTGATCAATCCCCGTTAGTGGTAAGGGCGGTCCGCTGGGCCTTGCTCAGTGTAATACCGTTATTTTAGGAGAAGGTTCTGATAACGCTGGCGGTAATGAATCAGATTTATTTGAGATAGGATTGACGATTACATCAGGTATTATTCAGGAGTCGTGTCTAATCTCGAGGTTAATCGTTTGCACACCAAAGTGGTGATAACAATTTCTGGCTTACGGCGAGTTCTTTGGGGAGCAAGAAACTCTATCTTGTAGAGTTTCTTGTCATCCTCGCTGACTGGAATAGTCAAGAGATGATGATAAGCACAGTGGGGTGGGGGATTTTTATCTAGGCAGAAAGATCACATTTGTCCTTTATGCCGAAGAATCCAGGCGGTTCTCGCTCAAATTAGAAATTCAAGAAACCGGAAGGACTAGTTTTGTAGAATTCGTACATGCACTGCTATTATCTTATTTTCCTACCGAGCAATATGGAGATTTGACCATTTTTCAAACCGCAAGCTCTCCTAGAGGATGGTGCAGTACAAATATTTCACCAACAGTCCCAATCTGGCAACGCTCTTGTTGTTTGCCTTTGCTTTTCGCTTTCCCATTGATTTCTCATTGAATCCATATGAATTAGTTTTCAGCCACTTATCATCTAACTCAAAGAAGGGGAATGCTTCAGCCACATTATAGGTGCTTGCTGTAGTAGATAACTAATTGTTTCAAAAAGAATCAAGAGCGTTTGCCACGCTTTCCGTTAAAAAAAATAAGAACCCTGATCGTCTGACAATTCGACTTAACTCATTCCTGGACATTAAATGTGACATTTCCCTTTCTCTTCCCTTTGGGACTAGAGTCATCATGGATGAGATCTGCATCTGGATGATGGATTGCTGCATTTGGATTCCTCCGAAATACTAACTGCGGAGTCTCCAGAACTGCCATTTGGTCTGGGCCCGCCAGTTCGGTTTCGGGTAGAGGCAGAAATCGTGCATTTCGAATCCAGTCGTACATTCTTTCGTCATCTAATATATTCTTACACTTGTTGTGCTCTTCATTTGTCAAGGAAGATCTACGATCTAGTATAACTTCTTCGATACTACCCCGTAGTACGAGTGTTTCAACGAAGACAGGTTTTGTTTGCCCAATGCGGTGGGCACGCTTGACTGCCTGTGCCTCAACTTGTGGCGAGAAGACTGGATTGATGAAGAACACCCTTGACGCTGAACTCATATCCAGTCCAAATGCGGCTTGTGATATGTCCATAATGAGTACACGGAAAGTCTCTGTTTGGTTAAAAGTAACAACATATTGTGCTTTCCGTGCCGACGGTAACGATTTAGCGTAAATTAAATGCTTTATCTGAAGGCATTCAAGTGCTTGCGCAATGTAATATGCAACATTTTCAGACTCATAAAACACCAGTATCTTATCCTTGTCTTGGTGAAGTACGATTTTATCCATAAGATACGATAGCTTTGCGGATGAAGTCGAAACAATGAGCGTAGACATGAGCGGGGACATCGGATCGAGGTCTCCAGCGATATCGGTGTTGACATTCTTCAATGCATATTTCTGTCTGCTTTTGGACGGAGACTGGAGGTCAGTGACTAGCCCCTCATCTATGTCCTGTGTGATTTTAGTCTTAGCTGGGATATGATTGACGGATGCACCAAGATCTCTAGTTTTAGGCTTTACATAACGAGAGCTTGCAATGTGAGAGCTATCACGTTGCTGCTTTTTCTTACTCCCTTCAGCGACAACAGATACACCGCCAGCTAATGCTGGTGGAGCCTCACTTTTCTTGCTTGCCTTTGAACTCTTCTTATCTGCAATTCTAGGCTCGGGTGCGATATTCACAGCTTGCAGGGCATCCCTAAGGGTTCTCCTACCCTCATCAAGAAACATTTCCATTTGATTTTCTTTGTAGAGCTGTGTCCCGACAAGCTTTTGTGCTGTATGCAACATAGAAGCTCCCATCAATGTAGGGTTCTCCAACCTACCATCGAGTGACCATGCAGCCCTGATATTAGCAGGCCAATCATTTTGAACATACATTGGCATTTCGTGCCAAGAGCCGATTTGTTTCTTGAGGTTGTTAGTGATGACATATTCCCCCGTATTAATGGCCTCTTTTAGTAATGCTTCATCGTCCGGTGTGATAGGAACATCTCCCTTCTCCAGAAATTTCTTTGCGAGGTCAACCGTGACTTGCACATCTTCTGTTGTGTATCCCGACCAATGGAAAGAAGCTTGTCGTAAATTAGATACTAACTGATTCAGTGCTTTGCGTTGGCGAGGGTGGAAAAGGTAATCTGCATCCTTTCGCTCGGATGTTACTGCATTAGAAACGATCATCATGGAAAACATATTCAAAGACAGCCTATCTTGCAAAGATCCCTCAAGGTTAACAACAGACTGATGTAATGGTGGTAAAACAACATCTCGCTCAACATCCTCAGGCCTGTGGCGGATAATCATCCCTTCCAGGGTAGATCGTAAGCAGTCCATGTTGCCATGGCTCTTTAATCCATGCCGGGGCTGGAGCACATATTGTGACCAGGATGCATAATCGCCATCCTCAAATGAGTTTGACCAAGGTTTGATCTTTAGATATACAGCAGCAATGTTTCCAAGTTTTTCAAGATCTTTCCGTTCTTCTTTGTACAACGCCATCTCCTGTTGAATCACGTCTGCAGGTGGCTGCTCTAAGCCTAATAAAGTGGATAAAGATTTAGTAACTTTCCCCAATAACCCACGGTTATCATCCGTTCCATTGCTTTGAATGGGCGTACTGCTTGTAGAGGGAGACGATCCAAGAGATATTTCAGCGCCGTAAAGTCCTCTTGTAGGTGTTCCTGAAACAATCCAGCGTGCAGAGGCTTGCAGAAAATCAACGACTGTGGTGGCCTCTGTACGAGCAGTTCTCGATGAATTTCCAAAGCTGTGCCCCTCATCAGTGATTAGTCGCTTGAAATGCAGTTGTTTCAAAGGCGATCGATATGTATCCTCAACTCGAAAACAAGTACAATCCCTCTCCCTTGTTGCACCAATATATGGGCAATTGCACACACTGAATGTAGTAGACTTGGATCGCCCCATCTTGTCAAGTCCATCGGTAGCCTCCATATCGAATCTTTGCTTACTGAATAGAATTATATCATAATCAACCAAGTTTTCCGCTTGAGGCAATATTTGTTTCGATTTGGTCATGACAAGCACTTTGAGACCAGTGGTATGTTTTTTAATCTCGAGTTCCCATTGCTTAACCAAATTTGATGGAACCACGACTAGTGTTGCCGTAGTAAGAAACACCTTCCGTGCTTGCTTTGGATTAGGATTTCGGGATTGTCGTCGAGGAACTGGACCTGGAATGATATAGTGACCCGGATATCTCTTGATAGCTTCTTTGCACTGGGAATAATCGTATCCGTCTTCCTCCAAAGCCGCAAAATAGCTTTTCCAAGGTGCTCCAGTCCTGCCAACAGCTGCTGCTGCCATCTCCTTTAATGAGCCTGTATGCTCCCTAACAGGTATAGTGCCAACTGAGAATTCGGCAGGAATCTGCGAAGACAGTTCTTTGGTTGCAAGAATAAGTGCTAGACAAATCAATGTTTTACCCAGGCCCATAGTCTCAGCTAAGATACCTCCTGTGGAGTTCTCGTATTTTCGTGGTTCCCTTAAGCAAGTCGCTGCATCAAAGTCGCAATACCAAGCTACCCCGTTCTGATCTGCAACTGATTTCAGTCTAGGATCAACTGCCTGTGAGGGCTGTGATTCTCGTTGAAGCATAAGGGCTGCCGAACGTCTCTGATATTGATGCATCGTTGTGGTAAGCCCGCCCACGTCGCTATCAAGGAGGCCATACATTGCATTTCGTGCAAGATTATTTACAACGATCTCTGGATTTGGACTTGGCGACGGTAGCGTGTTGAACAAATAGAACAGAGAGGCGTGATCCTCCTCTTTCTTGTCTAATGATGAATCCAGGTGGGCCGTTGGCGTTGCGTTTAGCCATTCACCATTCCAAGTCGAATTAGCAACATCAATCTCAGTAAGTAGCTTTCGCAAATCTTTTCGCAAAGAATTCCGAGTCCGGGCCACTAGGCTTCGCCCAACATCATCAGGGAGTATGTAGATACGAATCTGACCCAAAAGCTGATCATTTGTCTTGAACTCCATGCGGATCCACGCTTCTCTATGTAAAGAACTATAGGGATGCAGAGGAGATGACTCGAGCAGTTTCTGTTGTAGAGCCTAGGAATGAATTAATGTTGTAACTACATAGTCTCAAAGACCAAGAAATGCCTATTACAAGTCGATACTTACATGCTGAAGGTGGTCGTCGTCATAAAACAGATCGCTGGGATGCCATAGTGTTCGCCATTCGTTGCATGATTTCCACAGCTCGCCAGATATGGAGCATTGGGTTCTGGTTATGCGTAGGCATCCTGCTGGGATGTATTTGCTGATATCAAGACTCTGCACCGAGGTTGTTGGAAGTGCTTGAGGTCTATAACCTGACAGTTTCTGCCGCTTGCATGCTCGCCCCTCTCCATGCATCTCGGTACTAGGCATATTAACTTGTTCTTGGTCAATGGATCGAGGTCAGTTAACTGTTGTCAAGACGTTTTATCAGGATGCTGCCTAATCTTGACCGAACGCCGGAATCTTGCTGGCAGAACGTAGTAGTGTATTAAACATTTCACAAGCTGACGGCATTTATGTTGAGCAACACCAATCAGCGCATCCAAGATAGTAATTTATTATAAAGAGTAAAGACGAAGGCAAGCTGTTGGTCGGCAGCTTGAGGTGAATGTAAAATAGACGCTATCGCGCGCATATCGCGCTTGCGTTGCCAAATTGGGATGATAAGGAAAGCAGGTGATATGGGGCAAATAAGGCGAGGTCTCTCAAACGCTATGATACATTATCAAGTTATAGTTCTATCGCTCTTGTCAAGAGCTGCTTCTGTATTACACTCTATTCAAGTCATTCAATGTGCGTATTTCCAATTGTTTCTAAAAATAACTCACTGAAGTTATTCGGCATATTTGAACCTCTGGGAATAAGGTCACATCGCAAAGCACAATGAAGATTTATAGGAAGTCTCAGAAACGCAAATTTGTAATATATTTGTGTCATATCTATCGGTCCTGTTTTATTATCAAGTCTGTGGAAACTCATTCCAAACTTCTCGAGTTCGCTGGATGCAACTGGCACTGGATACAATCAAATGATTACTGCCTGGGTGTTTTGTAATTAAATTATATTCCTGTCATTTACCAATCCTGTACTCCTTCAGCAAGAGAACTTGATTCTCCACCAGCTGCTTCTCTTGCATTGCAGATCTCCCATTCAAATTCCTTCAATGCCCGAAGTTCACTTCCCACGAACAAGCCCCCAATCAGGCCATCAATAACACCAAATCCAAGGCTAAAGGTGCTCAGCAACATGAGCAAGAATGACACATAATTTCTTGGACTCCACCAAACTGCAATCAAGCACCCAATACTAATTACGAAGGATGCTACAAAGTTTCCAAGGCGAAACCGTCTTTGACCACGCTCTCGGAGCTGGTACTTGTGGACCATAGCAATGATCTCATCATAAGTTTGTATAGGGAGGTATTCTTGGGGTTGTGTTCTTAATTGTGAAGAGAGATCGTGTAGGCGGATCTCAGAACCCGCTGGTGATTGCAAATAGACGCCATTGTGGACAGCATTATCATCATTCTTCGATACAATAAGTGGTAGCGCCGAAGAATGAATCAGTGTAGCTTCGACAGAGAAGTGGTCACTGAGTGAGCATTGTAACTCTGGGTGTCTATCCATAAAGCCCACTTTAGCACTTTTGACAATCCAACCACCCTTTGTTGGCTCGGAGGGGTTCACCCCAGTATTTGCAAATATATAATCCAGACGCTTGGCTCTGGGATCTATTGTTTCGCCAGGTATCTCAATAGTAGGTTGGCTTGGGCCAAGAAGCTTCTGTTGTGATTTGTTCCATCGCCAAGTATTTAATACGCTATCACAAGTTGCACCATTTTCCGTGATGTTGAATTCTGCTGTTGGTATTGGGCGGCGTCTTGCCTTTTCAACTGTATCGACAGCAGCGCCAATGGAGGAATCGGGATGTAAAAGGAGCCATGCATCGTGAACTGGGGAGTGTGTACTGATCAATCTATGAGCCAATGACATTGGTATCATATTAAAATCACCAAGCCCAAGAACAAGGTGACCGCGCTCGGCAGCTCCACGCATCAACTTCGCAATCTCCCATGCTTGAGCTGTTCGATGGCAAATGTATGAATCATTCGGCTCGCTTTCGTATGGTGCATGGAGCTAGTACAATTAGACATACACCTTTACAGATGGAAGATAGCTTACATGTGTCGTGAAAACCTCTAGCATATCTTTCAAACCAGGGCCGAAACGTATCCGGGCAGAAGCAACTCCTTTGCCAACAAACCAGTCACCCCTAAAAAAGGCTGTTGGTCTTCCATTGAGGGGATAGCGAAACATTGAGCTTTCTTCAATTGGCCATTTAGACAATATTGCTAGTCCCCCACCAAATATTCCACTATGATAGAACTTCCCATATGGCAAGATGTGTTTCGTTTCTTTTCTTATAGCCTGGTAGTCTTGTTGCGTCCAACACTCTTGAAGTCCAACTATTTGTGGTACAGGATCCGCGCTGGCTATACGTTTCCCAATCTCTAGCAATCTCTCATTCCTAAATTTTGCGAGATACTTCAAGCCCCAACAGTTGAGGGTAATCACATTGATTTCTGTAGGCATTAATGTATTCATTCTCTAAAATTGTAGGTGAGATCGAATCCGAGATTGGCGAACAGAGCTGAATGGGTGCTCGGTTTAATCAAAGAAAAGATATTTGTAGAATCTATCAAATAGTTTGATATCGACTGTATCTGTGTAGGTTGGGTGGTGTTATAGAAGCAACGAGTTCGTTGGAGTTTTTCGGTAAGTAATAAAGTGCAATCTCCCTAATGGGCGGGAAATTGAGAGCTCGTAAGAGGACTTCTTCCTACTTTGCAGTCGTTTAGGCCAGAATAATGTGAGACAGAGGAAATGATAGCAGCATTCCGTTCAGCTGTCATGTAATATGGATTGCAATATTGTCAAGGCGGTGAAAGGGTAACCTTCAGGGTACCAGGTAGAACCGGCAAAATGGAAGATAATTTTGTACACCGCCTTCAGCTCAACTTCTCTACGCGTCTCTTGATCTCAAATCGCGTTAACGATAGTACAGTTTAAGTAACCTCTTTGCAATGTCAGACTTCGAAAATATCACAGCTAATCCATCAGATCGGCACTCGCCCAAGAGAAGACGACTCAGTGCATATGATAGTGACGATTCCTTATCTCGATATAGCTCCGCGGACGAAACTAGTGAACGCATTGCCTACCACTCTTCTAAGTCGAATACTCGTAGAGATTCGGTTTTGCGGAGGAGATCACGCTCTACAGATGGCAGTATAGGTGAAGCTGATCATGACTTTGCGAGTCGTACGAGAAGTAGCTCCCGAGATCGACTTATTACTCGATCCCCCGCTTTAGATGGGGAGGGCGCGACCCCTCCAACGTACAAGCCATTGAAGCTCAATTACAAGCAGAAGTTCATTCTCAAAGGCCACACCAAAGGCGTTTCGCAAGTTCGATTCTCCCCAGATGGAAGATGGATTGCAAGTTGCTCTGCCGATGGAACAATAAAGATATGGGATGCCGCGACTGGCCAGCACAAACGTACATTAGAGGGCCACTTAGCTGGTATTTCGACAATTGCCTGGAGTCCCGACTCAAATACTCTTGCTTCTGGTTCGGATGATAAGGCAATAAGGTTGTGGCATAGGGCGACTGGAAAGCCGTATCCCGCTCCTCTTTTGGGTCATCACAATTATGTTTATTCGCTGGCATTCTCACCTAAGGGAAATATGCTCGTCAGCGGAAGCTATGATGAGGCTATATTCTTGTGGGATTTAAGAGCGAGAAGACAAATGAGAAGTTTACCTGCACATTCGGACCCAGTTGGTGGTGTTGATTTCATCCGTGATGGAACCCTGGTTTGCAGTTGCTCTACTGATGGTCTAGTGTAAGTCCCCCAGCGACAGATAGAGATATTGTAGCTGACATAACCTGAAGTCGGGTGTGGGATACAGCGACTGGCCAGTGCCTGAGAACACTTGTCCACGAGGACAATGCACCTGTCACTACAGTCCGTTTTTCTCCAAATGGACGATATATCCTGGCATTCACACTCGATTCATGTATTAGATTATGGGACTATGTTGCTGGGACTTGCAAAAAAACCTACCAAGGCCATATCAATAAGAAATACTCTCTTGGTGGTGCGTTTGGAATTGGCGGTACAGAAGGGTTCATAGCTTCTGGAAGTGAGAACGGGGAAATTATATTTTGGGATGTCAAAACCAAAAACATAGTACAAAGGGTCACTGGCCATGAAGGTGTGGTACTCTGGGTTGATACCTCCCCTGGCCCGAGTGGAATTCTCGTTAGTGGTGGTTTAGATGGCACGGTAAGGATCTGGGTGGACACAAATGAGCCTGAGCATAACATAGATGTAATTGCTGAAATGAAGCGAGAGGAAGATTTTGGGGAAGATTTTGGGGAAGATATCTTTCATAGCGACCTCGTTCTTGCTGGTATGGATGGGGTGGTTGAAAACGGAGTTATTGGATATGGCGATGATACCCCAGGGTTTAACGGCGATCGTAGCTCAAACAACGGAGATGAAATTCCACAGCCAGAACAGGATGCCATGGAAGAAGACTAGCAATAGGCTATCTTCGATCAATAAAGATGTCCCCCCTCAGCTCAGCGGAGATATGGCCCCGGCAGCATACCGCTCTTCTGCTTCTTCCTGTTATGAGAATAAACTAGAGTAAATATAAGGAATCATGCCATATGTTTGAGTTTTATGGTATAGGTGATTTCTAGCGGTTGCTACCACACCTTCATTCCTTCACATTATGTTCTGCCTACGTTTTGATGATCCTATTATAGGATGCCGTTGCTTTAGATGCTATAGTAAGATGCCTATAACATTAGTTAGGCACCCCAGAAGCTATCTTCATGACGTATAGTAACAAGAAAACACATTGAACAATCAATACAAGTACCCGCTTATTCGTATACTTTGGGTCTTGACTTGTCCGGCGAGCAATTACCTTGCTGCACACATTACCTGTTGTCTGCTGTCAACCTCTCTTACATCTCTTCACGTCAATATATTTTCACACTTACTTTACTTTACCTTACGCCTTGCTTTCTATTTTCTGAGGAACATTACCATAAAATATGCAATTTCGTGCGCTATTACCTATCGTAATGAGTGGGAAAAAATGGGCACTATGTAATATATGGAAACTGGAAGGTTTGTTCCCGTAATGGGTCGCTCGTGTGATCAGGACCGAGAGCACGATCTTTGATCTCATACTACATCGTATGGCAGGCCACCCAAGCGACGGTTCAGACTACTGTGGAGAGTTTACTAGAAAATATATATCTAGCCCCAACAGGCAGACCACTAGCATCGTAGTATATTGTTTTATCTCGGGGGGTTTAACCATATGAGCTAGAAACAATTTAGTTGACCGTGTAGTTAGGTTCTGGAAAGCTTACCTGAATAAATTGATACTATCAAAGTGCAACAAAAGTAGATAGAAACGGATGAAATGTAACGCAGTGCTTTTGATAACTTATGTTCACCTTCATTGCTAAGGTATTGAGCTTATGCAACGAGTAAATCAATCTTGGCAATGGCCTATCGACAAGTAGATGCATAAAGACAAACATTACATTGTGCCAAATGGTTATATTTCAGTGTTTTCTACTTGACAGGGTACAGTGGTAAGGTACTGCATTATATCCCGACCAGCTATTCATAATACCACCTACACACACACATATATACATATATGTATACATATATTTTCTTTCTATTCTGCCCATTTGCTTGCCACGCGATAGATGTGGCTGCAGACTGGCTGATAGAGCTGGCATGTAACCCCTACGTGCAGCCGTAAGATTTTAGTTTGCCGTTGGGTATAGTGTCTTCGGAGCTGTGAAGCTGGAGCTCCAAGAGCCACGACGAAACAGTCCAGTTACTGCACCTCAGTGTCGCAAGTACAGTGACTTCAAGCCAACCAAATCATCAGCATCGCGGACCTTCATTTCGTATAAAAATTGTGCCATAATCGACTAAATTGTAGACCATTGTTGCTGTAACGTTCAAGATTCTTCTTTCTCCTTGATTTTCGGCTCTCCTTCAGCGTCGAATCCTAGAGCGTCCAGTTCCCGTATCAGCTCGCTGATCTTTATAACCTTGGCAAATTGTTCTGGCAACAAGGCGCCACCACCTTCCTTCTTCTCCTTAAGCTCCTTTGCCTGCTTCAACTTCTTCTTCAGATTCCGGGCCTTCTTCTCCTTCTCAACTTCCGGGTCGACCTCCTCGACCTTTTCAGGTTTCTTCTCAATTGCAGTGGTAGCCCTCTTTTCACTTCCCCCTTCCTCGTCGGCAGCTTTAGCTTTCTTCCGAGCCTCCCTTCGCTTCGCATTTTTGTTACTTCCAGCTCCATCGTCCTTTGATTCTTTTAAACCCTCTGCACCAGGTACACCTCCAGCTTCTTTCCGCTGTTTCCATCCGTCTGCCGTCCGATTTTTATATACTTCTACATCCTCTGGTGGCTTGTAGCCGGGGCGAATCTTAATTTCTTTACGCTTCGTGCCATCAGGACGGACGGATGAGGGAATGTGCCGTTCGCCAGAATTTGTCTCAATAATGCCGGCCTTAGATGGTGTGGGTACTGAAGGCATATTGAGAAGTCTGAGCAACTTTGTAAATAGAACAGGAACCTAATCGAACAAGTGCATATACACACCCAAACCGTGAAGCAGCTACGTAATATCGCAGGGTTGTTTTTGGCCGCGGTGAGGAAACAAAAATAAAGCTGCACGAGGCTGTGGGGAGCATTTATGACCAGAAACAATTCACGTGACCGTATTCTAGACGGAAAGATCTCCAAGCCCCAGTTCGATTTCGAATTGATGCACAACGCTCTAGACAAAGATTCTTCCCGCGCACCAGATTCAGCACACTCAAGATGGTATGATCCTCTGCTTTCTCAACGGGTAAACATATTGCACAATGCTAATTGACTCAATGGCAGGCTTACACCAGTCCTATCTACAAGTGAGTCGAATCATTACTATGGACTTCAGTTGCCTCCGGAATGGGCCGAAAGTGCATTATATATTTTGAAGGGAAGCTAATTGGACTCGGATAGCTTTCTAGTTCGAAGGAACTACGTCTTCCTAGGCGTCATCTTCGCGGGTGCTTTCGGTTTCGAGATGTACGTTCTTTACACTTCTAGAGGGACTGGTTCCATTATCAACGCACCAGAACTAGACTGACAAGAGGTGTAGGGCATTTGACAAGACTTCTGACAGAATTTGGGACAGTATGAATAGGGGCGTAAGTTGAGCAAATGCCATTCGTTTGGGCGATCGGGATGGATGAGCTAATACTAGTCAGCGACAATGGAAGGATATTAGGTCAAAGTACATCCAGGCCGCTGAAGAAGACGAAGACGACGAATAGATGTTTTGGAGCTACACAGGAGAAAGAGGAAGGCTCTTTGATAGAAATGAGCGTGCGACTGGAGAGCAAAGACGGCGATTGAATTGTACAAAAGGAATAATGTATACCTGACAACCGTTTCCTTCACACTGCGTAAGAATTAAGCTGTGATCTACTGAGCATACTCCGAATTGAAAGAAATTGTTTGCATAAATAAAACCGACACAATAATAACTTTGCGCGATCAGAGGTCTTTAAACTCCCTATGTCTAAAGGATGTTCGGCTGCATACAGAAACACCAACATCAAATGTTCAACCCACAACAGCCCTTTGCCACCACTTACCCCTTCAAGATATCTTCCCCTACCTGTATCCAAATCGTGTCAGTCATGGTAATTAAGCACTAATACTAACCAGCACTTTCTCAAGGTTGTTGATTTAGCTCTGAGGCTACTACTGTACCAGCGTCACTTCCACTGGACGATAAGTCGATAAGATACCGCAGTTTGAATAAGACCCAACACCACGAATTCCCTACCTATTCTCACGAATCGACATCTTTACAATCACGCACTGACGCAGAAGACCTCCAAAGCAGGTACTTTGGATCTGCAAACACGGAGCAAGCTTCACAATGGCCATGTCGCCACCAGAGCAACAGCTCTGCGAGTTTCTCAAACGCTTACCCCGCGTCCATGACAATAGATACACTCCTGCCGCAGAGAATGAGCTTCTACAGAGTCTATTTTGGTCTCTCGCAGGTGGACAGCCAGAATACTTCAGACTCTTCTTTCCAGACAAAACTCGACCCCTAGCAAACACAAAGTGGAGGCTCAGAACCGCGCAAGGAGCTTCTGATGGGGACGAGTTCACGGAAGCAGCAAGAGGAAAGGCATGTGGGCATATATTCAAGTCTGGCGAGGCTACATACAGGTGCAAAACGTGCAGCTCTGATGATACTTGTGTTCTTTGCAGTCGTTGCTATGATTCCTCGGACCATACGGGACACATGGTTTATGTCAGTCTCTCTACAGGAAATAGCGGTTGCTGTGACTGCGGAGATCCAGAAGCATGGAGGCTCCCTGTGCACTGCTCGATACATACGGCACATCCAGCAGGCTCTCGGAGTGATGAAGAGACAGCGGCACCACTGCCACTTGATCTGGTTGAGAGCATACGGATGACTATTGGGAGAGTGTTTGACTATATATGTGATGTAATATCATGCTCTCCCGAGCAATTACGACTACCAAAGTCAAGTGAGACTATACTTCTGGATGAGAAGATGTCACGCTTGACCTCTCAATACTATAATGGGGATATTGTAGAAGACCCTTGCGAATTCGCATTGCTGCTGTGGAACGATGAGAAACACACTGTCAACGAAGTTCGTGACCAGGTGGCTAAGGCCTGCAGAGTTACAATGAAGGAGGGATTGCAGCGAGCCCACGAGACTGATGATGTTGGTCGAAGTATTATCAAATACAGTTTCGATGTTGACGATCTACTCAAAGTCTCTAAAACTATTGAGCAGATCAAAGTCACTGTCACTATTCGCTCAGCTCGAGACACATTTAGAGAGCAAATGTGTGGCACAGTTATTGAGTGGTTGAGTGATATTGCTGGATGTAGCGTGGGTCCTGATCATAGTATCTTACGTCAAATTGTATGTGAAGAAATGCTCAAAGGTTGGAGTACTGGTAGTGAAGCTAGCAACAAAGACGTTGGGATGAAGGGTATCGATGATCATGAGTATAACGAGTTCGGTACTCACAAGGAAATTATCATTACACGTAACAACGAAGCTATGCGGAGACAGTTGCTGGCTGCCAATGGCGAGGATACTTCTGATGACGATACTGATGATGAGGAGCAAGTAGATATCGAAATCGAAGAGATAGATGGTAATAGCGATGACGACATGTCCGAAGATGGCGATGATGATGATCGGCAATCTATGATTGTAGGAGAGTATGATGTTAGAGTCCCCGACTTGTCCCAAGCAGAATTTACAGATACGGATGGTGATGTCGATATGATAAGGAACGATGAGGAAGATATGGCTATGGAAATAGGTGAAGCTACGAGGGCTAATCTTCCACCACCTCCACCACCACCTGTTGGTAGAGTTATACCAATTCCTCCGAGACGAGTACGAGATCGTGAAACTACACCATCGGACTCTGATAATGCTGAAATTCAGCCTTTGATTCCGGATCGCATCTATGCAAAGGCCAATCTAGAGATCCCAAGAACACCGAGAAATCCAATTCCAGACAAGGCAGCTCAGAAGCCAGCGCGGTATTGGTTGGAGACTCCTCAATCATTCAACGAAAACGAACCGGTCCCTCAACACGAAGATCTCTGGCAACGACTACGTCTTGACTGGATGATCTTGTTCGATTTGCGTATGTGGAAGAAAGTACGAGTTGACCTCCGAGATCTCTACATATCTACTGTTGTCACCATTCCACAGTTCAAGAGAATACTTGGCTTGCGATTTGCCGGCCTATACACTACCCTCGCACAACTTTATCTGATTGCTGATCGAGAACCGGACCATTCAATCATCAATATCTCACTACAGATGCTTACAACACCTTCCATCACTGCGGAGATAGTAGAACGAGGCAACTTTTTAACAAATCTTATGGCGATACTTTACACTTTCCTTACAACTCGGCAAGTTGGCCATCCTCACGAAATCCAACCAAATGCAGTGCTAGCTTTTGATTCGGGCTCTGTCACAAATCGTAGGATGTACCACTTTTTCATGGATCTGAGATACTTATTCAGTTCTGAACATGTTCAGACAAAGCTGCGGACTGATGAAAGGTACATGCTACAGTTTCTAGACCTCGTAAAGTTACATCAAGGGATCTGCCCTAATGTCAGAGCCATCGGCGAGCACGTTGAATACGAGACGGATGCTTGGATAAGCGCTTCTTTAATCACTCGAGAAATCAATCGGTTGTGCAGACAGTTTTCCGAATCATTCAAGTGGAATGCTGGTGAGGACCCCGCGCATATATCTAAAGCTATCCGACTCTCTGCTAAAGCTGTCATTCTCAACTCTTTGGGCACTGAACAAAAACGATTCAAGCAGGCAGAAATTAAGGATGACATAAAGTTCAAAAAAGTAGGGGATTATGAATTCGATACAACGGATGTATCAAACAACATACCGCAGCACTCAGTGGTTAAATTCGTGGTGGAATCTCAATCAATCAGTTTTCATCATGCTCTCCATTATACGATGTCTTGGTTGATCGAATGCGGAAAGGCTATGCCTCGGGAACAGCTTTCTCGGTTACTATCATTCACTACCGCAGAATTGCAGCAAAAGCCAAAAGCCATGGGCCAGCGAACCATGCCCGCTCAGAGCTATACCCCGGAAGATCATCTCATGGCAGCCTTTGACTATCCATTAAGGGTATGCGCTTGGTTAGCTCAAATGAAGGCAAGCATGTGGGTGCGGAATGGCATGAGTCTTCGTCATCAACAAGGAACGTATCGTGGGGTGAGCCAGCGCGACGTTTCTCACCATCGTGATATCTTCCTTCTACAAACTGCCATGGTTGTTTGTCCCCCAGCTCGTGTTCTCGTGTCTGCTATTGATCGATTTGGTTTAGAGCACTGGATGAAAGGAATATATGAACACAAATCAGAAGGACTGGACGACGGACAAGTCTTAGATGTGGCAGAAGACTTTATTCATCTTTTAATTGTGTTAATAAGTGACAGAACTTCTCTGGTGTCCACCACTGAGGAGACAAATCCGCATATGCTTGCAATGCGTCGAGATATCACTCATGTGCTATGCTTCAAGCCATTATCCTTTTCAGATATTTGTGGCAAGCTTCCAGATAAATTTCAAGACCAAGAAGAGTGCCAGGACATTCTCGATGAAATGACAACTTTCAATCCCCCAAAAGGCTTATCAGACGTTGGAACTTTTGAACTCAAGGAGCAATTCCTCGAAGATGTTGATCCATACATAGCCCACTATAACAAGAACCAGCGTGAAGAATCAGAAAATGCTTATAAGGCCTGGATAGCGAAGAAAACTGCCAGACCTCTAGCAGAGATTGTGTTTGAGCCGAAACTTCGGCCCATTGAAACCGGTGCTTTCTCGGATTTGTCAGAATTCACCAGGACGGGGATATTCGCCCAAATTATTTACTATGCGCTTTTGTACCCCCTCAAAGCAGAGGATCTTACCCCAATTGTTCCTGTTACAAGAGTTGAAGCTTTTCTACAAGTAGTTCTTCACCTTGTTCTCATTGCTATTTCAGAGGATAAAACGGATGAGAATGAAATGACAGAAGAGTCTATGCAGTCATTTGTTTACATTGCTCTCACTAGTACAGCTAGGACCCCTTCAACACCTATAAAGGATCCAGCATCAAGGACAATTGTAGCTGTCTTAGAAATGCTGTCGCAGAAGGAAGCTTATAAGGCATGCCACACTAAAATCGCATTAGTTTTGAAGAGAATGAAACAGAAGCGGCCTCGAAATTTTGATTCTGCTTTTTCCCGCTTAGGTGTTCCAGTCGACAGAGTTTCTACTGCATCACCTGCAGCTAACACTGCGCTTGAAGAGCGAGAGAAGAAAAAGCAGGCAGCTCTTGAGCGACAGGCTAGAGTGATGGCGCAAATGAAACAGCAACAAAAGAACTTTCTCGACAATCAGAGTAATGCGGACTGGGGTGAAGAGGAGATGAGCGACGAGAATCTAGAAGAAGAGATTGATCTGAAGACGTATATCGAATACCCGTCTGGAAATTGTATTCTTTGCCAGGAGGATACTAAAGATGGTAGGTTGTACGGTACATTTGCAATGATGATTAAAAGCAACATTTTGCGCCAAACTGATTTCAAGGACCCGGATTTCCTGCGCGAGGTTGAAAAATCGCCAGAAAACCTCGATGAATCAGCCGCAGTCATCCGGCCGTTTGGAGTAGCTGGTGAAAATCGTCAACAAGTTCACAAAGTCACTTCAAGCGGCGTAGATATTTCTTCAGAGAGACAATTTATTGGCAAAGGGTTTCCATCAAATTCAATCAGAACCGGCCCTGTTTCCGTGGGCTGTGGACATATTATGCATTACAGATGCTTTGAGCAGTACTATGAGGCTTCGAAACGAAGGCATCAGCATCAAATCGCCAGGCATCATCCAGAACAACTTGAAATGCAGGAATTCGTTTGTCCGCTCTGCAAGGCCCTTGGTAACGCATTTTTGCCTATTATCTGGGCACCTCAAGAGAAAACTCAACCTGGCATTTCGCAACCAGCTACTGATTTCGAAACTTGGATAAGTTCGATGCATATCGACCATGTTGGAATGGTACCAGATGCCTCGGATGTAGCTAACAAGCGGATCTCAGACATGCTTTATGAAAATGCTACACAATCCATTGCGAACCCATTTTCAACCAAGATTTCGGAGCTTGACGTCGAAGCCTGGAATCCTGCTTCCCCTCCTGCTCCACTGCCCCCCCTTAATTTACGCAACAATGGGAATCCACAAGCTAGACTTGCGCAAATTCTGCCTGAAATAAATGCTCTCTGGGCTGATGGAGGCCCTGGGTCTGCTGCTATGGACAACGATGTACCAGACCCTGTATCACCTATGAAAGAACTAGTCGATATATACCGTCGTCTCAGGGACACTATTTTCAAGAATGAGCTTCCTATGAGGCATACATCACTTCAGGGCGCTAATGAAAAAAACGATCTTTTCGGAAGCGACACCCTAGCTAAAACTTTAGGATTCTCTATATCTGCTGCCGAAATTGAACAGCGTGGTACAGCTGCCCCCCCTGGGGGAAATCTCCTGGATTCAGTACCTCAGCAGACATTGAAGCATCTCCGAGTATTGTCCGAAACCGTAGCTTCATATGCTGCTGTAGGTGGCATTAGATCCGCAGGAGATAACATCGTTAGGAAAGAGCTCCGTGAGGATTATGATCGCCAGAATAAGCAGCTTTTCCAGCAAAGGCATCTACCGCCTGGGAACATGACGGCACCATCTTTCGACCACGTCAAAATTCCGCCATTACTATATGAAGACATTTTTGTATTTCTTTCTGAATGCTCATTTGGCATTGCCCAAGTGGACGGCATTGATATCATGCATCTAGTCCGTATCTGCTACCTCGCAGAAGTTGTGAAAGTGATCCTATTGACTCGACAGAGCACAGAGGGGCCAGTAAATCAAACCTTGACCAGCTACTCACGACTCTGTCAAGACATTTGGAAGGCTGATATAGGGAATTCCACTAGTATACTGTCGAACACCGAATTAGCAGATCATCGTGCCTTTACCCAGAAGTATGCACTTGCTTTTCTTCGGAAGGTTGTCATCCTACTTCACGTTCGTTATGGAATATCATTGCAGAACCATACTTCGTCAAATCCCCACGCCACTGAATTAGAACGCCTAAGTCAAGCTTTGAATCTTCCGTCTTTCGATGATATTTGCAAGAGCGGCAGCTCCGAGGGTGCCATGGGGTCTCTAGTTAAAGCATGGCTCGATCACATCTTTGCCTGTTCTCAGTCTGGTCACGGTTTTGCAGTATCTCTAGCACATCCCACGATTTTTGAACTTATTGGCTTGCCAAAGAATTACGATACTTTAATGGAAGAAACTATGAAAAGACGCTGCCCTACGACAGGTAAGGATGTATCGGATCCTATGCTCTGTTTGTTTTGTGGCGAGATCTTCTGTGGTCAGAGCATTTGTTGCTTGAAATTAGGACCTTCGCGCGGAAATAGGCGGCCGCAACAGATTGGTGGCGCACAGCAGCATATGTTGAAGTAAGTTATATCTGATCATCAAATTGAATAAATGGTTTTGGCAATAACTATGGAGCTAACTTGCTACACAGGTGTCAAAAGAATATTGGCTTGTGTATCAACATCCGTAAATGCTGTGTCTTTTATCTCTACCAGCAGTCCGGCTCCTGGATGGTGGCGCCATATATTGATAAATATGGAGAGGTAGATCCTGGTTTGCGGCATTCAAGACAGCTCTTCTTAAACCAGAAGAGATATGACGCTCTTCTTCGAATGGTTTGGTTGAATCATGGCGTACCTAGTGTAATCTCGAGGAAGCTGGAGCAGGACATTAACAATGGGGGGTGGGAGACTATCTGATTTAGGTCTATAGCATGGAGTGGATAAGGGTTTATGGTGTATTGGAGTTATATCGTAGGAAACAATGACATCGTTGTTGATTGGCTGATGGTTCGACCTTTTGTTATCCTCTCATCTCATATGATTTGAGACATTTGACTCAATATATTTATTTCCTTCTGGATAATACAGAATCCCGGATAATAAATCCCCGTCCAGGTAATATTATCCCATAATTCTACTCGTCTGTAGCCTAACCTTGGTGAATACTCAATCTCATTCCAAGATCGACGAAGGTGCCCTGTTACTTAGGCAAGATTACTTGTCTTTGTGTAAAAGTTTGCCAACAACATCCTTTGGAATGCCTGGAGAGATAGAAAACTAGATAATAGCCAGCACTAGGCTAGATTGTGAACACTATAACTAATTACGACCTTGACTTAATAGCTAGGTTCATTAGCAGGATATCTTAGCTTCAGATATTTCTAGACAAGCAAGCACCGACGGAGTTGTCTACTCTATCTAAATTTTCCCAAAGCTCATGTTGCTAATTTGTATTTGACAACAAATCTGAATGTTTCAGGAGGGCTCAGATATAGTTTGCTGCTCGTTGACTAATATACGGGCCAGGGCCTCGAGTACCTCATTTTACATCGCTTACTATGCCCCACTATCCCCATCTTTGACGCCATTATCCAATCTGCTAGTACTCACTTGGATTTTGGCTCTTTATTGACTTGAGTAATTCCCAGTAAAACTTTGAAACAGCAGAAGCGCAGCCTACACAATGGAACCAGAGAAGATTGATCTTTGGTTGGATTGTGATCCAGGTAAGTTTCTATAGAGCAAGTTCCAAAGGACAACGCCGTACTAACCAACACATTAAACAGGTCACGATGTAAGTTGACTCAAATATATTTTCAAGAAGGGCTCTGTCAGCATAATTATAACATCCTACGTGTATGTGGCCTCACTAGCTACACACTGTTTCACGTGACGGGCTATGATGCAGGTATCCTTCTGAAGATTGATACTCTATATTATGACCTATCCATATAACGCTTGAGATTTTGTGCTCACGATATCCTCAGGATGCTATTGCAATTCTCATCGCAGCGCACCATCCTCGAATAAATCTCTTGGGCATCTCAACCGTTCACGGAAACGCCTCTCTAACTCGTACAACCTACAATGCCCTATCTCTACTCACTGCCATGGGTAGAACTGATGTGCCGGTCTATCCGGGAGCAAGTGCTGGTCTTGTGCGCTCTTCGGTGCATGCCCCAGATATTCATGGAGAGACAGGTCTAGATGGAACCGATTTACTCCCAAAGCCCATTGTCAAACATGTCGATGAACCCGCCATACCAGCCATGGCTACGGCACTTCTCAAATCCAAGCCTGGAACTGCGTGGGTAGTTGCTACCGGCGCTACAACAAATGTAGCACAACTCTTCACTGCACACCCTAATGTCGCTGCGCATATCAAAGGTCTAAGCATTATGGGTGGTGCTCTTGGAGGAGGTTTCACGGACGCCGTAATGGGAAAGGTGGACGATAGAGAGCGTATTGGAAACTGGAGTCAATGGGCAGAATTCAACATCTTGATTGATCCCGAGGCCGCAGCCTCCATCTTTCAGAACCCAGTTCTGGCACCCAAAACGGTTCTTATACCATTGGATGTCACACATCAAGTCCTAGCCACGAATGATATACAGAATTTGTTGTTGTATGGCAAAAATGGTGAACAAGGAAAGACTACTTTGAGGGTTATGCTAGTCGAACTTTTGACATTCTTTGCAAAGACTTATGCTGATATTTTCGGTATCACAGAGGGACCACCGCTTCATGATCCACTTGCTGTTGTAGCCTGCCTGGATGGAATTGTTGGAGCTGAGATCCCGTTTTATGACTTCACGCAAGTTGGGAAGAGGGAGAGGTATGATGTTCATGTAGTGACAGAAGGCACCCATGAAGAGGCACATGCAGGAGCAGAGACTGGACGTACGCTTGCAACCTTACTTCCAGAAGGCAAGGAAGGTGTGAAAATCCCACGCAGCTTGGATATTGCGAGATTTTGGAGTACTGTAGAAGACTGCATAGAAATAGCAGACAAAGTAAATAAAGTAAACAGATTGGTGTAGCAATATCTAGAAAGCGGGGATGCATGCGATGTTATCGGCCATACAAACAAACAAAACAAAAATTGCAACTGGAAGGACTTCTGTGTTTTAAATTAAGGCGTTGAGCTTGGTTGCTTCTTGTGCCATATTAACCCCTTAGAGTTTAGCGAGCTTCAGGCTTCTCAGCCCTGTGCTCAATCGAGTTTAGCGCCCCGAGTAATGACAAGGCTGTAGGTGTTTACCACTTCAAAGTTCGTAGGACCTTAGGATCTCCTACAGTCCTTTAATAGTGCAATCATGAACAACTCACAATTTCGTAAACTGGTGTTAGATACACCTGCGCGCCAGGCTGGATTTGGTGAAGGTAGAGGTGCCTTTGCAGCGACTCCTGGCCGCGATGGTGCAGCTCCTTCTGCACTGGGATCAAGAATGCGAAGCTCAATTCCTATGACGCCGTAAGCCTTACTGCTTCTCAATGTCTCACGTTAGACTAACTTTTTGCTTGCTAGGCGATCAGTTGGTGGTGTTGATTTCGCACGCCAGCTTGCAGAGCAGAACCGTGCTGCAAGTGGACAACCTACAAAGAAGTTCCGTTCTGCTGCGGCGCCCAAAGGTGCTAAACTTCCAGAGGGTTATGTCGACCGTGCGAAACAGAGAGAGGATCAGGAAACAGACGATAAAGCACAGAGGGTAAAGGCTTTGGAGGAGATGATGAAATTGCAACAGATTGATGAGGTTACTTTTATCAAGCTACGAGATGAAATTCTTGGTGGTGAGGTCGAGTCTACACATTTAGTAAAGGGTCTAGATTGGAAGTTACTGGCACGGGTCAAGAGAGGGGAAGATGTGCTTAGTGAAGCCTCTAATAATGAGGAGGAGGTAGAGGAGCAAGTAGATTTGGAGGATCAATTTGAAGAATTAGAAGGGATGGAGGTGAAAGCTGTGCGGAGGGAGGAAAGAGACAAGAAAGGGCAAATGGCACCCCCAAGTTTGGTGCCAGGAAGAAAAAGAACCCGCGACCAAATCTTAGCAGAGATGAAAGCGGCAAGAAAGGCAGAAAAGGAAGCAAAGGGACCATCTTTGGGGGCCAAATTTAAGAAAGTGGGAGAGAAGAAGTTTGAGCCTAGAATTGAGAAGGACAGCAAAGGGAGAGATGTTCTCATCACGATTGATGAGTATGGCAACGAGAAACGGAAAGTTAGAAAAGTGCCCGCTGTGACTAAAGAAGAAAAGCACCACGGTCTTCTAATGCCAGACAAGGATGCAGTTCCGTTGGGTATGGAAGTCCCAGACATCCCAGTAGCAGTGGAGGAGGAAGTAGAGGAGGACATTTTTGCAGATGTTGGGGATGACTATGACCCATTAGCAGGTCTGGAAGAAGACGACGGAGCCGATTCTGAGGAGGAAGGTGAGGTATCAGAAGAGTCAAAGGCAAAGAAGACCAAAATAATAGAAACCAAAGTCGAGCCAGGGACTATGGCTCCGCCACCTCAGCCAAAGAAACTTCCAGCCAAAAGAAACTACTTTGGTGATGCCGAACTAGAAGCCAGACCAGATACTCGACCGACAGCACTTACTGACCCCACTATTATGGCTGCTATCAAAAAGGCATCTACACTTGCACCTATTTCCAAAGAACCTGAGAATGCAGAAGAAGCCGCGAAGGAAGCCCGGCGGAAAAGGATGCTGCAGCAAGACGACCGAGATGCTCAGGATATGGACATGGGCTTCGGTGGCTCTCGTAATGATGATGAAGAAGACTTTGATGATAAGAAGATTAAGCTGTCACAATGGGGTGGAACGGATGATGGCGATGAAGATGATGAGAAAGGAGGCAAAAAAGAGAAACGTAAACGGGGTGGGAAGAAAAGAAAAGGTGATGGAAACAATGCGGCGGATGTTATGCAAGTCCTGGAGCGAAGGAAGGCAGAGAAGCCATAAGTGCATATATAAACCCTAAATACCAACACTTTTTATTCCAAGAGTCCTATTACTTTGATAGTAGCTCTTCATCACCTGTTCTAACTATTAGTATTCGGCTATGGACCGGTGTCACCAAGCTTTCTGAATAACCATTATTAGCGGCAACAGTTATATCTCTTATACTTCTTGGTACAGTTTATCTTCTTCCTTTATTTTTAGTGACTGTTAGGTAAATGACAATGTGAAAAAGCGGTTTTTAGCACGCAGTCAAATTGTTATTTATTATTGCTTCCACTTTCTTTCAATCCATAAGGAACAGAGAATAGAACACCATCACCCATAACCACTACTTACCTGCTTCATAAACCCCTCATCCCTCCTTCTCCTTCCCACTCTTTTGCACTCTCACCCATATCTCACCGATCGGATGACCTTTTTCATCCTCTGCAACTTCCCACTTACCCATACCAGCATCAGCCGGAGCCCGTCTCTTGCATCTCCCTCCACCCCCAACAATCAAGTTGCCTGGACGGTAGTTCTCATCATGCTGCATACGGCGGATAACACTGTTATGAATCTTCACATCCAGAGGCACATCCCTTGTCTCTCCCATTGGCAATGGCCACCAAATTGCTTTCCAAGATCCATCAGGGCGTAGGTCCATACGACGGAAGGGGAGGAATTCCATAATGTTCCAAGAGAAGACACCTAATGCAGACGTGCCTTGTCCGCGCTGTAATGGATCATGAATCCTCCCACGAGTACATGCCGACTGGAGTTGCTCTACGAACCTCCAGTTTTCTGGCTTCTCGGAGCCGTAAAGGTCCATGCCTCGGTCTGAAGAGACTGCAGATGGACTTGATGGAAGGGCATCATCGTTTATCTCGATAGTAGGAATTTTGGTTCCTGGAACCGAACTCCCTTGAGACCCTCCAATTTTGGACGTGGCTCTTTCTTCTCTACCGTTCTCGTCATAATAGCATCCCAACTCTCGCATTTTTTCCTCGTCAAATACAAGTCCTGCTTTCTGTGCTTCTCGCAGCATCCACACAAGAGGGGCATGGCTCAGCAAAAGGTTTTCTTCATCAGGCTCCCAGCCTCCGCCAATATCAGCATGGCACCCAGGAAACCAAATTTCCGATATTTTCTGCTCTGCTCTCTCATCTAATTCATCATCGTTCATGGATGTTGGATTAGTTACTCCACTATTTTCTGACTGTAAAGGTAACAATTAGTGTCTATTTGACCAAAACATTGGACGTGGACCAAATTCTCCACGTAGGAAATCACTCACCATACATGATACGAAGCTCGCTCTCTCATCTCCAACCTGAGTTTGAGCTTGACTGAATCTTGGGCCAGAGCGTCCTCTTGAAATTGATCTGAACCTCTCTCTACCCCCATTTCCGCTGATCTCTGGGGCTGCAAGTGTCTGTCTTCTGCTGGAATCTCTAACGCTTTCCTTATTGTTGACTTTTGCATCTTCGTTATTTGTCACACCTTGAGCAGATCCATATTGCCGAAAATAACTGAGATAAGGGTGTCTGCGTCTCTCATGATTTTCTCTTTTCTGGGATATGAGATCTTGTCGAAACTTAGCACGTCGTTCGTCGATCGATACAGCATGACAGATTGTTCTTGCTGAGCTGCGAGCTGTGTATGGGAACCGATGGCTTCGTCGCATCCAAGCTGATTCAAACTATGCCGGTGGTTAACAGGCTGCTGGAAAGACTACTGGATACTGTACCTTAGAAACACTGTTCACAGTGTCAAACAACCCTAGGAATCGGATCCTTCTAACCGGTCTTGCAAAAGTCTCACGGAACCCTTTCATATATCGAAACAACTCCTTCTCTTCCGGTGTTCCTCCCCCGTTTCTCTGTTGCCATCTCGAGAATGTTTTCCAAACGAAGCGAATCATTTCTTCGTTACCAGCACTCAACAATCCAACATGATCAAGCATCTCAGCGAGGAAGCGAGCAATATAGGCCCCGCGAGAGAATCCGAAGAGATAGATGTCATCACCATCTTGATAATATCGCATTAAGAACCGATACCCTGCCATAACGTGCTCATCTAGTGTGGTGCCGATAGCTGAATCTTTGGCTTTGTGGTACCATGAAGATATTCGAGAGATAATTCCACTAGATGAAAGGGAGCTCCTGGTTGTGTACGTGCCGATCCCAGCTACGGTTTATTAGTCAAGACAATATAGCACCTTCATCAATGTATTAACTTACGTTGATAGTAATGGACTGGTGGCATGTTAGCATTCCCCCATGAGATCCTAGAATATAGAACTCACATTGTGATTTATCTGTTCTCTCCAGCATGGAATATATCTTGAGGACTATGAAGGATTAAATCTGTAAGCTAGTATTTAGCCTACTTAAGGACTCACTATTACTATCTCCAGGTGTTCCTTGGAACTTGTTCCCGGTTCCGTCGAAACACAATATAAACTTTCTCCTCGCCTGAGTAGTCTTGTTCTCCGGGTTCGTCGACTGAGGTTCTTGTGGTTCAGCCATTGTTCCGTATCAATACGTCAAACTTCAATTCCTCGAAGACTGGAAATTCCAAGAGGAAGCGGGGAAGCACTAGAGAATTAATATGCTCCCACAATGTGTAACCAGCGATGTGGAACCAGCAAATGTAACCAGCAACTTCCAGTGTTCTCACATGATCCTAAGAACCTCTACAGCTTTCGAAGGATTGGACTATCATCAGGTTTACGGTGACAAATATATATAGTGCATGATCGCGCATCATTACTTGTCAAGGTAAGGACTGCTTTCGATTTTCGGTGCTTGCAAGCAAGGGAACTGTCCAATTAGTGCAAGCTGAACTCTAAGTTACACGAGCATGAATCCCCAACTTAGTAAGACATACAGGAGCCTAAAAACCCACCTTGCAGATCACTAGATGAACTAGATGGCGGATTGCTGATATCTCATCGAGATATGGGAGATCTGCAAAGGGAGTTGAGGTTTGGAGGTTCAAGTGTGTTGACTACATTATGAATCAATCGGATGGGACAAACACCCGAAGATATTTAACAAGCTAAGACGATCCGAAGTTCTTACTTGGGTTCGCACTAACCTCTATCATCCTTTTATTGTTCTCGTTATTCGAAAGAAAATCTTTGGTGAATCAACCTGGAAGAACTTGTTAGTATATATATCCGAGAATTCTTTTCTTTTCAAATGCATGCCTGTCATGTGGCACGAGCAAGCAGTCCGGATTGGCCCTCGCTACATACCATTATCTGCAAGGAAGTAATCATATCTCACAATTTGAGATCGAGCCACAAATTTAAAATTCTTTCGTAAAGTTGGAAGCTGACTTTTGTGCAGCATTAGCAAAACTGACTATTGCATTTAATTGGGTTATAGTGAAAGTAATCAAACAAGCACCACACATCACTTTCTAGTTGACTTCCGTCAGTGTTGTCCCAGTCCAGCTTTAAGTATTCCAGCTTCCGTTGATGGGTTTGGCAATGGGAGTCCAATCATGTCGATATCATGCAAGTTCCATATGCACAATTACCTTCTGCCCACTTATACCCTACGTACTCTCCCCCCAATCCTATCTCATCACCAGAGGATAGATAACCTTCCGTTAGGCTGGCATTAAATTTTAATTTGGCTCCAAGTTATCAATTCGTGTTCTCGTGAAGTTATGATTATGTCGGGAGACATGAACACCTTCAATGTATGAACAAGAAAGCGAATCAAGAGTTCTCTCATTTTGGATGCCAGATAATCACTTAAAGAAAGGGGCAGACATGAAGATAAACGCAAGTAACCGATTCTTAAAAGCAACAGAACAGGCTATGAATAAGATGTAATGTCTCGGAAAACAAATAGGTTTGGACAAGTTTTCAGAGGACGCCCGTAACTTAAGCTCTTTAGTAAAACCCCAGTGATTTATTTATAATCACGTGGTGCCTGATATTTTGAATGGGACAAAGTTAGGTTTCTATTGTCATTCTTTCATGCCTCAAAAGGAATTATTGAGTTTCTAGATTAGAGCTCATGCCAAATTGAAGCCACAGTTGTGCATAAATAGAAGATGAAAAGTAGTATATTATGATGATACCAGAATAATATCAATGCCTGTAACTAAAAAACCCAATGCGCCAGTTATGCATCATTATATACTTGGAACCGAATAAACAACAGTCATTACCCAGCACTCAGCCTCATCGACGTCTTTCCCTAATCGCCAACTCTAACTTCCGAATAGAAGCCTGTAACCCTACACCCTTTTCTGAGTTAGCCTCCAGCCAATTTTCCATCTGTTCTCTCGCCTCTTTCATCCCTTTTAGTACAGGCAACTTCATTCCCTCCTCGATTTCAAGATGCATACTTGGATTAAGGAGGAGCTCGAAGATTTGTGCCCAAATTTCTGTCTGCCAATATCTCTTCAGCCCCTCTCTAATCCTCCATTTCTTCGTGCTACTAGCTCCGATGCCGGCACCTTTATCCGCTAGAGTATCGATATATTTGCCAAACAGCATGGAATGAATGATCCCAGCGAGGCCATGATAATCGATCTGATAAGTCCAAGGCCGTAGCTCTCGCATCTCCGCACAGTCTCCTGGGCCGGTTTTCCAGTCTGCGATAAATTGCACATCAGGACGGAAAACTGTCATGTCGATACCGCGCCCAAAGTCAATAAGTGCAACACCCTTACAATTCCAGCCGCCGCTACCGTCTCGCCGGTATTTGCTTGTCCAGACATTTGAGTCGATGGCCTGGTCTAGTCTAACGAGACAGTTGTCGGCTTTCAGATCGCCGTGCAGAATCCCTTTAGAGTGCAAAGCTTCAATCGTGCGAAACAGTTCGATAGCAAAGAACATAACGAGAGATTCGTCCATGACTCCACCAGGTGCTGTGGAATCAGCACGTGCTATGTTAATAATATCAAGCAATGTGCCTTGATCGCGGAATTCCTCAATGAGATAGCACTCGTCAGCATAAAGATGCATTTCATAAACGTTAATAATGCTGTCTGCTGCACGAGAAATGCCAAGTCTACGTTTCGCTTGTCTCATGATATAGAACTCCCAAGCGGTGGGCGGATCTTCCATTTTCAAGGCTTCGAGATTCTTCCTTTTCAGGTTATTGAAGCAGTCTTTGCCTATAACATCTTTTGCATCATTTTCCAGCTCAATGGAGTTTTCATCAGCAACGTTTTCAATAAGATAAACTGGTGCGAATGCTCCAGCCCCTAGCTCCTTCTTCAGCATGTATTGTCTGTCAGTGCCTGGAAAGTGGAGAACGGGTGGCATTGCCAAATTGGTGCTTGTCTTTTCGTTGGCATTTTTGCTCATTTTCGCTATAGCCTTTGCGTATTTCTTGATTTCTATACTCCGACTGCGTGGCTCATCTTGTTGTTCAAAAAAGCCTTCATATGTGTTAAGCGGCGGCTGGAGATTTTGGAATATTAGGTTACGGTTGTAATCATCAACTGGATTGCATTGAGCATCTGTGATAATAGGTCCTTTGAGCGCCAATTCCCGAGCCAACGGTCCACCGCTAGCTTGTATCTTTGCCGCTATGGATGTAGTTTTATTCGTTTTGAAAGTCTTTATAAGTTGAGGTTGAGCAATTCTTTCAGGAAGTGCTTCATTGATGACCTCTCGAAATGGGCTGCTATCGCATCCTTCTAGCCTAACTGGAGGCTTCTTGGAACTGTTGTTTTTGCTGGGGGTCTTAGAGTTAAAGTAGTCTTTCTCCCCCCTCACAGTATTTATTCCAAGAGACGACTCGGTCTTTTCCGCTATAGGTGTCATAAAAGGCAATCGATTTTGAGATACTTGAGATGGATCACGGTATTGCCGAGTTGGAGGCTCATAATCTTCTGGCGGTATGGGAACAAACATTGTCCTTAGATTTGAAGGTAGCTCCGGAGAGGTGGGCGTAATTAAGTCATACTCTTCTGAACCCTGTGAGTCAAACGAGGGTGCTTTAACTTTGATGAACTCCCCCAAATCTTGATCGGCATCCGTAAAATTAGAAGCACCAGTAAGCTCATCGTCTTCTTCGTCATCATCGATACTGGGGATGTGCTTTCTGGCGGTAAATTCTGACCATTCACTGACACTCTTCGCCTCAGAAGTCTCGTCGTCATCTCCAACCTGTGAAGTTTCATCATCACCCGCTTCACTCGTCGTTAAAAGTCGCCCTGTTCCAGTGCTTTCACCTCCACTGGTATAATCACCGTCAGTCATCTCGCCATCATCATCAGTATCTTCCTCCTCCTCCTCCTCCTCATCGCCGGGTGCTTTCAGTGGCTGGTTAAAAAGATCATATATTTCATCGGTCGCTGCTCGAGTGTGCAGGGTCATTGTCTGCTCCTTGGAAGCTTTTCGTTTTGTCATCTTCTTCCCTGAGGGTGATGAGAGCTTTGCTTTGACTGTGGATTGTTAGCGCTAATATGCAAATTTCGACCATGACCTACTGATTTGCGTTTCATTGACCTCCTTAATTTTCATCCTACGTCCTCTCCCCTCACGATTTTGCTCTTTAGTGACTCCATTTTCGTCCAGCATGACCGGATCACGAGCAATTGTGAGTTTCTCTGACACTTCGCGAGCTACAATGTCAATACTACTGGTGCTGGTGTTCTCAGCAGTATCTGGTGGAGACACCGAGCTATCACTACTTGATGAGGCTTCCTTTTTCCATACTTTATTAAGCCAACCTCGTTGACGTGCCATCATCTCTTCGAAGCACAATTCTGTACCAAGGACATTAGGGCTGGGGTAAAGTGCTTCAAGATTAACAAACACATGTTCACTTCTTCCATTTTTGGGATTTATCGTCACTCGCTGAATTGATGGAGCAGAGATTTGTTGGAAATGAATGTGAGATGAAGACTGTATTTAAACAACGCCAAAACCGCCAATAATTAGTCCTATGATCATCAACAATTGCAATGATAACCAGCAGAAGAAAATGCGACTTACCTCATCCTTGAACACAGGGATCTTTGTGCTACTTTTCTTTCCTCCCGCCTTCAGAGTCTCTCCGACCCACGGTTTAGCTTCCATTACATTTTCCTTTTTACGATCTGCTAGAGATCCTATGCTTTCCCATCCTTTGGTACCTTCTCCTGCTACTGCTGGTGCATCGCCACCCTCATCGGAGAATATTGTAAGCTTTTGTCGACCACTTTTCGACATAGAGTTTCCAGCTCCAGAGTTCGGCCTAGCCGCTTGGGGATCTCGAGGTGCTGCAGCCGCGAATGGGTCGATTTTTGCTGCAAGTGCAGGTCGTACAGTGGGTAGCGCTGGTGAAGATGGCTCGTTGCTATCTTGTGGCCGGTTCGAAAATCGCTCCTGGAACTCATTAAATTTGCGAAGTAACCGTGGCGCAGGCCGAGCCTCTTTGTCAATTCCTAGTTTATAAACCTCCTCTGCCTGGACCCATCTATCTGCTCCTTCAAGCCACGAAGCGAACTCCTCGTAGAATAGTGCTAGGCTCTCGCCGATGTTGTGACGTGCCAGAAAGGCGAATGTTTCTCGCGGTGTTTCTGAAAAGAAGCGAATATATAGTATCCAGAGCTTTAGATACCTAGGGTCGTTTTTGTATTGCGCAGAATTGAGAAAGGTCTTCGTGGCGCGTTCAAGAAGACGGTCGAGTTGCGAGGCGGGGGTTGCTTGCGCCGACGGATATGCATCAAGGGTCCACCTTACATATCGATCGTAGATGTCCAATGGGTCATCGGATTCAGCTATGGCTTCTAGCTCTGATTCATATTCTGTTCGCACTGCGTTGTTGAGATTTTTGGTGTCCGATGGTGTGGGTGTTGACAAAGCTTGTAGTGGGGAGGGGGAGAACAGGTTCGCGAGCGTACGCGCTGATCGGCCTCCCGGTAGTGATTGGATGTTCTCTTTCTGGTTTTCAATAATTTCGAAGTCAATGAGGTCTTCCGAGACCGACATTTTGTCGTAGGTTGGTGTTAGTTGTTGTTGGAGCGGTTGAAGTTTGTCTAGTAGATTTGTTTTTGTTTCTTGATGATGTCTTGATAACGGTCCTGATCCCGATCGCGTTGCCCTGACAACGAGCTATCTATGCCCGAAAGATAGGCAGGGCAGCCAAATAGTACAGTGACACGCTTCACCAATAATAAACTAGCGTTCGTTTTTTTCTTCCTTCTTTTCTGCAGTATGCAGTAATGGTATTCAACAGGGAGTATCCCCTCGTCCGGCAGCAAATTACTAGCGCGTGCAGGGGGGGCTCGCTCATGAATGGTAGCATAAAATTATATACTGTTGCATATAATTCTATTAGTAAGCTACATTATTTGAATGAAATTGGGCCCAATACCCCCTCTCTTTACATAGGGGCACATTATAGAATACACACCCCCCAGTAGAGCGTTTTGCTATATCTTTTATACCTTTATTTACAACCTTTATACGCTTTAGCTCGTACGCATACCACTTATAGGTGCCTTGTTTAGAGCGTTTTTCCCAATAGTGAATATTAGGTAAGTCAGAATTAAATACCCGTTTCCCCCTTAGTTGTAATTGTAAACGGTAAAGCTCTGCTTTCGTAGAATACCCTAATAGCTTATAATACAGTTATATTCTAAATTGCAAGTGCGTAAGGGGTTGATTTGTAGTCTGTAATTAGTAGAGCCTGTATGCATTTATACAGGCTATATTAATCAACCAGTAGAATAAGGGCCACCAATTCCTAAAGGTAGTCTTATGAGTCTCGTACGCCTCCCTATATTGATTCGCAAGATCTATACCCCCCATATACTAATTGTAATTATTAATAAAATAGGGAATCCGAAGCTCCTTGGTTGGTAAATCTCCGAATATTGTATGTATAATACGCCCGTTTATAGATGTCTTAGCAGGACGTTTCCGAATCTTTTCCCTGAAATTGTCTATTTTGTATATAGTATGAATATTATTTAAAGCTAATATAATATTATTATTTTGCCAAGCTAAACAAAGTGTATCTTGAACTACTATTACAAATAGTATATTTCAAGATAACTTAGTTGCAAACCGATTCTTGATTTTAGACAACTCTTTTAGGAATTCCTTATGGGGCCGAGTTGTACCTACGGCACCAAATTGACAGGATCGTAATTCCGTAAATAGAGGTATTGATGTGAAGTAATTATCTATATATATTGTAAGGTGACGCCGAGGTAGTGATAAGGCAAGGTTTCGTATAAGATACTCTGTTTTTGTAAGATTCGGGTATAATACGATTTTCTGTAAGCCTTTTTCCCGAGAGCTCCAAATCCAGTTGTATATATAACCATGATCTGCAATTCTATATATTTTATATCCCTATTTTATTAGTTTATTCGGCATTTTGTATATATGTAGAGATCTGTAAGAATTAGTAAAGAAACTATTAAATATAAAAACAGAATTATTAACCTGCCAAAACACCATACTATAAACTTATTAATACTAACTTTAGAAGAAGGTGAATAATACTTTTGAGAAGAAGCTTATATAGCTGACGCTAAAGGCTCTAGTTTATATTACCAAATCTTATTTGTAGGCAAGTGATATCCCGAATTAGAATTACTTTTAGGGCATGAAATATAGCAATATCTCTTAATCTGCTCGAATTGGCATAGTGATATATAGTTTGAAATTGAGTGTAAAGGACCCTTATTAAAGTCTATATTCTAATACATTTCAACTTGAGGCTCTTCGTATATTCCCATATATATAATTGTACTAATAAAGACATATAGCTCCTCTATTACTAATAGTGCCCATTCTTGTATATTAGCCTCCCCTTTATGTAGCTGTTGGATATTCGCGTATTTATTCGTATTAGCTATAATTGTCTAAAATAGCTCATACGTAAAAAAGAGACTAAAATAGTCAAATGAATGTAGTTTCGATGGAAAAGAAGTGGGTAATAAAGCTTGAGCAATTCGTTTAGGCTTAGGTTGAAATAGAGTATAAGAAATGTCTATAATTAATCCAACTTTCTATAGTATTTCTTTTAGAGATTAAGGTTTTTGGGTAGTATTAGAAGGTAGTAATACTAGGGTAGTATTCTCCATAATTTGACAGTAATGTACGAAGTAAAATTGGAACACGAATGCATAGTTGTAATGTAGCTTACTAATAGAATTATATGCAACAGTACATAATTTTATGCTACCCTTCATAAGCGAGCCCCCCCTGCACGCGCTAGTAATTTGCTGCCGGACGAGGGGATACAGTACGAAGGTAGAGGGGATGGGATGGATGATCGATCACGCGCGCCAAGCAGGATAGGATTGCATTAGCCGAGAATGGGTTTGAGATTTAGCTTGGTTGGTTGGTTGGTTGATTGATTGATTGATCGATTTTTCGATCATTGACTGATGGCCCACGTAGCCGCCCGATCGTGGAACCCCCCGTCGGGGGAAGTGACGATCGAGCTTTTCTCTGTTGTTGCTGCTGCTGTTGCTGCTGCTTCGCCCTTTTCCTTTTCCGCTTTGCTTTGCTTTGCCTTGCTTTTCCCTTCCCCCCTTAGGGTCCTGTGCTGTGGATGGGATTTGACTTTGGGTTATTACTGCTGCGCGTACCGTTACTCCGCAGTTACCGGACGATACCTCCAGTGCTGTAGGGGATGATTAGGGGGATGCTTAGGGCATGTATCCCCTATTGATGCGACAGTGCAGTATCATATAATTACAATTAATAATAATACCGGATAATTACCGAATAATTACCGTATAGTTACAGCAATAGTTACAGCCCGGGTACGGTAGCGGTACCGTTCGTTGCAACTGTTGCCTGTGCTGTTACTTCTATCACTTACCACTACTACAATACTACTAAAAGTAATACGGTAATAATCATAATCATAATCATAATCCTAATCCCGATCGATCATCGATCCCCGGCCCCCCCCCTTCGCTTCTTCTCCTCCCACCATCTCATCTCGTCTTACCTCTCACGATCGAACTTCGTTCCATTATTTTACCACGCATCTCCACCACCACTCACCCCCAAACCTAATCGTTCGGGGGGGGGGGGGG